>Ga0210384_10005317_pt1 | contig 14059 bp, 13 predicted proteins | sample IncBWH2MmetaG_FD_160574 | JGI IMG/M metagenome (GOLD analysis project Ga0210384, IMG submission 160574) | Forest soil microbial communities from Barre Woods Harvard Forest LTER site, Petersham, Massachusetts, United States - Inc-BW-H-2-M | ecosystem: Environmental > Terrestrial > Soil >...
TTATCGGAGCCATTGGGCAAATCCATGTGGGGCGGACAACTCTTGCTTTGGATCATATTCGCCCTCACGGGCGCCGCGCTTCTTGGCTCCGCCTATCTCTACGGCGTCCACGTGGGAAGATCGGAAATCAGTTCCGAAACCCGATCCGCAGTGTCTCCCGGCCCGCAAGTTGAACCCCCAACGCTTGCGCACGCTTCCATGCCGTCTTCACCGGCTCCAAACGAGCCGCCAACAGTCGCCGGCGATGCGACTCCCGCCCCAGTTGACGCGCCTGTGGGCCCCTTAAAAATTGTGGACAAATCCCCCGGCGCATTGCCGCCGCCCGCCCCCGAGGCGCATGGCGCCGCCTCGCCAGACCAGCATGCGGAGCAGGCGTCGGAATCCGGCAATTCGGATTTGGCGGCCGCCAAGGAATTCCTCGGAGGGCCCATCGGAAAACGTGACAGTTCCAAAGCCGCGCGCCTGTTGTGGTCCGCTGTGGGCAACGGCAATTCCGACGCTGAGGTGGTTCTGGCTGATCTTTACCTTCACGGGAACGGCGTTGTAAAAAGCTGTGAACAGGGGCGAGTGCTGCTGCAAGCAGCCGCCATCAGTGGAAATGTCCAGGGACAAAAAAAATTAGACGAGCTCGATACGAACGGGTGCCCGTAAATCCCGGTCAACTTCGGCCGAAGCGGGGTCCCGTTTCTCTTCTTTCCGGCTGCAAACCATTGCCGCGCTATTTCAATGCTTTCTTCAGCCGTCTGGTGCTCTTGTTCAATTGCTTCTTGAGCGCGTCCACTTGCTTCGACAAGTGCGTGAGTTCCAGTCTCGCCACGTGCGCCGCTTTGGCGGCTTTCGCCAACGCTTTTTGAGCTTTTCCTTCCGCTTTGCCCACTGCTGTGCCGATCTTCACCGCTGCATCTCTTAGTTTTTCATTCGTGGCCATGTGTTCGCCTCCGGGCCAGGTAACGATGGCAGATATTCAATACCCTTTGCAAGGCCGAATCACTTTGCGACACGGGAGAGCAAAGCAGCTCAACGGTCCTGGCGCGGTTTATAGTCTGGCCCAAAATCGCTAACCGAGGATAAGGATGACGCCATTGCGGCGCTGATGGCAGCGGGATAGACTCTTCGAGGAACTTCTCACGCGAGCCCTGAAAAGAAAACCATGCCCGCGCCGCGCATCAATGGCATCGTCGAATCCTGTCTCTACTGCAGCGATCTTCCCCGCTCGGTTCGCTTCTACCAGGAAAAACTGGGACTCCGCCTCTTGGAATCCGGCGAGCATCTCTGCGTGTTCAGCGTGGCGGACAAGCAAGTGCTCCTCATCTTCCGAAGCGGCAGCAGGCCGGAACCGGTTCCCACGCCTGGCGGCATAATTCCGCCGCACGAAGCTTCAGGCCAGTTGCACTTCGCCTTCTCGATATCAAAAGAGGATTTTGCCGCCTGGGAAGAGCGCTTGATCGCACAAAGGATCCGGATCGAGAGCAAAGTAACCTGGCCGGCCGGTGGCCACAGTCTTTATTTCCGCGATCCCGACAATCACCTGGTGGAGCTGGTGACGCCGGGAATTTGGGAAGTGTACTGAGATTTTACAATGGCAAAATTCTGAGCCTGCGAGGCAACTTGGATCCCGAACGGGTGGGTTCCCGAACGGATTGGATTCCAAACGGTCAAGATCGCGAACGGTTTTGTAGCGCCCGCCTTCAGGCGGGCGCTACATAAACCAAATCCGATTTACCAGACGGATCTTCAATTTCTCTGCTCTTGATGTCCGTTCATGCGCGACCGCGCTCCGCGATAGTACAAAATCAGTCCCACGGCAATCGTCCCCAGGCTTCCCCCGGCCACTTTAACTTCAAACAATATCTTGTTGGTCTCTTCGCCCGGCGGAATCAGCGAAAAGACAATCCCGGCGACAACCGCCAGCAATCCCAAAATTCCGCAGATGCAAACGCCGGCCTTGCCGCCGGGAATCAATACCGCATTCTTATCTTTCTCGCGGTCCTCTTTCCAGGCCAGCTTGATGACCGCAGCATACATGTAAATAAACGGAATGAAATACAAAACGATGGCCGCGGAAACCAGCACCGCGTACGCGGTTCTTTCCGTCGCCTTGAATTGGCTGAGCACCAGAACCACCGCCGAAAGTCCGGCCTGAACCAAAATCGATATGTGCGGCGTCTTCCATTTCGGATGGATCTTCCCGAACCAGGACGGAAGATAATGATCGATGCCCACCGTAAACGGCACGCGCGAAATCCCCGCCACGGTGCTTCCGACCCCGCCGGCATTTCCCACCGTTACGAGTAGCGCCGCAATCACTCCAACAATTCCGATCCGCAGCGCGCTCGAGCCGGTCGTAATAGCCTGAAAGACCCCGCTCTTCGGGTCCACCACATCGGCCGGAATCATCGTCAGGATCGCCACCGTCCCCGCGATGTAAATGACGGCGATCAGCCCTCCGGAAGCGAAGATTGCTTTCGGAAGAGTGCGCTGCGGGTCCCGCACTTCCTCGCTCATGGCGGAAACGAGTTCCAGGCCGGTAAACGCGAATGCGATCTGCGACCAGAAATTCACCGTGTTCCAATCCCAGTGCGGAAGCATGGCGGCCGCCGAGAAGTGCGTCACCGATCCCTGCCGCCCCCACAACCACAGCGCCACTCCCACGATCATCAGCAGCGGAATATACGTGCCGACGCCCCCGGCGTTCTGCAGCCACTTGCCGATGCGCAGGCCGATGATGTTGAGCCACACGGCGACAATCAGCATCAACAGCGAGCCGCCTAAAAGAAACGTCTGGTTCTCCGCCAGGCGCGCCGTTCCACTGCCTCCGACGTAGGCAGTCATCGCCACGCTGGCCATCAACAACCCCGGAAAATAAAAAATCGTATAAGTCCAGTACGTCCACCCCGCCACGAACCCGTGAAAATCGCCGAAGGCCATTTTCGTCCAGACGTACAGCCCGCCCTCTTCCGGAAATCGCGTCGATAGTTCCACGACCACATACGCCGTCGGCACAAAAAACAAAACCGCCGCAAGAATCCACAAGCTGATCGAAGACTGCCCGCTGTGCGCCGCCGCCGCGATCCACCGCGGCCCCAGCACCGTGGCGATGCAAAACAGCAGTACGTCCCAGAACCCCATCACGCGCGGCAGTTGGTGCTTCGCGCTGGAAAGACCGGAAACTGCGTCGCTCACGAGGTCACGTCCAATTCGGGGATGAGTTCGTCTTGTCGAATGAAATTGCGGAGGAACGGCTCTGGCGCGGCCACGAATCCGGCCCACGGCCCGAAATAGGCCACGCGGCCTTCATGCAGAAAAACAATCCGGTCGGCCAGCTTTTTCGCCAGGTGCGTGTCGTGCGTGACGACGACGGAGGTCTTGTGGAATTTTTCCTTCAACCGCAGGATCAGGTCGCCGGTATGCGCCGCCATCAGCGGATCGACCATCGTCGTCGGTTCGTCGTAAAGAATCGCCTCCGGGTCCTGCGCCAGCGCGCGCGCGATGGCTACCGCGCGCTTCATCCCCGTGCTGAGATCCGACGGCAACTCCTCGGCGATCTCCGTGACCTCGAGCATTTCGGCCAGTTCCGCGACGCGCGCCTCCTTTTGCTCCTCGCTGAGGTCCGCCCGCTTTTCCAGCGGAAACGAAATGTTTTCCCGCACTGTCAGCGAATCGAACAGCGCGCCCGACTGGAAAACCATCGTAACCCGCCGGCGGATTTCGGCCAGTTGGTCCTCGTTCCAGTCGGTGATGTCCTCGCCGGCAACCAGCACGCGCCCCGAGTCCGGCCGCAGGAATCCAAGGATATGCTTCAGCGTTACGGACTTGCCCACGCCGCTGCGCCCCATGATCACGCAGGTTTCCCCGTAGTCGACGAAGAAGGTGACGTCGTCGAGCACCAGGTGATCGTCAAAGGCTTTGCAGACGTTGCGAAATTCGATGAAGTGGCCTGTCGCGGCCGCCTCTGGTGGTCCAAATAATCGCGCGCCCATGCTGGGCCGCTATTGTTGATGAGCCCGCGCACAGAAGCAAACCAAAAGTTTGGTAGCACATGCTTCAGAACCCATGTAGTAACGCCACAATCTCTGTTGGGGTACGGCTTCCCAGGCTGCGGAAAAAATATCTGCTTTTGTCACTCTGAACGAAGCGAAGAATCTCTCTTCGATTTAAGTATAAGCAAAGAGACAAGAAGAGATTCTTCGTTCGCTCAGATTGACAGCGCTTTGAGTTTTTCCGCAGCCTGTTCGGCCCCTCCGGATAGTAAGCAAGGTCAATTCGCCTCCAGCCGCTGGCCCGGAGGAAGCTGAGTTGTCCCAGAGGCTTTTTAGTCTGCCGCCCTTTGTTATTTACAAGGTTCAAAATCCGCAAGCTGAAGCTCGCGCTACTTCATCTTCTCATTGAATTCTGCAACCATTTAATGGTAAGTTATTGAAAATAAATAGGTAATATGCAGTTTTGGGATTTGGCCCGGATACCGGTAGTACTGCAAGTTTCCTTGACATCCAAGACCCATCTGCTATATTAGCACTCGTCTTAGAGGAGTGCTAAAGAGCTTTTCAGCATCCCCCTAAGCCATCCCGACTCACTTCATTGAACGGAGGCAAGAACCGATGTCTGTAAATGTAACTCCGCTGCACGATCGCGTCTTGATCAAGCGGATCGAAGAGAAAGAGTCCGTCAAGGGCGGCATCATCATCCCCGACACGGCGAAGGAGAAGCCGCAAGAGGGCGAAGTGATTGCCGTCGGCGCCGGCAAGACCAACGACGAGGGGAAGCGCTTCCCTCTCGACGTCAAAGCCGGCGACCGCGTACTGTTCGGCAAGTACAGCGGCACGGAAATCAAGGTAGACGATGAGGATTATCTCATCCTTCGCGAAGATGAAATCCTGGCCAAGCTGTCCGGCGCAGCCAAGGCTGCCGGCGGCAAAAAGTAACTTTTCCTTTACCCTGAGCCCTTTGGGCGAAGGGTTTACCCTGAGCGAATTGAGCGAAGGGCAAACCGTTCGCGCAATTCGTCCAGGGCCAAAGGCCGCAATTCCCTGGAAATTCTCAAATTTGAAATTTCAGATTTGAGATTGAAATTGAAATCATGGAAGAAGAGGAGAAAGACTCATGGCTAAGCAAATTGTGACTGGTGAAGCATCTCGCCAGTCAATCCTGCGAGGCGTCAACGCCCTCGCGGACGCGGTAAAGATCACGCTCGGCCCCAAGGGCCGCAACGCCGTGATCGAAAAGAAATTCGGCGCGCCGATCATCACCAAGGACGGCGTGACGGTAGCAAAGGAAATCGAGCTCCAGGATCCGCTCGAGAACATGGGCGCGCAAATGGTACGCGAGGTCGCATCCAAGACCTCCGACGTGGCCGGCGACGGCACCACCACCGCAACCGTGCTGGCCCAGGCCATCTTCCGCGAAGGCGTGAAGACGGTCGCCGCCGGCGCCAGCCCCACCGCTCTCAAGCGCGGCATCGAACGCGCTGTCGCAGCCGCGGTCGAAGAAATCAAGAAGCTGCACCGTGACGTAAAGGGCGACATGATCGCCCAGGTCGGCACCATCAGCGCCAACAACGACAAGCAAATCGGCAGCATCATCGCCGAAGCCATGAAGAAGGTGGGCAAGGACGGCGTCATCACCGTCGAGGAATCGAAGACCATGGAGACCACGCTGGAAGTGGTCGAAGGCATGCAATTCGACCGCGGCTACCTCTCCCCCTACTTCGTCACCGACCCCGAACGCATGGAATGCGTGCTCGAAGATGTGCGCATCCTCATCCACGAAAAGAAAATCAGCTCGATGAAGGACCTGCTTCCCCTTCTCGAACAGATTGCCAAGCTCGGAAAGCCTCTCTTGATCATTGCTGAGGACGTCGAGGGCGAAGCCCTGGCGACCCTGGTAGTGAACAAGCTGCGCGGCACGCTGCAGTGCGCTGCCGTCAAGGCCCCCGGCTTCGGCGACCGCCGCAAGGCCATGCTCGAGGACATCGCCACGCTGACCGGCGGCAAGGCCGTCACCGAGGATCTCGGCATCAAGCTCGAGAACGTGAAGATGGAAGACCTCGGCAAGGCCAAGAAGATCACCATTGACAAGGACAACACCACGATCGTCGAAGGCTCCGGGAAGTCGTCCGAGATCGAGGGACGCGTCCGGCAGATCCGCGCGCAGGTCGAGGAAACCACCTCGGACTACGACAAGGAAAAGCTGCAGGAGCGCCTCGCCAAGCTGGTCGGCGGCGTGGCGGTCATCAAGGTGGGCGCGGCAACCGAAACCGAGCTGAAGGAAAAGAAGGCTCGCGTCGAGGACGCCATGCACGCCACACGCGCGGCGGTCGAGGAAGGCATCGTTCCCGGCGGCGGCGTGGCCCTGCTCCGTTGCATCCCGGCGCTCGACAAAATTAAAGCCGAGCATGACGAGCAAATCGGCGTGAACATCGTCAAGCGCGCGCTCGAGGAACCCTTGCGCCAGATCGCACTGAATGCGGGCGCCGAAGGTGCCGTCATCGTCGGACGCGTTCGCGAAAGCAAGGACGACAACTTCGGATTCAACGCGGACACCGAAGAGTTCGGCGACATGATCAAGGAGGGTGTCATCGACCCCGCCAAGGTCACGCGCCTCGCTCTCCAGAACGCCGCGTCGATTGCTGGCCTGATGCTTACTACTGAAGCCCTGGTGGCCGACATCAAGGAAGAGACCAAAGGAGCCGCAGCCGGCGCCGGCGGTCACGGCGGCCCAGGCGGCGGCATGGGCGGAATGTACTAAACCGAAGGAAACGAATTGTACTTCGAGGGCGTCCTGGGATAGCCGGGACGCCCTTTCGTTTTCACGTACAGCATGGCTTGAGGTTTGTGTGGGACAGCCACTCTTGGCTGTCCGCCGGGATCACAGCGAAATCGTGCAGCCAAGAAGTCCTGCCGGGCATTCGGCTTCGACAATGCTTCTGCCTTCGACCCGCTTGCCCTCACATCTTCTTCACCTGCTAAGGCTGACGTTCTCGTGAACTGAGCCCGGCGTAGTTCGCCGTGGCAATCGAAATGACAAACAGGAAGATCGCTCCGTCCAGGAAGGTACGGTAATCAATCGAGCTGCCCCTTGTTGCAAACGCAAGAAACCGAATGCCAAAAATGTTGGTGGCACGCGCCACCAGTGCCAGCACGGCGCACACTGCTCCCAGCCAGTAGCTCAACTTGACGATGTGATTTCCCATTACGTCCTCCTAACACTATAGTTAGACTAAAGGTTCGCGGGGAATGTACTGTGAAAGTACATCTGACAGCGCTTGGTGTCAATGCAAAGGCCGCGCGTTGGCAGTGCTTTGCGGAATGGAGTAGACTGCCCCTGTGGAGTCCGTCCGAGAGCTTGGAATAGGCACGCTTTTGTAGCGCCCGCCTTCAGGCGGGCACCTTTCAATTAAGCATATGCCCGCCTGAAGGCGGGTGCGACATGAACCGGAACCAACTTCTCAAACAGACTCTGAGGAGGCTCCTATGTCACTTCGTCCGGTGAAACGCCTCATCAAATCCAAACCGACGCGCGACGGCGCGGGAGTGCATTTGCGCCGCGCCTTCGGCTTCAGCAACACTTCTGACTTCGACCCGTTCCTCCTGCTGGACGATTTTCGCAACGACGTGCCTGAAGATTACGCCGCGGGTTTTCCGTGGCATCCGCACCGCGGAATCGAAACCATCACCTACGTCCTCGCCGGTACCGTCGAACACGGCGACAGCATGGGCAACCACGGCTCCATCGCCTCGGGCGACGTCCAGTGGATGACCGCAGGCAGCGGCATCATTCACCAGGAAATGCCCAAGGGCGATCACGCCGGGCGCATGCATGGCTTTCAACTCTGGGCCAATCTTCCCGGCTCGCTCAAGATGACCGCGCCGCGCTACCAGGGCGTGGAAGCGAAGGACATTCCCAACATTACGGACGACGACGGCACGCACGTTCGCCTGGTCTGCGGAAAATTCTGGGGAAAGAAGGGCCCCGTGGACGGAGTCGCCGCAGACCCCATTTATCTCGATGTGTCCGTGCCTCCAGGCCAAAGAAAAACTCTGCCAGTTGAGACGACGCGGCACGCGTTCGCCTACGTCTTCGCCGGCTCGGGAAAATTCTGCAACGCTTCCGACCCGCTTTCCGTGCCGACCGAGCCGGTCGGCTGGGCCGATACCGCGCCTCCCTCGGCCGCCGAGAACCGCTCGCTGGTGCTCTTCGATCAAGGCGACGATGTCATGGTGCAAGCCGGCGACGACGGCGTCCGCTTCCTGCTCGTCTCCGGCAAGCCGCTCCAGGAGCCCGTGGCCTGGTACGGCCCCATCGTCATGAACACGCAGGAGCAGCTCCAGAAAGCGTACCAGGAGCTGCAAGAAGGCACTTTCCTGAAGAAGTAAGTGGAACAGGCTTCAGCCTGCTGGTTTTGATTTTCTCAAGAGTTGCAGCAAACCAACAGGCTGAAGCGTGTTCTACTGGAACCATGACCCAAATCGAATTCCCCGGCAATTCCGCCAGCCGCGAGCGTTGGGTGCCGTGGGATTGGGCCGCCACTTTATTTCTCTTCCTCGGTACCTCCGCCGTCGTCCTCTGGCAAAATTCGCGGCTGGCGGTTCTATGGGACCTCAGCTATGTTCTGGAAAATTCCTACCGCATTTCTCTCGGCGAACTTCCTTATCACGATTTTCCATTCCCGTACGCTCCCGCAACTTTTCTGATCCAGGCGCTGCTCATCCGGCTGACCGGGAGAGTTTACTTTCACCACGTATTGTACTGCGCGATCGTGTGCGGCTTGGGGACGGTCCTGACCTGGCGGATCCTGCTCCATCTTTTGCGCGGCGCATTGCCATCGTTCCGCCTCGTCGCATTTCTCCTGACCGCGCCGCTCACGGTCCTGGGAATCTACTGCGTCTTTCCGCATCCTTTCTACGATCCTGATTGCACCTTCGCCATTTTGTGCGGCGTCCTTCTGCTGCTGCACCTGGAGCGCAAGGGCTTTCCGTCTCACCGCGCATTTTTCACTGGGATCGTGCTCGTTGTTCCCGTTTTCGTGAAGCAGAATACCGGCCTTGCCTTTCTGACGGCTGCGGCGATGGCCGTCGTCTTCGTTGCGTTCAGGGCCCGGCAACGCCTGCGCTGTTACGTATGGCTCCTGGCCGGGATGGCCGCGGGTCTCGGTGCGGCGATGCTTCTCCTGCACTTGACCGTTGGCATACAAAACTATTTGCACTGGACCATCCAATTCGCCGCCTCGCGCCGCTTGCCCCCGTTTTCGGAAATGATTGCGCCATTTCAGAATTCGCTGCTGCTGTTGTGGTTCGCGGCGTTTGCGGCCGGCGCGGTGCTCCTCTGGCGCAACCGTCGCGGCAAACGCATGCTTTCATTTTTGTCCGTCACGTTGATGGCGGCGCCGTTCGCGTGGGCGCTGCTGTACTTGCTTGTCGAAGACGACTCGGGAGAGCGTGCGGAACGTCTCCTCGCCTTGTGGCCCGTTGTACTGGTTGTTTCTCTAGTCTTCGCTTTGTGGGACGCGAGACGCGGCCTGAATCTCCCGCGGCTCCTGCCCTTCATTCTTCTTTCTACAGTGACAGGAGCATTTCTCTCGCAGCAGCTGTGGGGCTCGACCTACGCCCTCTGGCCGCTGCTGGCGATCTTTCTCGCCGGCATTCTGCCGGGATTGTTCAGGCTTGGGGGAGGAAGGTCCTCGCGAGAGATTGTGGCGCTGGCCGCAGTATCGGCGCTGTGCATGCTCATTTCCGGCGGCTTTTACGTCGCGAGCCACGAACGCTTGAACTATGCCGATCTGTCCACCGGCGAGATGGCCCGATCGACACTTCCTGCGCTCGCGGGGCTTTCGATGCGCGGCCCGTGGATTCCGCAATTCGAGGAGCTCGTTGGTTTCACGGACCGCGAGATTCCTAGCGATCAGGGACTGCTCATTCTTCCCGATGAAGATCTCTTCTACTACTGGACGGGCCGGCGCCCGCGCTTTCCCGTGCTGCTGTTCGATCGCACCGTCAATCCGTACCGTCCGGAAGAAATTGTCGAACTCAGCCGGCGCCGCGATATTTGCTGGTTGATTCTGAAGAAAAACCTGCAGCTGCGCGGCGAACCTGTGGAAGACAAGGCTCGATTGTTGACGCTGTTGCGCGGCGATTTTGCGCCGGTCCAGAGCCTCGCCAACTATGACATTTTCAGGAGGAACGCGGACAGCGCTTGCCCGCCCGCCGCGCCATCAGCGCCATCGGGAAATTGAACGGCATTCGCGGGCCGGGGGCGCGGCTACCGCGGGCAATCGCAATAGCGCAACGCCGCAAATCCCGCTTTGGAATTCTTCCCCTCCCCCGCCAGCGTCAAAACAAAAAATCGGTCGTATTCGGTATGCGCGATGGGAACTATTTCCGGCGCCCCGAGGGCGCGCAGGATTCCTGGCAGCGTTGCGTCGTGCCAGACCACCAGCACACTGCGCGCTTTGCTCGACCGGATCGCCGCGATCAGGTCGTCTGGCTTGGCGATCGGGACGGCCACCGGCTTCAGACGGAGTTTTTCAGCCAGGGGGGCGGCGGTTTGCTGCGTGCGCTGCAAGTCCGAAGTGAAAATTTGTTGAATCTGGGCGTCCTCCAGCGTTTTCGCCAGGCATTTCGCGCGCGCCCGCCCCGCTTCATTGAGGGGAGAATCGGTATCTTCTGAAACTTTGTCGGCGTGGCGCACGAGATAGATGGTTCGCGCCTCCTGCGCCTGCGCTCGCGGCGCGAGCGCCACGAACGCGAGAGCGCAAACATTCGCAAGTTTCCAGAATTTCAGCATATTCAATCTCTCTCCCGTCCTTTATTCTTCAGGCGGCATTCTCGATACAATCTCTTCAAGTTTCACAGGCTTTCTCGCGGATGGCCGATCATATAAGTAATCGGAACGATGCCACCGGCTCCAAAATTCTCGCCCACTTCCCACTCATATTCGATTCCCCTTAGTTTTCCGATGATCTCGCGCAGTTCCTGCGGCCGGTAAGTGCGCAGGCACGAAACCACTCCATCGAACAGCACCACGAATGGCACGATCGGAACCACATACGTCCAAAAAAGCCGCGACCATCGGAACGGACGGATCCAGGGTGTGTAGGCAAATGCCAAAAGCGCCCATGGAAACATCAGCCCGATCGCCGAGGGAGCTCGCCTCGTAACTTCAAATATCCCGATGCTTTCTCCGGCGTCGACCGCGTCTTGCAGCACAGTGCGGGCCTCCTCGGGCGGAAAATGATGATAGGACGAGAACATCGTGCGAAATCCCCCCAATTCACGAGGAACTTTCTGCGCGTCAACGGAGTCCGCGCAGAATGTGATGTGATTCGCGGAGGCCGTGCTTACGTTCCGGAATGCCCTGAGGTTCGGGAATTTATCGGAAAGCCGAATTTGCCTGATGTTGGCGTCTCCTTTAAGATTTCGACAAAGATCCAACCAGGGTCCCCCACCTCCGGAACACAAATCAACTATCGGCGGGTTGCTCAAGGAGTCCAGCGCGCTTTGCAGCATCGGGCCGATGGACCCGTAAGCTTTCAAAAAAACCAACCCGCACTGAAGCGCGTCCATAACGTCGTCGCGAAGAAATGAGGGGAACCACGGTTGCTCGTGGATTTCGATGAACTGTATTCGGCGCATGGCAGTTCAGTCGATTGAGTAGTATCAGAAAATCCCTCGACCCGACAATCGAATTCAAGACGTGGAAGCCGTTCGGCAGCGGGAAGGCATCCGCCGATCGTCCTGGAAGAAACTGCGGCTGAAAACCCCGACGGGCGGAAACATGTCCTGCCGATCATCTTCGCCTTGTATTCGCCCATAGACTGGTGGTATGCTCTCGCCTCCCCCGCCGTACCTAAAAAAGTCAGGAGAAGAACATGCCAATCGCCCAAATGCTCTTACCGGAATTCGATCAGGAAATGGCCAACACACGAAAGATGCTGGAACGCGTTCCGGACGGAAAGTTTGATTACAAGCCGCACGAGAAGTCGATGACGCTCGGTCGTCTGGCCGCGCACACCTGCGAAATCCCGTCTTATGCAACGGGCACACTTCGCTTTGAACGGATGGATTTCACAGGCGAAGAAAAACCATTCTCGCCCACAACGCGCAAGGAACTGCTCGAGGCCTTCGATAAGCACGTCGCGGAAGCCCGGGAAATGATCTCCAAAGCGTCGGACGAAGACCTCGCGAAGATCTGGACACTCACTTACAAGGGCCAGCAAATTTTCGCCATGCCGCGCGCCGCGGTCCTGCGCTCCATGGTCCTGAGCCACCTCATTCACCACCGCTCGCAGCTCGGCGTTTACTTGCGCCTGAATAACGTCGAAATTCCCGGCATGTACGGCCCCTCGGCGGATGAAATGAAATCGTTCAACGCGCAAAGCGCGTAGTGTTTTTAGTGGCACAGACTTCAGTCTGTGTGCTTTTGACTTTGACTTGGTAGGACGGGCTTCAGCCTGTCGGTTTTGATTTCTTGCATGGCATCACAAAACCAGACAGGCTGAACCCCGACCCACTGAACCTCGAAATCCGCGGAACGCCGCTCTCCGGCAAGGAAGCTCTTGCCACCCGGGGGACCGGGGTGTATACGTCCTCTCAAGGAGTCAAGGAACAAAAGACCCCGGCCCGTGGCGGTGGGATGCAATGGCATATTCGCCGCCCATTTCCTTCAAAAATTTCACTCGAAGAGGAGGTTCACATGCCACTTTTCCTGAGCCAAGTCGCCTATAGCGAAGAAGGCTGGAAAGCGCTGGTTTCAAATCCCCAGAACCGTCTGGAAGCAATCCGGCCGGTAGTGGACAAACTCGGAGGACGAATCGTCAACGCTTATTTCGCGTTTGGCGATTACGACTTTGTCCTCCTTGCGGAATTTCCGGATAACGTGAGCGCCGCGGCCCTGGCTATTGCCGCAGCAGCAGGAGGCGCGGTCAAGTCGATCAAGACCACACCTTTGATGGAGGCCTCCGAGGGCCTTGAGGCCGTCCGCAAAGCCGGCGCGTCCGGGTATCGTGCTCCCGCCGGTGCGCGTCCGGCATCGGCGTAAGTCAATCCTGACAGCGCCAAGATCCTCAAAAGTCATCCCCCGGGCATCCCGGTTATACCAGGATGCCCTTTTTTTTCATCAACTTATCGCAAATTGCGACACTTCTGAGGGAGCACAGACACTCGGGCCTGTGCTCCCTCCAAATCAGCCCGAAGCCGCCTGGGGTCCCGCCAGCTTGCCGCCCAATACGGGATTCGGTATAGTGACAACAGAAATCCCAATTCACAGATCACGGCCCAGGAGTTGCCAAACCTTCATGCCCGACGAACCCATCCCGTTTGCCAGCGTTGAGGAAGCCCTCGAGGAAATCCGCCAGGGGCGGCAAATCGTGCTGGTGGACGATGAAGACCGCGAGAACGAGGGCGACCTCACCATGGCCGCGGAAAAGATCACTCCCGACGCCGTCAACTTCATGGCCAAGAACGGCCGGGGCCTGGTGTGCCTGGCGCTGACCGAAGAGCGCTGCGACGATCTGGCGCTTCCCCTGATGACCCCGGTGAACACCTCGAATTATGGCACGGCCTTCACGGAATCGGTCGACGCGCGGCGCGGCACCACCACGGGAATCAGCGCGGCCGATCGCGCTATCACCATTCTCACGGCCATTGACTCGGCCACGCGCCCGACCGATCTTGCGCGCCCGGGGCATATCTTCCCGTTGCGCGCGCGAAATGGCGGCGTGCTGGTGCGCGCCGGGCAGACCGAAGCGTCGGTGGATCTGGCGCGGATCGCGGGCCTTACCCCGGCGGGCGTAATCTGCGAAATTATGAATGATGACGGCACCATGGCGCGCCTGCCGCAGCTCGCGGAATTCTGCCGCGCGCACGGCCTGAAGCTGCTGACCGTCGCGGAATTGATCCGCTACCGGATGAAGAACGAGCGCTATGTGCGGCGCGTGGCCGAGACGGCGTTGCCCACACGCTACGGCGATTTCCGCATGATTGTGTATGCCTCCGACGTGGACCGCGAGCAGCACATCGCCCTGGTGCGCGGAGATTTGTCCGGCCCGCCGCCGCTCGTGCGCGTG
>Ga0210384_10005318_pt1 | contig 14051 bp, 14 predicted proteins | sample IncBWH2MmetaG_FD_160574 | JGI IMG/M metagenome (GOLD analysis project Ga0210384, IMG submission 160574) | Forest soil microbial communities from Barre Woods Harvard Forest LTER site, Petersham, Massachusetts, United States - Inc-BW-H-2-M | ecosystem: Environmental > Terrestrial > Soil >...
AGCTCGCCCAAATTGGAGTGACCTGGTCCGCACGGCTCGTGCGTCGCCGCGCGCTACTCCACGTATCGCTGGCGACGGTCCGCGAACTCGCTGCGCGCACCATCGCAGGTGGGTTGCAGGCGTTCGATCTCGGCTCCACCCACGTCATCGCGGCAGTCGCGCACCTGCGTGCCTCGCTGGCGATCTCGCTCCGGTCATCCGTGGCCGCCGTGGCCAACGCGCTCGAGGCCGTCCGCCTCACCATCACTCGTTCCGTTAAGCGAACGATCCCCTTCACGCCGTCGGTGCAAGCCGTCGGTGTCGTGCTGGCGATTGCGTTCACGCTGTCGGCGCCGCCGCGGACCGACGGACCCGAGCAACTCGCCGGGCCCGCGTCGCCTCCACGTCCCGAACCCGAATCCACGCGGGTCGAGTCGGCGCAGGCCGAGCTCGCGCAGCTAGCGACCTCCCGGTCGGAGCCATCGATCGAGAAGACGACCGCATCGGCCGCGCCACCGCGGACCGCCGAGCGACGACAATCTCCGTCCGGAGCGCCGCCTCGAGCGGCCCCCCTCTCACCGCCTGATGTGTCCGCATCCGAGCTGGTCACCGAAGTGGCGTCCTCCCCTCCGACGCTGCTCTCGGAGCCCCCGGCCTCGACGACCCATGTCGTCGGGCAACTGTCGGCGAAGAACCCGCGTACGGTCCTGCCTGACTTCATCGCCTTGCTGGCCGATGTGGGTGGAACGGAGCTCGGCCGGAGCCACCGGGTCCGGTTCACGGCGGTCGAAGTGCTCGTGCCACAATCCCGCTACAACGAGTTCGCCGATGCTCTCGCCAGCCTCGGCTCCTGGCGACTGGAGGCGGCGCGCTTCCCTCTGCCGGACACGGTCCACATGACCATCTTGGTGAACGAATGAACCGGAGGACCCGGATCGGGCCACCGAACGCCGGTGTCACCGCAAAAGCGAAGCTAGGCCAGGAGCCAGCAGGAATCGACGAGACGCCATACTCTTGTTGGCGAGTCCGATCGGACAGTTGGCAACTCGATGGCTAGCGCGCTTCGGATGACCGCCACGATGGCGACACGGCGAGCACCCGAGCTAGGTGCGAGATGGTATCGGCCGGCGTTGGGTAAGACCTGCTGAGTCTGATTACGCCGCGTGTTGCGCGTGGAGGCAACCTTCTTCGCCCTGTTCATGGCGGTCTTCAACGGCGGGCCCCAGAGCGCGCAGCTGGTGGGCGGTCACCTCTACGACTGGCTGGCTGGGCTACACAGCCCTGGTGCTGATCTCGGCGGCCTGCACCGCGGCAGCCTGGATCCTGGTCCCCTTGTCAAAATCGACCGCATCGGCGCAGGCGTTCGCCGCCGAGGCGCCGAGCGGAATTCAAGTGCGCTCAGGCGCTGCACGCCTGATAACGCGAGCGTACCGATGACAGGTGGAGCACACGCCTTGGAATGAGGCAACCGGGTCCGGAAGCCCCAGCATGGTCATCATGACGACGCCTACCTGCTGGCCGAGTGCCGTCGCGACGCACTCGACGCACATGGTCTGGTCGGGCTCTCTGAGCAATGCGATGATGATCTCGCGAACTTCGTGCAAAGCACCAGTCCCGGTGCGGCGTGTGTGCTTATTCAATGCCAGCGCGGGCAACACGCGCGAGGGTTGATGTTTCAGCGAGTTGGCGTCAAGAGGTCCACGTCGGTTGGGCATCATGTCCGACTCGTCGCCGGAAGGCCGCAGGTATTCTGTCCGGGCTCTCGCGCATAGCCCGGTCGGCGTTGACCCGAGACGTTCGAGGGATTCGGTCACCGAGCAGGAACTAGCGGCACCGCCGGACCCTGGGCCGACTCCTTCTCATGCCTTCGGTACGAGCAGAGTCCGGGTCAAACTAAAAATGTGCCATCGCCGCCATTTACGCGAAGAATCGGAACGCAAGCCGTCTCTTCGCCTGCACGTGGTTGCCGGCCCGCGCAACCGCCTCAGGCGTCAGGCATCCCGTTCGCTTTTCGAATCTCCGCGATCTGCCCAGCGTGGTCATTCCAGTGATAGTCGAACATCGCGCCCACGTACACCGGCAGAGTGATCCCGTCGGTCCCCATGAACTGCTTGAAGAGCGGAATCTTTGCCTTGCACCCCAGCTCGGCCTGGTCGGCACCTCCCCGGGCGCCTCCGAGGCGCAGAGACGGGAGAGTAGAGGGGGCGGGCGGAGCGAACGCTCCGCCCGCGGGTCCCTCAGGTGTGTGCGCAGCTCCCGCTGCGCGGCCCGGCACAAGTCGGGTATCAGTACAGGCTGGGGTGCTTCCGGGGCGCCATCGACGGCCTGTTACCGCGCCGATGGCGCAGCGGGTGGTCCGGTGGCGTGTCCATCCTTACCTCCATGGCGCACCTACCACGATGAGCCGTCGTGCCTCACCGCAGCGCCGGTATAACGCCGCCTTCGGCCGCCTGTCAAGACGCGGTAGCCAGCAGCGTCATCCTCCTCGCGGGATGTGCTGGCTCATCGAGGCGCCGGGGCCGCGGCAGTGGGCGCCAGGCCCTGATAGCCGGGGCAACTCCACAAGCGCCGCTCCACCTCCGCGGCGTACTGGCGGAACAGCGGTCCCCCCGTGCCACCGTAGCGCGCCTCGAGCTCGCCGCCCTGGATGTTCTCGGGCAGATCCGCGGCCTCCGGGAAGAAGTCGTCGACGCGAAAGCCGACGGCGAGGCGCGTCTGGAGCGATCGCGCCGCCGCATCGTCCTGGGTGGCCAGCAGGGCGAACGTGGTGCCCGCCCGGTCGGCCATGAGATCGCCGAACGAGAACCCGCTGCCACCCCCGGCGTCCAGCTCCTCCTTGAAGAGGCCGATGGCGTCGCTCGGTGCCTGGGCCGAGAGCACGGTGAGCGCCGCGCTCACGAAGAAATGCTTCGTCCAGTCGTCGCGGCCGCGGAGCGTGGTCCGCGCCAGGGGCGCAGCCCGCCGCCAGTCCCGCTCGTCCATGACCGGGCCCACGAGCCCCTCGACGTGCCGATGCCCGAGCAGCAGGCCCAGGGCGAGGAGGGCCGCCCGGTTCTCGAGCACGGGCGGGCTCGTCGCGGACCGCTCGCGGGCGTGGACAAAGGCCACCTCCACCGCAGCGCCGAGGCGGGGCTCGCCACGGGGCAAGCGCGGAGCGGCCTCCAACAACCGCTCGACGTGCGACCGGACGGTCAGCCGCATCTCCTCGTTCGAGCCGGCTCCCCAGATGAAGCTGGCGAGCAGGCCCGGTGGAAGTTCCATGCGGCGGTAGACGAGGGTCGCGCGCCCGGGGTCGATCTCGAGGCTCTCCACGCCGGCCAGGACCGGACGGGCACGTCGTTCGGCCTGGACGAGGCCGCCGATGACCGGCGCCAGCCATCGCAACGGGGGGAGCGGCAGGGCCAGCCGCCCGAGGCGCAGGGTCGGATCGGCCACGCTCACCCGGCCCTTGTCGATCTGCAGGCGGGCCCCGGCCACGATGTTCAGGTAATGAGCACCGCCCACGGGCGTGCCGAGGGGAAGGGTCAGCGACACCCGCGCCGTCCGCGATGCCAGAAGGTCGACGCGGGCCGCTCCCCGTCCCTCGCCGAGCACGAGGGGAAGGCCCCAGGCCAGGAGCACGTCGATATCGTGGCTGTCCAGGCTTAGGGAGCGCGTGGCGCCAGCCACGAGTGCCTTCGGATTCTTATCTCGGAGGAGGTTGTACAGCCGACGCTTCTCCTCGGATGTCACCGCCGGGCTATCCTGGACGAGCGGCTCGCGCTCAGCCGTACCGAGGAGGACGAGGCCGGCCAGGATCGGCGCGGCCAGCACCGTGGCGCCCATGCCGAGCAGCAGGCGGCGTCGCGCTTCGCGACTCGCCAGCCACACGAGGGCCGCGCCGACACCCAGGGCACAGCCGATGGCCGGGAGCGCCAGATCCGACGGACCCGGCCAGGTCCACGCCGGGCCGATCTCGAGCCCGAGTACGACGACCGCGATGATGAGGCTGCCCGCGCCGGCCATCGCGGTCACCGGGAGGAGACTGAAGCGACCACCGCGCGTCCGAGGCAGAGAAAGCACGGCGAGAAGGCCGACCGGCAGGAAGCGCACCGTCTCGAGCAGCACGTACACCGCCAGGGCGAAGAGCACCGCGCGGACGCGGGATCCGGTCCTGAGGTCGAAGAAGCCGGCCCCAGGGACTCCCGCGCGTCCTCCCGGTGTGAGAGCCGAGGTCGCCAAGAGTGCGGCGTACCCGATCAGCGCGAGCCGGATCGCCCAGCGCGCCCGGACCGACGCCGGGGGTGCTAGGGCCACGGACCTATCGTGTCGCGGGCGGAACTATGGTGAAGCTTTCGGCAAAGTATGGCGTATCGCCGAAACAATTGGTGGGGATGCCGCGATGTTCCCGGTAGCGCACTTGCACGTTCTGTCCCACGACCTTGAACATCTGGTCGGCCACCGCAGCATCGCGCACACTGAAATACCATATCTGCGGCGCGACACCGCCGACCACGTATTGCGCGAGCTCACCCTCGTGAGTCTTGCACATCCAGCCCTTCCGGGAAAACTTCTGCAATACGCCGGCGCGCTCGCCTACGGAATACGCCCACGACAAGGTGAGCCATGTCCATCCTGCCGCCACCAGAACGACCAGAATCGCGAGCATCAGTGCAATACGCGAAACATATCTACCGAACCCTGCGGGCGTATCGTTCACGGTCCGCTCCTTTGTCCACCGCGGGTGTATTGGCGCCCAGTATGCGATGCAAGCGCTGAATTCGGCAACCGAAGCGGCAGGAGGCCACCCGCGCTCCGGACAGCCCCAAGCTCGCGGGGGTGATGGTCGGCCTGCCGGCGCGCGGGAAGCGCTACACCGCGCGCCGCATCGAACGCTACCTGTCGTGGCTGGGGCTACCGTACTCGCGTCTTCAATGTCGGCGAGTACCGGTGCGCGCGTGTCGGCGCCCGCGTGCGGCACAGTTTCTTCTAGGTGCTGTTCATCGAGATCCGTGTGATCACCCCCACATCACGGGGCGACTCGTACCAGGACCTCATCCTCCGGCTCGACTCGGTCGTCATCGAGCTCGAGCGCACGCGCAAGCCGGTGCTGGTGATCGCCCACAACGCGGGTGCTGCACAGCACTATATCTCGCCCCTCGATGACCCCGCCGCCCCAGCCCCTTGTACTTTCCGCTTGACGTACCCACGGAGACTAGCGTAGCAATTCCCCAGGGCAGTGCCGGAGGAGGGCGTGGAAACCCGATCGGCCGCAAGGAGGGCCACTGCATGGCGCCGATTGCTCTCGGTATCGGACTCCTGCTACTCGGCCTCCTTGCCGCGGTGATCGTGTGCTCGCGCATGAACGATCCCATGCCACCCCACGGGGCGCTCGACCCACAAGCCTATCCGCGACGAGCCGACCGCCGGGAGGACGCCCTCGATCTCTTCGAGATCTAGCGGGCTACCGGCAGTAGATCACCCGAACCGGAACTTGAAGGCGTACGGGCTGTTCGACGTCCCGACGATGATCACATCGCCGTCGTGCAGCGGGATGGTACCGCCGCGCGTGACACCGCCGACGAGCGTGCCTTCCACGATGGTTCCGCAGGTGCTCTCGAGATCCACGAGCAGATAGCCGGCGTCGGAGCGGTCGATCTGGAAGTGCGAACGGCTCACGTTCATCGGCTCGTCGTTCTCGACCAGGTACAGATCATTGGTGGGCCTCGAGCCGGGGCTCCGGCGCTCTCCCACGAATCCGTCGCCGATCCGCTGCGTTCCGCGGGACTCTCGACCGACCCGATAGGGGAGCCGCTGGATCTCGGTCTGGGAGGCGCCGAGAGCGGTCCTGCTCTCGGGGGTGAGAGCCACGAGCAGCACACGACCATGCGGAGCCGGCGATTCGGACACTCGGTCCCCTCCCGTAGCTGCCGCGATTATCCTCCGCCCCAATGGATCGCAGGCGGAAAATAGAGCCTATCGGCAGAGCTCGAGGCTCTGCCCCACCTCCGCGTTCCGGTACTGCTCGCTGGACACGCGGTGCCAGGTCCCGTCAGCGCCGAGCACCCAATAGTCCCGCACGATCTCGGGCCGGCGGATCTCTTCGAGTCGCCCCGTCTCGGAGGTATAACCCCGGGGCGTAGCCTCGAGGCGGGCGCGTTCTTCCTTCTTTGCCACCGTGATCGATGCCGCCTGACAGGATAGGCCGGCGCATCCGGAGGCGAGAAGCAGGACGCCGACGATCCAGGCAGCCGAACCAAGCCGCGCGCCATTTTTGGGCAGCGCTCCTGTCAACGGATGAACCCCCTCCATCGGCTTTGTTGCCGGGCACGCTTCGAACAACCCGTAACTACTGGATTTCTCTATCCTGGTGGCCAGGAGGCTGACGGCTTGATCTGGCATAAGGGTTGCGACCCTTAGCCTACAAGAGCGGCAGACCTTCCCGACAAAGGCAAACCCACCGTGAGGTGGCGACGCAAAGCCACGGATCAGGCCACAGGCGCCTGACCGCCGGGCTACCGAAGGAAGGATCGAGAGGGTCTCCCCGCGAAAGGAGACCCCCATTTCATGATCTCCCTGCGCAAGGCCGCTTTCGCATCATTCCTCCTCCTCGCCGCCACGGGTTGCTCCTCCGCCGGGTTCTCCGGCGAGGACGTTCGCCTCCACGCCCAGGGTGACACGCTCTATGTCATGGCCCGTAGCGGAAACGTGAGCCGGAACCTGTGCGCCTCGCTCGGAGGGGATGTCGCGCGCGCCGAGGGTCGGTGGGCCGCCGACGAGGGGCGCACGATCCAGACGGGCCGGGTTGCCGGATGCTTCACCACGCGCCACATTATCGTATGCTCCGACGAGGATGAGGCCTGCGTGGCGCACGAGGAGCGACACCGGACCGAAGGCGCCTTCCACCGCTAGTCCACGCGCCTTGACAAGGCGACTCACCGCCCCGTAGAGTGCCTCAACTCTCCGACCTTCCACCCGCTCGAGCGCGACGCCCGCTGGACCGAGGGAGGCCCAGGACATGGCGCACCGGCTGTTCATCGTGGCGCGTGGTCATGATCGCCTCTACCAAGATCTCCGGGAGCAGTTCGCCGCGAATGCGGAGGTCGAGGTCGTGGTCGACCGGCGGCATGCTGAGCGGCGCCAGAAGCAGAGTCCCCCCGATACGGAGCGCCGGGGAAGCGACCGGCGAGATCGGGGACCGGGCAGCCACGTCGCGAGCGTCGGAGCGGTGCCTGGCCTTCCTCTCTTGATCGTCGAGCTGGCCCGAGACTCGTCCGCCAGTGCTCCTCTGACACAGCACTAGGGCCCACGCTGGCCGCCGTGTATCATAGGCGCCAACGGAGCCAGCGAGTGCAAAGCGAATATGAGTACCGCGGGCTGCTCGCCGCGATCGGGCTGGCGGTGGCCCTCCTGTCGGGATGTGCAACGACCGCCACCACCCAGGCCGACTGCTACCCCTACATCTTCCTCGACTCCCGCTACGCCATCCAGGGCACCTCGCGCGATTCTGGGGCGCTATCGGACGGCAACTGCTATCACTTCGCCTACCAGAACAGCCGTCTCGTTCGGGTGGACTATCGCCGGGGAGGCGCGCTGACGCCGGACCCGACCTCGGGCGTCGCCACGATCCGCGTCGAGTACCTCGACGGGGCCGAGAAGCGGATCTTCCTCGATGCGGCCGGCGCGCCGGTCGTCAACCGCAACGGCCTCTCTGCCGTGATGCTCCGGTACGACAGCAAGGGGACGCCGGTCGAATGGCGGAACCTCGGGCCGGGCGATCGTCTCAAGGAAGCGAATGACTCGGGCCTCGCCATGTTCCGCTGGAAGTACGATGGCCAGGGGCAGGCGGTCGAGGTGCAGCACTTCGGCGCGAACGGGCAGCCCAAGGCGGACCGGCGGCTGGGGGTGGCCATCGTTCGCTGGGAGTACGATCGGGACGGCAATACCGTCGCCGAGAGCTACTTCGGGCCGGATGGACGCCCGATCGTGGATTCGCTGCGAGGGGTGGCAGCGGTCCGGTGGCAGTACGGCCCGAACGGGAAGACGGTCGAAGAGCGGTACCTCGGCCCGGACGGGCAGCTCCGGGATGACCGGAACCGGGGCGTGGCGATCGTGCGCTGGCAGTACGACGACAACCGGAACACGCTCGAGGAGCGTTACCTGGGCACTGATCAGCGTCTGAAGGCCGACCGGCGGCAGGGCGTGGCGATCATCCGGTGGCAGTACGATGGCCAGGGGCGTGAGATCGACACGCTGATGTTCGACCGGAACGAGCTGCCGGTCCCGAGGCCTCGTCGATAACCCTCATCGCCGCGGATCGGCGAGGAACGTCGTGCCCTTCCGGGTCGTACTGAAGCGAATCACGTAGTCGACGGACGCGCCGCATCGATCCAGGGTCCATCGTTCCACCCACTGTCCCGCGATGGGCCGGGCATTCTCGACCTCATCGCCGGCCAGGGGCATCAGCACCTCGGTCGCGACGATCTTCCGGCTCCGGCAGCGAGCCTCCGGGCCGGCCTCCCACAGGTCTCTCTGGGCGAGAAATGCAAGGGTATCGCGCTGGAGGACGGGGTCCGCGATGGTGTCGCCGGGAACCGTCGCGGCCTCCGCGTCGGCCACCTCGCGCTGCATGCTCACGTCGAGGTCTCCGTCCCGGGCTCGGTCGAACTTGACCACGTAGGGCACCGATACCCCGCAGCGATCGACCGTCCACCGCTCCGTCCAGCGGCCCGACACGCCCTGAGTCGTGAGCTCGACGGGGACCAGCACCTCCGTCGTGCTCACGGTGCGATTCCGGCAGCGCGCGTCCCCGCCCATCTTCTCGGAGGCATCCATGGCCAGGAGCAGGTCGGAGAGCGTCGACGGCCGGTCGGGCCGCGCCGGCCCCGTAGCGCAGCCGCCGAGAAGTGCCAGAAGCCCGACGGCAAATGCGTGCCGCACTGCTACTGTCTCCAGACGCCCTGGGAGCTGCCCTCGGTGAAGCCGAACTCGGGCTCGACCGCCATCATGCTCTTCTGCCCGTCCGTGAAGACCCAGAGGATCGTTCCCCTCGCCGCCGCCACGGCCGTCGGCGTCGAAATGGCGAAGTTCGACTGCCTGACCCTCGCCAGGGTAACGGCGGCCTGCGCAACCGTCGCCCGCACCTTCCCGACGACGAGGTGGAGGAGCATGAGCCGGCTCTGGCTCTGGGGGTCATACTCCATCTTCGTCAAGAGGAGCCGGCTGTTCTCGGAGAGCACCACCGTGCTCGTGTCGGGCAGCACCAGCTCGGCCGAGGCGCCCGCATAGCAGCGAATGTCGTCACCCTCGGCCAGTCGAGCGCCGATCACCGCGGGAATCCACTGGGTCTGTCCCTTGGAGAGGAGCTCCACGCGCCCGATGACTCGCTTGAGCTCCGCGCTCGGGCCGCTCGGCTGCGCACCCGCGGGCCCCGGAATGGCCAGCAGGAGAAGACCGATGACCACGAAGACAATCACGAGCCGACGCATGTGGACCTCCGTCGGGCTTTGCTCTGACCCGACCGGATCGAATCCTAGCACATGCTCACCCGCGCAGCTTGAAGCGCTGGATCTTGCCGGTCGCGGTCTTCGGCAGCTCCGATACGAACTCGAGCCAGCGCGGGTACTTGTAGGGGGCGATCTTGTCCCTCACGAAGGCCTTCAGCTCGGCCTCGAGCGAGGGCGAGCCCGCGTGCCCGTCCTTGAGCACCACGAACGCTTTCGGTTTGATCAGCTCGTCGGTGTCGGCGTGCCCCACCACTGCGGTCTCGAGCACCGCGGGATGGCCCATCAGGGTGTTCTCTACCTCGATCGGCGACACCCAGATCCCGCCCACCTTCAGCATGTCGTCGCCGCGCCCGCAGTACCAGAAGTAGCCGTCGGCGTCCTCGTAGTACTTGTCGCCGGTCTGGATCCAGTGGCCGAGCAGGGTGTCCTTCGTCTTCTCGTGCTGGTTCCAGTAGTAGGCCATCGTGGAATCGCCCTTGACCCGCAGGTTGCCGATCTCCCCCGCGGGCATCCGGCGTCCGTCGTCGTCCACCACCACCGCCTCGTAGCCCGGCACCGCCTGCCCGGTCGAGCCCGGGCGGGCGCGGCCCGGCCGGTTCGAGAGGAAGATGTGGAGAATCTCGGTGGTGCCGATGCCGTCGAGGATCTCCACCCCGAAGCGCTCCTGCCAGCGGCGGTAGAGCTCCTCGGGCAGCGCCTCCCCCGCCGAGACGCAGAGGCGCAGGCACGAGAGGTCGTAGCGCCGATCGGCCTCCTTCACCTGCAGCATCGCCGCGTAGAGGGTGGGCACCCCGAAGAAGATCGTCGGCCGGTGGCGGTGGATCAGCTCGAACATCGCGTCCGGGGTCGGCCGGTGCGGGAACAGCACGCCCTGGCCGCCCACCTGGAGCGGGAAGGTCATGTTATTGCCCATCCCGTAGGCGAAGAAGAGCTTGGCCGCCGACACGGTGCGGTCGGCCTCGGTCATGCCGAGGACCTGCCGGGCGTAGGTCTCGCCGCACACCACCATGTCGTGCTGCAGGTGCACCGCGCCCTTGGGCCGGCCGGTGGAGCCGGACGAGTAGAGCCAAAACGCGGGATCGTCCTTGGAGGCGTCGAAGGGGTCGAGTCGCGGGCTCGCCTTGGCCACCCAGTCGTCGAAGCGCATCTGGGTGCCGGAGGCGCGGCCGGCCACCACCACGTGGCGCAGGTAGCGAGCCTTCGGCAGCACCGGGCCCGCCTCGGCCAGCAGGGGCTCCGAGACCACCGCGATCGGGGCACGGCTGTCGTCGAGGAAGTACTGGTAGTCGTCGCCCCGCATCATGGTGTTGACCGGGATGGGGATCGCCCCGATCTTGATCGCGCCCCAGAAGGTGGCGAGGAACTCGGGCGAGTCCAGCAGCAGGCAGAGCACCCGCTGCTCCGGCCGCACCCCCAGGTCCAGCAGGGCGTTGCCCGCGCGATTGACCAGCTCCTGCAGCGCGCCGTAGGTGATCGAGCCGCCGTCGTGGAAGAAGGCGACCTTGTCCGCCCGGCCCTCCGCGACGTGGCGATCGATGAAGAAGCTCGCCGCGTTGAACCGCGCCGGGACCGGCATCATCCGCGCTTGCGCGACGCGGTCCGCCGCCCGGTCGCGCGTTTCCCCCGACTCGACTTCGCCGCGGGCCGGCGCGACGCCCGAGCCTTCGCGGTCGCGCCCGCCGGCTTGACCGCCATCGCCTCGATCTCGACCAGCAGCTCGGGCACCACGAGGCGCGACACCACCAGGAGGGTGTTGGGCGGGTAGACGCCGTCCGGGAAATAGCGCGGGAACAGCTCCTTCCGCGCCTGCATGAAGCCCTCGATGTCGGCCGCGTGGGTGAGGAAGGTCTGGAGGCGGACGATCTGGCGCATGCCGGAGCCGGCCGCCTCGAGCACGGCCCGCACGTTCTCGAAGGCCTGCCGGGTCTGGGCCACCACGTCGCCGGGCCCGACCAGGTTCCCGGCCCGGTCCGCGCCCACCTGCCCCGCCACCACCACCAGCTCGCCGCCCGGCGCGACCATCCCGTGCGAGTACATCCCGAGCGTCGGACCCAGCGCCTTCCCGGTGATCGCTCTCACTCGCGCGTCTCCCGACTCAGCCGAGGCGGACGTACTCGAAGTCGGCGGGTCGGCTGTTGATGCCACGCGCCGGCGGCGCGATCCAGTTGGCCATCTTGCCGGGCTCGGTCACCGGCTGCATCAGGCTCCCCACGTAGGCCTCGTCCTCCGCGGTGGGCAGCCACTCCTGATGGTGCGCGTCCCACTCCGCCTCGCTGATCACCCGGCCGTCCGGCGAGACCTTCACCTCCGCGAAGGCGCCGATGGCGCGCCGGAAGCCGCGGTGGGGGAGCGTGAGCGTGAAGTCGATGCCGTGGCTCTTGATGATCTCGTTCCAGCGGCTCACCCCACGCTGGCAGTCCGCGATGTAGTCGTCGCGCAGCCGCTCGTTGAGCGAGACGAGCGCGCCCTCCTCGCGGGTGATGATCCGGTCGCCGGCCAGCGTCGCCACCGTGTAGGTGCCGTCCTTGAGCCGGTGATCGTCCTTCTTCTTGGTCTCCTCGAAGCGGCCCTTGAGCCCCATGGTGTAGAAGTTGGCCGCGTTGGTGGAGACCTCGGAGCCGAACAGGTCGAGCGAGACCGAGCAGTGGAAGTTGATGTAGCGCTGGATCGTCGGCAGGTCGACCCCGCCGTGGCGCCGCACGTCGTCGGTCTTGTGCTCGCGCATGATCTCGCACGCCCGCTGCACGATGCGCCCCACCCCGCTCTCGCCCACGAACATGTGGTGGGCTTCCTCGGTCAGCATGAAGCGGCAGGTGCGCGACAGCGGATCGAAGCCGCTCTCGGCCAGGCTCGCGAGCTGATACTTGCCGTCCCGGTCGGTGAAGAAGCAGAACATGAAGAACGAGAGCCAGTCCGGGGTCCGCTCGTTGAACGCGCCCAGGATGCGGGGCTTGTCGTGGTCGCCGGAGCGTCGCTGGAGCAGCGCCTCCGACTCCTCGCGTCCGTCGCGGCCGAAGTGCGCGTCGAGGATGTACACCATCGCCCACAGGTGCCGGCCCTCCTCCACGTTGACCTGGAAGAGGTTCCGCAGATCGTAGAGCGACGGGCACGTCCGGCCGAGGTGGCGCTGCTGCTCGACCGACGCGGGCTCGGTGTCGCCCTGGGTCACGATCAGGCGCCGCAGCGTCCCGCGGTACTCGCCGGGGACCTCCTGCCACGCGGGCTGCCCCAGGTGATCGCCGAAGTTGATCTGGCGGCCCGGCTCCGGCTCGGCGAGGAAGATGCCCCAGCGGTACTCCGGCATGCGGGTGTAGTCGAACTGGGCCCAGCCCTTCGCGTCCACGCTCACCGCGGTGCGGAGGTAGACCTCCTTGGCCTGGAAGCCCTCCGGCCCCATGTCCTTCCACCACTCGAGGAACTTGGGCTGCCACTCCTCGAGGGCGCGCAGCAGCCGCCGGTTCTCGGCGAGGTCGACGTTGTTGGGGATGCGCTCGTTGTAGTCGATGGACGCCATCACACTCTCCTGCGGTCGAAGTCGCCCCGCTCGCCGGTGCCGTACACCCTGAGCGCGCCCTTGGGTCCCACCGCATTGGGCCGCTGGAAGATCCAGTTCTGCCACGCGGAGAGCCGGGCGAAGATCTTGCTCTCGAGCGTCTCCGGGCCGCCGAAGCGCAGCGAGGCCTCCATACCGGTGAGCGCGTCCGGCGAGAAGGCGGCGCGCTCCTCGATGGCGATGCGCACCTCGTCCTCCCAGTCGATGTCGTCCGGGGTGAAGGTCACGAGCCCGGCCTCCGCGGCGGCGGCCGCGTCCAGGTCCTCGCCGATGCGGCCCTTCAGGTCGTCCACCCGGCCCGGCTCGTCGAGGAACCGGCTCTGCAGGCGGGTGAGGCCGTTGACGGTCGGGTAGGCGCCGAAGCTCAGGCCGGTGAGACGCACGGTGGCGGCGGGCCGGGCGTCACCCTCGCGCGTGCCGTCCAGCATGAAGACGCGGTCGGCGGCGAGCGCCAGCTCGAGCAGGGTGCCGGTGAAGCACGACCCCGGCTCGATCAGGGCGAAGATCGACCGCGACGAGACGTCGAGGCGCTTGAGCGTCCGCTTCAGGTAAAGACGGATCTCCCGCACCAGCCAGTCCGCGTCGTGCTCGAGGAGCGCGCGGTCGTGGGCCTCGACGAGATCGGGGCTCCCGGTGGTGCGCAGGACCCAGAGGCCGATCTCCTCCTCGTTGGCACGCAGGTGGAGGATGAGGTCGTCGAGCTCGCGCGCCACCGCGAGCGGCCAGAAGCGCGTGCCCGCCGCGTGGATGCCCGCCGCGTCGGCGGGCGGCGCGGCGGTCGGCGCCGCCACCGTGATCTCGGCCACCCCGTGGGCGCGATCGATCGCGCAGGTCACGTGGGCGTAGGCCACGCGGTCGCCCTCGACGCGCCGCTCGAGCGCATCGAGCGCGATCCCCCGCGCGCCGGCCGGGCGATCGGTGCGCGCGGCGAGCTCTCCCGCCCGCTGGCGGGTGGTCTCGGCCAGGCGCGAGCGCGGCACCACCTCGTCGACCAGGCGCCACTCCACCGCGCGCTGCCCCTTGATGCCCTCCTC
>Ga0210384_10005319_pt1 | contig 14050 bp, 15 predicted proteins | sample IncBWH2MmetaG_FD_160574 | JGI IMG/M metagenome (GOLD analysis project Ga0210384, IMG submission 160574) | Forest soil microbial communities from Barre Woods Harvard Forest LTER site, Petersham, Massachusetts, United States - Inc-BW-H-2-M | ecosystem: Environmental > Terrestrial > Soil >...
ACAAGGCATCAGGGAAGGAGTTCAGGAGCACCCAACACAAGGTCAGCAAACATCGTCGGCCGCTCTGGACGCGACACTAGGCGCCGCCGTCCTCGTGGAGATTCCCATGGCGATGGTCGTCTTACCTCGACTCTTGGCCTACCGACCGAATCGGTGGGTGAACATCCTCGTGGGGGCGCTGATGACCGTCGTCCAAGCGGCGACTCTGTTCGTTGGGACTCCGACCTTGTACTACGTATTCTTCTCCGCCATCGAGATCGCGACGACAGGGTTCATCGTATGGAGCGCGTGGGCGTGGCGCGACCTCGGAGCCGGGACCGTCCCCGGACCCGTCGTCGCTCCGACGGCATAGGCCTGGGTCCGCGGGGAACGCGAGCGCGGGCCCAAGTCCCGCCACCCGGTGGCCCCCGGGGGACGTCGAGGGGTCGGCGTCGATCAGAGCCGTGGAATGGACGGAGTACGGTTCCCCCGATGGCCTCGACCCCGTGGACGTGCCGATGCCGGTACCGGCTGCCGGAGGCATCTTGGTCCGGATTCGCGCGACCGCAATGGCAAGAGGGGTACGGTAGTCGCCGGCGATGTTGACCTCCTTGGCTTGGATATCACGATCTGGATAGGAGATCACGGAACGCCCTCGAGGCAACGCGGGCTGCCCGGCAACGAAGAGAGCCGGTACTGCAGGGCTACATGTGGGGAGCGAGGTCCGGAAGTCTGCATGCACGACCTCGTTTTCTCACTTATGTGGGGGTGAGGACGACTCGAGAGCTGAACCACTGCTAATGCGGCGCCCACGTGTGGATGCCGCTCTGGCGGAGTTGCCCCCGAGGAGGAGGTATCTCACCTCGCCGGAGGCGATGAACCTCGCGCGGGGGTTTAAAACGGCTCAGAGCGAATGTTTTCCGTCCCGAGGATGGTATGCAGCTCGCGACAGATCGCTGTGAGATTTCTCTGGCCCTGCGCTATGCCTTCTGGGAATACCCAGCGGCCCGAACTCTCATTGACGAGACCTGGTCCGAGGATGGCGACATGCATCGGCTGCTCCAGAGCGAATGCGAGGGAGGGGCGGGGGAATCAGTGACTCCTCACCGGTATTGGGTCTGCCAGGGCCACGCCCTCCTCCTTCCAGTCCTGGACGAGGTGATCGCGCTGCACGGTGACACTCCGCTCACCTTGGCTCTGGTGGAGGAGTAGTCGCCGGGGGGCCAGGTCTCCTCGTCGAGATCGGCGCGAAGGTGCAGCGTATGTTGCGCCTCGGGAGGTCTTGTCAGCCCCGCGACGAGCAGGATCTCACGACCGGAATCCAAGGTGATAGCGCCTGAGGTAGGGTCCACGACTCCGGTTCTAGCCAACTCGGTTCTCCTGACCATGGTCAGCCGCACCCATCGCCTCCGTTTGCGACTCGCGATGCTTTCATTAGGTCACGCGGGGTTCCGCCTCCGCCGGGTCCCACCCAGTAGAATTGCTCGAGTACGAACCCAGGGCCACCACGATGATGGGCACAATGAGAGGCGGCCCGCTACGGGTCCGTAGGTTCGCGACGAGCATTGGCATGTGGAGTGCCGTCTGCGCACTCCTGGTCTTTAGCCCAGCCGTGGCGACCGGACCCTCCTCTCTCCTGAACAGGACGATCACGGCGCCTTACCATGGTTTCGCTGTGACGTTCGACTCGCACGGGGTCGTCGGCTGTGGCGCCGCGCGTGTCGTCACGCCGGCTTTCTTCCACTTCGCGCGAGGGGTTGGGGGGTTCAGTGATCGGGCAAAAGCGAGCTCTTGCGCCGGAAACAGCTCATCCTCCGGGTCGGCCAGCGCGGTCCTGGAGACCTACGTCAAGACCCCGTACCACGCCGGATCGCCGACGATCTTTGCGAACCTGACCCTCAACATCACCGGGCACTACCTCTTGAACTCCGGGACGTGCACGCTTCTGGGGACCCCGAAGCTCGCCGACTGTGTACAATTCTCCGCCTACTATGTGTACGGGTACTCCTACCTGATCGACAACACCACGGGCAATCGTTCGTACCCTTCCTCGGCGTGGTCCGGCTCGCTGAACTTCTCGGAGAACGTGACCACCTGCAAGTCGGGCGTGTGTATCTCCAACCTGCAGGGCAGTGCGACGTCGTCCTGCTGCTCAACCAATCTTTCGTTCCGCTTCCATCCTGGAAAGATGGTCAAGACCGACAAGTACCTACTCCTGCTGTATCTGTACGGTGGGGCGCAGGTCGTGCTTTCGACCCACAGCATGCGCATCTCCGGAGCGTCCGGTTCGGCGTCCTTGAACTTTGCCGCGCTGGGAAACGGCGTGACCCTGACCTCGATCGTTGAGACCTGATCCGAGGCGTCCGACGCAGGTCGGTCGGCGGATCCCTCCCGGGCAGCGCCTCCGTGGAAGACTCGATCGGGTCTTTTGGGGTCCCTTCAAGCGCCCGCGGGCCCCGGGACTGATCGCCTCGGTTCTGCGAGCCGCCTGAAGACATCGCGGAACGATTCCTCGCCACCCTTCCGGGTTTTTCGAGTGCGGAGTAGGCCACATTATCGAGGGCACCCGCACGGCAAGCCATGGCGTCATGAAATATCGATGACCCCCACATCGAGCGGCGAAAGTCGTCGGTGGGTACCGTAGCCTCCTGTCGATAGCATGCTAGGGACTCCAGGCCAGGATGGCGATCAGGTTGAGGGAGAACCCGTTAGCTACGGGAACGGGCGGGGTTCACCGAACGAACGCGACCAGACGTGTACCGGCCAACGTCATCGTCGCATGGGCGGAGCCGGCCCCCCCTCGGATCACGGTGTCCAGGTGCGCGACGAGGTACGTCCAGAACGTGTAGGCGTGCCCCTTCACCAGGTGCGCGTTGATCTGGAACAGGACAAAAAACCCCCGGACGGAGTAGAGCACCGTGTGGGCACCGATATTCTGGGGGCCCGACCAGTTCGACAGGCCGCTCCACTGCGAGAGGTTCTGGACATTCGATCCACTCGTCGTGTCGTTCAATTGGGCCACTTCGCTCAAGGAGGCAGAGGCGTAGCAACCGTTGCAGTACGACCGGTTGACGGTCGTGAGGTTTCCGGCATAGCTCACGTTCCAGTACACGTAGAGGGTCCGGGCTCCCGTGCTCGCCGCGATGAACGAACCTCCGGTCAGGCCGATCCTCGCCTCGACGACCGCCGTCGTCCACCGCGGGGATGAGCAGTTTCGCGCGTCCGCCTCGCCTCGGAAGCCGACTCGACCCGTGGTCAGGTTGAACGCGGGAGCGAGCAGGATTCGCGTGTGCGTATGGCAGCCGGAGACCGTCGTAAGGACCGACGTGAAAGGCGTTCCGACGAACGGCGGTCCGGTCCTGATCTGTGGTCCGACGGCAGCTGTCGGGGGGGCGAGCAGCACGATCACGAGAGCGACCGCCGCCACGCCGGACGTGCATGAGAACCGGACCGGCGGACGTCGCCCGTCGGCGAGTCGATAGGCGACCGCTTGACGGGCTGCACACAAATCTCGCATGATCGGTTCGCTGGTGCGGGTCCTACGCCGGGCAACCGGTGGGAAGCTTCGGCGAGCCATTTAGGTTGCGGTGCCATATTCCCGCGTCGCCGTCGGTGGCGCGGAGAATCAGCGAGAGGTGGGCAAATGGTGGCTTTGATATCCTTCGGCCCCGTTCGGGGACCTACCCTCAGAGGACCGAGATGGGGACCCCCACGAGGCGGACAATCGACTATCAGCTCCCTCGGGTAATGCGCCTCTTACTTTCGCCGTCACCTCAATTGACAGGCGGTGTTGCCCGTGCCGGTGCTGCGAGCACTTGCGCCCTGGTCGCCATCGCGCTCCTCGCCTCTGGCATGACAGTCGGGGCAGTGCCGAATTCCACGACGATCGCCGCCCCCTACCACGGCACGGTTTTCCTGACGAATTCGACCGGGATCTATGGTTGCGCCAAGGCCACTGCTTGGGCTTCCCCGCATTTCGCGCTCAAGACCGGGACAGGCGGTCTCGGCGTGCGCTCGTCCTCGAAGGGTTGCGGGGGTCCTGGTGGCACCGGGTCGGAGACGGCGTCCATCGCGGTGAGCGTGTTGGTTCGGTTCGCGACGGCCGGATTCCACCGGATCGCTGAGAGCGTCTCCGTGAGGGCGCTGGAGACGGAAGCAACCGTCTTGGGTCATTGCGCCCCACGTTCCACAGCCAACTCCTACTGCACCGCCTTCGCCAACCAGAGCATCGAGTCGTACGCCGCCCTGGTGGACTCGACCAATGGAAGCGCCCTCTATTCCTCCAACTTCTTGTCCACTTACAACTCCTCTCTCAATTACAGCTACTGCTCCCGTGGCTCGTGCCATTCGTATTCCGTGAACACTCAACGCGGGAGTCTCGGCGCCATCACGTTTTACGTGAACGGATCGTTCAAGTCAGGGCACAAGTACGTCTTGATCACGTTCGTCCTCAGTGCCGTGGCCGCATCGACCGGTGCCTACCAGTCTGGCCTCACCGGTGCGAGCGCCTCCTCCCGATTGGACCTGCAGACCGCCGGGAATGGCTTCGTGCTCACGTCGATTTCGATAACCTAGTCCGAGCTTCCTTGGCGCCGCCACGTCCCCTAGGAGCGTGCCCCCCCATAGACAGAACACGCTCCCTCCGGGGGAGGCCCACCACTATCAATCGTGGGAGTCCCTGAAGAATAGCTCGGGCATACGGGGCGGGCACCGTTACCTGAAACCTCATTCTGCAGGTTCTTAACTCAGGCGCGGCGAACGGCCCCCCGCGCGGGATGAGGAGTGCCGACGGTAGACGGATCCGCGACTCCCGTACGATCGTCCATCCGGGGAACCGTGCCTGCGGCGTCTCGATCAGGGGAAGGTCCGCGAAGCGATGACGACGCGGGTGGTCACCACCGACGCAGCCTGGTCGATGGAGAACGCTTCTCGGCTGATGCGGCAGTTCGGTGTGAAGCGCCTCCCGGTCGTCTCCGGCGACCGGCTCGTCGGCATCGTGACGAGAGAGGAGGCGGTGGACGCCCCGAACGTCGTTCCTCGGGCCGCCGGTCCCTAGAGTCGCCACCACCTCCCATTTGACGGGCTACGGCGCCGATAGAAGACGTCGGTCCTCCGCGACGACCGTCGCCGCTCGCCGCCCGGGGACGAAAGGGATCCCGGCAACGGGCCGCCGGCGGCTCAGCCCTGAGCGACGGGAAACGCCGCACTGGCGGAGAGGCTTTCGCTCGACACCGAATCCCACTGCGCGAGCAGACGCAACGAATCGCGGCCTCGTTCGGTGATCCGGTATTCGTCCCCCTGGCGGCCCAGAAGCCCGTCGTCGACGAGCCGGTGCAGATGGAAGGAGAGCTTCGGGGAATCGTCGATCCCGGCGGCCCGGAGCCCCTCGGAGAAGGTCATCGGGCCCTCTGCCGCCCTCCGCATCACGGCGCGTCGGATCGGGTTCGACAGCGCCTCGAGAGTGGACCCGGTCAACGGGCCGGCGAGAACGGAGCGGAGGTCCTCGGCCTCGGCTTCGGTCACGTGGCGGGGGTCGAACGTGACGACGAGCGGTCCGTGCCCTTTCAACCGCTCGGAGAGTCCGGTGACGAAGCGCACGAACTCGCCCCGGCGGTTCTTGTGGAACAGGCGGTCGACGCCGTCCAGGATCACACCGGGTCGCGGATTCCCCGGCAGGAACACCTCCACGGCGTCCCGCACCAGGGCCGGTTCCTTGGGAACCGGCACGGCGGTGACGTGGGGGACCGGAGGCGCCGGCGCATCGCTCACCCACAGGACGGACAACCCCCCCGAGCTCCATCGCCTCGCCACATGTTCGACCGTGGCGGGGGAACTGGCCTGCCCCTGGAATCGCCGTTCGTCCTCGGCCCCGGCGAGGACCCGCTGGAGCTGGGCGATCTGGAACGGTTTCGTCAGGTAGTCGAACGCGCCGAGCTTCATCGCCTCGACGGCGGTTCCCACGGTCGCGAACCCCGTGATGATGACGACCAGCACGCGTGGCCAGCGTCGGCGGACCTCGGCCAGGAGCTCGAGGCCGCCGTGCCGGGGCATCTTGAGATCGGTGAAAATGAGGTCGAAGTCGCCGGAGTCGATCGCTTCCAGCGCCTTCGGCACCGACGCGGCGGAGGTCGCCTGATGCCCATCCTGCTCGAGGAGATCCGACAGTTCCTGACGGAAGACCTCGTTGTCGTCGACGACCAGCAGGCGCATCGGCCGAAGACAGCGGGCCTCGGAGATAGGGGTTTCGCGCCGGAGGAACGAGGCCGTGTACCCTCGAGGGGGTCAGCGGATGTCGAGGGGCGGCGACGGGGCGATCAAAGGGAGCGCGATGACGAAGGAGGCGCCTCCGGAAGGGTTGTCGCGGAGCGCGATCGAACCGTGGTGCGCCTGGAGGATGCCATGACAGATCGCCAGCCCGAGCCCCGTGCCCTTGCCCTCGGGTTTCGTGGTGAAGAACGGTTCGAAGATGTGCGGGAGCGCCTCCGGCGAGACCCCCGGGCCGCTGTCGGTGACCTCGACCTCCGCCTCGTCAGGCCCCCGGCGCACCTCGATACGGACCGTTCCATGGCCGTCCATCGCCTCGCAGGCATTGTTGAGGAGGTTCGTGAGGACCTGCATGAGCTGGTTGCGGTCCCCCCACACCGGCAGCGGTTCCGCCGGATACCGCTCGTCGAACTCCACATTCTCCGACTGCTTCCCTTTCAGAAAGGCGAGGGCCTCCCGGGTCACTTCGACGAGGTCGACCTTGGAGACCTGGGGCTCGGCCCGTCGCGCGAAATCGAGGAGCCCGCGGACGATCCGTCCGGCCGTCTGCACTTGGTCGGTGATCGTTTCGGTCCGGGAGCGGACCCACGGGTCGGAGGACCTCCGGTGGATGCTTTCGGCGATGAGCATCACGTTGGCCAGCGGCGTGTTGATCTCGTGGGCAACGCCGGCCGCGAGCTGGCCGATCGAGGCGAGTTTGTCGGCGTGTTCGGCGGCCCGTACCCAGGCTCTCTGCTCCGTGAGGTCGATCGCGACGCCGAGGTAGTGGGTCGTTTCGCCGAGCCCGTTGCGGATCGCCGTGATGCTGAGGAACACCGGCCGTTCCTCCCCCATCCGGTCCCGGTTGGGCAGCTCCCCCGACCAGTAGCCTCGAGCCGGATCGAGGAGGTCGCGCCACATCCGGTCGTACAGCTCCTTGGGGGTCTTCCGCCCGCGAACGAGGTTGGGCTTGCGACCGATGCACTCGGCCCGCGAGTAGCCATAGATCCGTTCGAAGGCGGGGTTGACGTCGACCAGCGTGCCGTGCCGATCCGTGATCTCGATCGCGTTCGAAGACGACAGGAAAGAGGCGCGAAACAGCGTGGTCAGCTCGCGTTCACGGACCTCGTCGGTCACATCGCGGAACCGGAGCACGGCCCGGGGCGGTTCCCCCGGTCGTTCGAGGGCGGGTCGGATCTCCAAGTCCAAGAAGCGGGGCCCCTGGGTCCCGCCGTACGAGGCCCGCAGCGCGGCGAGCGAGACCGATTCTTGCCGGCGGAGCGTTCGGTCGATCGCCTCCGAGAGTCCTTCGCCCGCCACGGAGACGGGAACCACCACCGTCAGCAGGTCGGCCCCGATCAAGGCGGGTTGCTCCCCGACGATCGACCGGAACGCCGCGTTGGTCCACACGACCGCCCTCGGATGCTCGAGGACGGCGATGGGGTCGGGCAGGGCGTCGAGGACCGCGCTGTGGAACCGATCGGTCCGAACTTCGCCGCTCACCGACCCCCGGGGAAGGCAATCGCGCGAGCCTGAAAGCGGCTCCGCCGCGCGTCAATCTTCTTTGACGGGTAGTTCAAGTCTCGACAACCCCAGGCAAGCCCGATGGCGGAGCCCATCGTCCTCCTCGTATCCGAGACGGTGAGCCTCGGAAACTCCCTCCTGGAGCTATTCGCATCCGACGGGATCCCCGTTGAGGCGACGGACGACCCGTCGTCGAAGTTCCGGCAGTCGCCCATTCAGGCCGCCCTCGACTTCCCCGTGATCGTGTCGGCGTGCAATGAGCGCCACTGCGAGACGGCCCGACGGTGGAAGCGCGGGGAGATCCCCGGGGTGGACCTGGTGGTGGTCGGGACGCGGGACCCTTCGCTCGTCTCCCAGGGTCGACTCCATCTTGTTCCGCTACCCGTCGTGCCCGGCCAGCTCCTGGAGCTCGTCCGCGGATTGCTCTCCGCGGAAGAGCCCTCCGGAAACGTCCCACCGGTGCCCTGAGGCCGGTCGCCCAACCTCCGACCCCCTGCCCCCGGGGACCATGGGAGCGCCCACAGCGCGACCGGGCGACGCCACCCGCTTGGATCGACCTCCTCGAGCCACCCGTAGTCCCACGAGCCCACGCAACCCGGGCCCGGCCAGGGCCGGTTCTCCCTGAACGGGGGCCTAGCCGATCGTCAGTCCGCCCACCATCGGGCCGTGCGCGCTCGTCTCCTCGGCCATGCAGCTCCACGAAAAGGTGCCGGGGAGGTCCATCAGCAGCGTGAAGGAGACCACGGAAGGGGTCCCGGCATTGGGAGCCACCGGAATCGGGATGTTGAGGTCGTATCCCCCGGCGACCATCGTGAAGGTGTGAGAAACCAGATCCGGCGGAAGCGCACCCACCATCGGTCCGCTCAGGCGACCCATCATTCCGTTGCCCATGTGGACCATCATCTCGGCCATTGTTCCGCTGACGTTCATGTACCGGCCAGACACGGAATGGGGCATCGGGTCCCAGTTGGTGATCGTGATGTCCACCTGTTCCGCTCGGGGGATCTGAACGACCTCAGGGGAGTATCCGAAGGTGCCGGTGGCGGGGTCCTCCACGATGCTCAGGGCGATCGACGCGCGAGCACCCGGGGCACTCGACACGACATAGACGGCTGCCCCGGCGAGGCCGAGTACGACTGAGACAGCGATACCCACGAGGAGCCTGGCCCGTGGGGTCGATGACGGCTGCATGGTCGTTCCACTTCCGGACGGTCCATTACGGTTCGGTAAAACCGGCTTGACAACTCCTGCTTCCGGCGGAGGGCGAAGGGCCGGAGTGAGCTCCGGTCGCGTGCCGCGCGACGAAGCGATCGGACCCCCGCGTTCCTATCGAGGCCTTCACGGTTGGGGTGGCCGTGGACCGCGGTGGAGTAGGGCCCGGGTCGCATCCCGTGGGCGGCTCTCGACTCGTTCAGGTCACCGAGATGCTGCCGGCCATGTAGCCGGCCACCCCCATGGGCGGCGTTCCGTATGGATCGGTCCCGACGCCACACGGGACGATGCAGTACCAGAGGAGCGTGCCGGTCCGGGTCACGTCGAAGCTGAACTGCACGATGCTGAGCCCCGGACTGAAGACCTGGACCCCCGCCGCGGGGATATTGAAGGAATGGGCGATGTTGACCGCCGGCACGAGCCCGACGCTCGTCCCGTTGATCTTCTCCAGGCCGTCAATAGTTCCCTTCACCGGGCAGGGGCAGGCCACCCAGGTCATCGGGGCGTCCTGATCATTGATGGTGATCGTGATTCGACCCACCGGAACGGTGAAGTTGGCCGGGGTGAATTGGGGCCATCCGTTGGCCGGGTTGACGCTGACCGACAGGTTGACGTACGAGACCGGTCCCGGCGGGAGACTCCCTTCGGACGACCCCCCCTGGCTCGGGAGCACGGCGATGAGGCCGAATCCGACGCCGAACGAGAGGAGGGTTCCGGCGACGAAATACGTCACGAGGGTGCGGCTCGAGAGGGTGTCGGACCACCGGTGCGGGGTCGGCCAACCGGCGGGGAGAAACGTCGCCCCTCGGGTCGCCCAAGCGCGGCGGACCCACCGGTCGACCGATAGGGACTGGCCGGCCCCACCGATGACCAGGACCGCGTAGATGAGGATGTACAGCGGGTGGGCACCAACGTCGGTCCCGCCCGGAAACAGGAACGTGCTCCCGAACTGCGTGGCGATCAGGACCGCCGAGAAGAACGCGCCGGCGAAGCAGGCGAGACGGGTGGTGACCCCGAGGAGGAGGGCGACGGTAAGATAGGCGGTGATGAGCGCGATGGCCCAGGAGAAGAACAACGGGTTCGACGCGACGAATTCGGCGAACCCTGGACCCCCGATGGTCGTCGGGGCGAACGACCTGGCGGTCTGGGAGAAGGTGGTCCAGTACCCGTTCTGCGGATCGACGATGTACACCAGATTCAGCAGCCAGATCAGACCCGCCCCGATTCGCAGCAGTTCGATGACCGGAGGGTTCCGCCATGACGCGGCGGCTCCGCCCGCGGACCGGTGCTCGACCTGCGATGAGCCTGATGCAAACGCTCCGAGCGGAGCCGGTGCGGCCGTTGGTGGCATGGACGGCTCCGCGCTGGGCGGGCTTCCGGGCATGTGGCCGTCGAGTTGGGCGCGCCACATAACTCTGGAGTCAAGCGGGGCTGACGGGGCCCCCGTTCACGGGGACCGCACCCCGCCCGTCCACGATCCGGAACTCGCGGCATGTTCTTCCGGCTCTCCATGCCGCCTTTCCGTCTATCTCTGGCCGGGCCACGCAGATACAACCGAGATGATCGATCTCTGGGCCAATTCAGTCGAGTCGGCCAGGGCCGGACCGGTCCAGCTCCTATCCCTCGAGAGACAGTTCGTCGACATCCAGGGCGACACCCTCCGGTCCTATCGCAACCCGATGCCTCTCCACGCCAGAGCGTTCGGCCCGGATTACCCCGACCCTGCCGACTACATCTCCAATGAGCACACCGCCGGTGTCGGCTGGAAGGTGGCCGAAATCGTCGCCGAGCAGCTTGGACTCGCGCCGTTCCACAAGAGCGGCTGTGCGTCCTGGGAGGGCTACTGGCACTGGGCGAGCCTGGGGGCGGCCAATCCGATCAGCGACGCGTGCCAGAGAACGGCGCTCGCCGCGATGCAGCGTCTCGCTCCGCTCGCGGCGGTGGAAACTTCGGATCCCGCCGGGCTCGCGCTCGTCGACCAGGTCGAGCAGATCGCCGCCGGCCTGCCCCCGTCCCCATCATTCATCGGGGAATCACTCTGGAATAAATCGGGCATACTGGGCGGGCACGGTTATCTGAAGCCTCAGCGTGCAGGTTCCTAGCGCAGGAGCGGCGAGCGGCCCCCCCGGTGCGGGAAGAGAAGTGCTGATGATAGACGAAGGCGCGACTCCCGTACGTTCGCCCATCCGGGGAACGGGGCTTCTGCTTATCGGTACGCTGCTCCTTCTCCTTCTTCCCTCCTCGGGGGCCGTACCGCCGACCGGGCAGCTCCATCCGACGCTGAGGTCACCCTTCCCAGGCTCCTCCTTGACGGCAAACTCGATGACGGCGGGGAATTGCTCCCAGGCGGCCGACTATTGGCCCGCGTTCTTCAATCTCTCGACGGGCGTCGGGGGCTTTGCCGACCGGGCTTTCTCCAAGAGCTGCCGAGCCCTCCCCCCGTCTACCGGGAACACTACCGTCTACACCACGGGGGCCGCCTCGGGCCAGTTCCTCGAGAACGTCTCGATCCCATCCGCCCGGGGCTACCCGTCGATCTTCGTGAACATCAGCTACTCGGCGTCCCGACTGCTCAGCTTCACGCCGGGGAGCTGCCAAAGAGTCTTCCGGCCGGCCTATTGGGGGTGCAATCGGGGGGCCGAGGTCGTGCTCGGCGGTGACGCGGTCCTCCGCGACCTCTCTTCCAACGCGACGTTCGTCACCCGTTCGACGTTCCCCTTTTTCGATTTCAAGTCCTACAACTCCACGTCGTGCTCGATGTCGGGCGGTTGCCGCTACTCGACCGGCAACGCCGGGGGACGGGTCGTGTGGTCCGGCACGTTCTCTTGGCAGTTTACCCCGACGACCCCGATGAACAAGAGCCACCACTACGTCCTCCTGTTCACCATGTTCGGGGAGGCCGATACTTGGTGGACGGAGGCCCCCAGCTCGCATCTGGTGGGAGCCGCGCTGTCGGCGACACTCAATGTCGCCTTCCGCGGTAACGGGGTTCATTTGATCTCCATCGTCGAGAAGTGAGGAGAGGGCCTCGGGAGGTCTCCCGTCGGTGGCTATCCCGCCATAGGCCTAAGCCGCCGGGCGCTCGGTTCACCCTGAGCCTCGAAGAACGGTGATAGACCGCGCAGACGACTCGGTGTCGTCGTCCTGTTGATTCTGCCCGCTCTCCTATCCGGACCCCCCGGGGCCCGGATTCGCTCCTACTGCTACGGCAGGCGAAACAGCCGCCCGCGGCCCATTCGGCGCGGAGGTGCCAAGCATGTTGGAGCCAAAACCGGCCGTTCGACCCGCTCGCCGGCGGAAGCGAATTCGCTGTTCGACCGACCCGTGCTCCCGGCCCCGCTGGTGGTCTCGTGGCTAGAGAAGCGCTCCGGCGCGGACGACTGGAGTCCCGTCGATCGCGATCTCGGAGTCGGCGAGTGAGACCCAACTCATGAAATTCGAACCGGTGATTCCCCCGAATTCCAGGGTAACGCAGCCGCGTTCGACGGTCTCCAGGTTGGGGATCTCCTTGGCGGCCGGGTTCAGCCCGAATGTGAGCTTGGTGGCACGGTCTCTCCCTGCCCTCCCTCTCTTGTACTGACGGGAAAAATCCTCCTCTCCCTCCTCGAAGGAAAACGAGGTGAGCTTGCCGTCCACGAATCCCAGCTTTCCCCCGGCCTGCGAGTGCCACCAAATGTTGGTCCGACGGTTGGCCAGAATCGTCCCCTCAGCGACTCTGGAGTCGAGGGCCACGTCCACGCGTCCGGCGGGGATCTGCGCCAGCATGTCATAGGGGCCGTATCTCCGGTCCCGCGGGTGGGGCCTTCCTTCATGCAACCGCGGAGCGACACCCGCTAGGGCGACCTCCAGGTCGGTCCCGTTGGGGTGGGTGATCCGCACTTTCTTCCCGCGAGAAAGCGCCTGACAGAGCCGAGCCCCGCTCTTGGCCATCTCTGCCGGGTCGACGAGACATGCCCGCAGCATCCCTTCCTCCCAGACCGCGGGGTCCATGCCCCACTTCCGGGCCCGCCCCTCGGTCACGAACCCAGCGGTCATCCGGGCACCGCGGAGCCCCGACTTCCGGGCAACCTCGTACCAGGGCCAGTTCCAAGCGAGGGCTTCGTCGAACGCCTTCTCGTCGCCCGAAAAGTGATCCTTTTCGATCCGGTCGGTGTCTCCCGGACCCCAGAACATCACGTACACGTCCGCGGCCCTCAGCGCCGCCCACTCCGGCGGGCTCGACTTGCCGAGGAGCTTGCTCTGCTTCCGGTCGATCGCGCGCCACCACGCGTCCTCGTTCTCGTGGATCAATAGGGCAGTGCCGCCCCGTCGGCGGACCTCATCGACCATCGCCGTGGCCATACGGATCGTGTGGTCCCAGGACTCGATGATCGCGCTCTCCCCCGCGCGGACCCCGAGGTACTTGGTCACGATGTAGCGGGCCGCCTCGCGCTGGAGCTTCGATGGGGATTCCGGCATGGCCCGCCTTCGGACTCGACCGCCTTACTTGTAACTTGCCGACGTTAGCGAACCCATGGGCCTGCCGAGCCGACCCTGGCACCGGTCCTGAACCCACCTACAGCGGGTCTGACTCCGCCAATGGAGGGCCCACGACCTCCATCCAAGAAGCGTGGGCAATCGAACGGTACGTGATGGGGTCGACAGGTCCGGCGGGGAGGCGCGCGAGTTCCTCGAAGAACCGTTCCATTCCGGAGGGCGTGAACAGGACCAAGATATGGGCCGCCTCCTCGCCCGTGTTTTGGAAGCAGTGCCGCGTACCCCGGGGGACGAATACAACAGAGCCGACGGGGGCGCGAAGCATCTCCGTGTCGACTTTGAAGCGCAGGTTCCCCTTCTGTACCACCCACAGCTCGTCTTCTTTCGCGTGCACGTGGAGCGGTGGGCCTTCCTTGGGCGGCACGGTGACCTCGATCATCGCGAGCGTCCCTGCGGTTTCCTCGGTCCGAACTCGCACGGTCGCCGGACCTCCTACCGGGCCGCGGATGGCTGGCCCTTCCCCGGGTAGACTCACGAAGGCGCGTGTTGGATGCGGCATGGCCCGATTCCCCCGCCCAGGTACCGGGTCGGGATATCTCCGTTTCCCCTCGTCACG
>Ga0210384_10005320_pt1 | contig 14049 bp, 10 predicted proteins | sample IncBWH2MmetaG_FD_160574 | JGI IMG/M metagenome (GOLD analysis project Ga0210384, IMG submission 160574) | Forest soil microbial communities from Barre Woods Harvard Forest LTER site, Petersham, Massachusetts, United States - Inc-BW-H-2-M | ecosystem: Environmental > Terrestrial > Soil >...
CGCCTGATCATCCCGGATTCCGTATTGAATAACACGCAGAATCAGTCTGCGCCAGAAAGGGCCTTCACACCCGGCGGCGGAAGCAAGAAGGACTAGTCCGGCATTTTGCCTCGCTTACAGAAGGATTGGCACACCAGGTCCGGGCTCCAGCCACTAGCCTCTAGACTCTAACCTCTAAATTGTCGTAGGCTCGCGCCACGCTCATGATGGAATCCAAATTCAGACCAGTCGGGAGATTTCGATGAAAACAAAAATGTGTCTTTTTCTACTATGCCTTGTGCTGGCTTCGCCTTTGTTCGCGCAACAAAGCGTGCCCGAACTTGATTTTGACTCAGTTCCCAATTTCTTCAAGCTTCCGCCGGGAATGAATTTCGGCGAAGTGCCCGGCGTGGCCGTCAATTCCAAGGGGCACGTCTTCGTGTTCACGCGGTCCAACAGCGCCAACGGTCCGGCCTACGCGCCCGCGGCGGCCCAACTGTTTGAGTTCGGCCCCGACGGCACTTTCATTCGCGAAATCGGCAAGGGTCTTTACGCCTGGTCCGAAGCGCACAGCGTGCGCATCGATAAGGACGACAACATCTGGGCCATCGACAAAGGTTCCGACATGGTCATCAAGTTCAACCAGGCAGGCCGCGTGGTCATGGTCTTCGGCCGGCGCGCCGAAGGGGCTGACGAGGAATCCAAACCGTGGGGGCACCCCGATCCTCCGCTTCCCGCCGCTGACGGACTCTTCCGCCAGCCCACCGACGTGGCCTGGGATTCCGACGGCAACATCTACATCACCGACGGATACGTCAACTCGCGCGTCGCAAAATATGACAAAAATGGCGACTGGGTAAAATCCTGGGGCGAAAAGGGCACGGGGCCGGGACAATTCCGCCTGCCGCATACCATCGTGATTGATCGCGACAATAATCTCTACGTGGGAGACCGCAGCAACCGGCGGATTCAAGTATTCGACACCGACGGAAAATTTCTGCGCATGTTCAAGATTGATGTGCCGCCCGCGCCCGGAACGCATGCCACCAATGGCAACACTCCCACCGGCGACCGCCTCGCCGCCGTGATCGGCGCTCCCAATTCCATTTGCATCACACCGGGCGCGAATCAAGTGCTCTACGTTGGTGAAACGACGTTCCCCGGCCGAATCTTCAAGGTTTCGCTCGACGGAAAAGTGCTCGGCGTGATCGGCCGCTCAGGGCGCCAGCTCAAGCAGTTTTCCGGCGCTCACCAGCTCGCCTGCTCATCGGACAATGTGGTGTACGCCGCGGAAACGTCCAACTGGCGCGTGCAAAAGTTAATCATTCACGGACCAAAACCGAGCGCAGCAGACTAGTACACAGACTTCACACGCTGCGGAAAAACTCAAAGCGCTGTCATTCTGAGCGAAGCGAAGAATCTCTCCTTGGTTCTTTTCCTATGCTTAAATCGAAGAGAGATTCTTCGCTTCGCTCAGGATGACAAAACAAGACATTTTTTCCGCAGCCTGTTCAATCTGTGGACTTTCATAACCGAGAACAGATTGTGACCGCAGGCCGAAGTGTGACGCGCAAGGAGCCTGTCATGCACGTAGAAACGCCGTTCACCGAACGGTGACCTCCACGGCGGCAGTCCTCGAGTGCCCGTTTCCGTCCTCAATCGTCAATGTGTAAGTTGTGTCCTTGCGCGGTGAAACGTGCACGCACCGGCTGTAAGCTGGCCAAACGGGCTCTTCCGCTTCCGGCTCTAGTTTTACGGCCTTCGCGTTGGACACGCTATAGCAAAGAGTGCTTTTCTCCCCAGCCCGAATGATCGGCGGATTAGCGGCATAAACGAGAATGTCAAAGCGATTCCCGCCCATCATCTCAAAAGTCTTCTGATTCAGCGCACGCTGCTTTTCCGCAGCTTTGTCTGCAATGGCTTGATTCGCCTCCCAGCGTGAATAAAAGATCCAGCCCACGTATGAGCCGCCGATGAGCAAAACAACAACGGTGACAATTAAAAAGCTGCGCTGGTGGGAAGCCCGCTCGGGTGTGAGACTATTCAGCATCTGATCAGGGTCAATATGTCACGGAAAACTGGGTTACTGCTTTGACTGGCCTCCCGTTGCAAGTGGCAGGCGCATACTTCCACCGTTTCACCGTCGCCAGCGCCAATTCGTCCAGAACCGGACCGAGCGACTGAACAATTGCTGCGTTGACGGCATTGCCCTCCGCGTCCACCTTGAGGACTCCAGTCACGCGCCCATGAGAAACACCCAGGCTCGCGATCAAACCAGAGACCGGATCGGGCGTATAGCGAGGGGCAGGATTGCTTCCCGTTACGCAAACTTCCGTCATTTCCGCGCCGTCCGGTGGGGTGAATTCCGTGGAATCAAACTTCTGAACTATCTCTTCGCTTAACTCTGCGATGATTTTACCTTCCCCGTTGAGGTCAATCGTGATCTGCCGGGGAAGCACGATTCCGCCAATCGGCAGAAATTCCGAGAAGCCCATCTGTGTCCCGTCGTGATGTGCCCACATAAGGTATCCGGTGTCCTTCTGAACGCAGACCTCGTTCTCGAATTTGTTGTCGCCGTGTACCGTCTCGAATTCGATGCACTGGACGCGCACGCCTTCGATTTCCCTTTCGTAAACTCGTTTGACTGAATTTTCCTTTCCCATCCGCAGGACGGGAATGATCAGAGCCACCCGAAGTTCCTGCACCACGAGCGGAAGGAAATCATGCGTACTCTTGAACCAGACATGGTCCTTTATGCGGATCTCGCTGGAGTGGTAGTTATCGAAGTCAATGTCCTCGCGCCAGCGGGTTAGGGAGTCTGTCTTGACCACAAAAAGGCCCTCCGCGTCGGGCGAGCCTGCGCGAACGAGCCGAAACCGCACCTCGCGTTTGTGTTTCGGATCGCCGCGATTGAACGTTTCAAGCTGCGACACCCTTTCGAGGATATGGTTGGCTTTCTTCTCCAGATCGTCTCCCGCCGGGGAAGGGCTCACTGCGAACAACGCAAGGGACAAGGGTAGAAACAATCGGGTCATGGCGACGATGCTTGCTCTAAAGATCAGAAAGAGACTTACGCTCCAGCGAGTCACTGCGCCTTCCTCCGCAATGGTCCCAAAAAAAGCCAATGAAAACTTATAACTGGATAGTACACCGCGGGACGTGGGTAGCGACATACATCCCGCGGCTGCAATCGCGAAGTCACCCTAGCACCGAGTAGTCGTTCCACAGCCCGCGCGGATTTACAAATCGGAATGCCAGTTACTTTCGCGCGCTTCGCTTACCCGAGCCGCCACCCGGCGCGGGATCGTCTCCTCGATGTGCAATTTCGAGCGCGGTGAGCAACGCTCGCGCTTTGTTCACCGTCTCCGTGTACTCTGTTTCAGGGACCGAGTCCGCGACCAGGCCTGCGCCGGCCTGCACGTAGGCCACGCCCTTCTTCACCACCATGGTGCGAATGGCGATGCAGGAATCGAGATTTCCCGAGAAGTCCAGGTACAGGATCGCTCCGCCGTAGATGCCGCGGCGCGTGGGCTCGAGCTCGTCGATGATTTCCATGGCGCGAACTTTCGGCGCTCCCGAAAGCGTGCCCCCGGGAAAGCAGGCGGCCAGGGCGTCGAAGCAGTCCACCTCTTCGCGCAAATGCCCGCGCAAACTCGAAACGAGGTGCATCACGTGCGAGTAGCGCTCCACAAACATCAGCTTCTCGACGCGCACTGTGCCGTATTCCGAGACTCGGCCCAGATCGTTGCGCCCCAGATCGACGAGCATGATGTGCTCGGCCTGCTCCTTGGGATCCGCGGCCAGTTCGGCTTCCAGAGCGGCGTCCTCTTTTTCATCGCCACCGCGCCGCCGCGTCCCGGCGATGGGCCGGTAAAACGCCTCGCGGCCCTGGACTTTCACGAGCATTTCGGGCGAACTGCCGACCACGGCGAGATCGTTCAGCTTCAGGAAATACATGTACGGCGAGGGATTCACGACGCGCAGGGAGCGGTAAATTTCGAACGGGTCAGCGTCGGTTTTGGCGGCGAAACGCTGGCTGATGGCCACTTGAAAAATGTCGCCCGCGCGAATGTATTCCTTGGATTTGTTCACTGCCGCGAGAAATTTGGCGCGCGAAAAATTGGACGTCACCTTGAGCGGGCGCGGCTTCCTGCGCTTCGGATGTTCCGCAGCCACGGGCAAAGCCAGACGGCGGCGGGTGGCCTGGATTTCCCGCACGGCCTGGTTGTATTTCGCGCGCAGGCTGCCTTCCCCGCCGGTAAAGACGTTGCGCACGATCCATACTCTGTGGCGGACATGGTCGAAGACGACGAGGCCCAGAAAAAACATCATCACGGCGTCGTCCATTCCGACGTCGTCTCGCGTCCGGTCCGGAATGCGCTCGATGAGCCGCACCATGTCATACGCAAAATAGCCGATCGCGCCGGCAACCAGCGGCGGCAAGCCCGGCACGCGCACGGGGCGATACCGTTCCACGCGGTTGCGCAAGTAATCCAGCGGATTCACCTGCACCCAGGACGTGCGGCTGTCGCTTTCCAGCACGCACGCGCCGTTGACGTAGCGGAACACTTCGCTCGGGTTCGCGCCCACAAATGTGTAGCGCGCAATCTTCTCCCCGCCCTCGACGCTTTCGAGCAGGCAGGCGTACCGCGCGTTCTGCGCGAGCCGCAGATATGCGGAGACCGGCGTGAGCGTGTCGGCCGTAAAAGTGTCGTACACCGGCACGAGGTTGCCCTCCCGCGTGAGCTTGCGGAACGATTTGAAGTCCGGCTGGATCATAAATTTTCCGGCGAATCCCCGGCACTGGATGTCACGAGCGGCGCCCCTTTAATTTTTCTTCCCGAGAGAGCGCCGAAACCACCGCTCGGCGCATGGCGCTCTCCGGCGCGCGCTCGCCCGTCCAAATTTCATATTGCGCGAACCCTTGCGCGAGAAACATTTCCACTCCGGAAATAACTTCGATGCCTTTGCGCCGCGCCAGCCGCAACAATTCCGTCTCCCGAGGGCGGTAGACCATGTCCATGACGATCCGGCAATTCAGTTCCGCGCTCGAGAGCGGAGAGCCGCCGCGCGGGTGCATCCCGACAGGCGTGCAATTCACGATGGCATCGAAAAATTCATGCGCAAGGCCGGCGCGCGCCACCACTTGCCCGCCGACGGCGCGGGCCAGCGCCCGCGCGCGTTCCGGACGCCGCGAACAAACGCACACGTTCGAGCCCGCCTGCGCCAACGCGAACGCGGCCGCTCTCGCGGCGCCTCCCGCTCCAAACAGCAGCACGCGGCTCCCCGCGAGGCGTATCCGCCGCTCCAGGCTGCGCAGGACTCCGACGTAATCCGTATTGTACCCGTACAATCGCCCGCCGCCACGCACGACCACGGTGTTGACCGCGCCAATTTGCGCAGCCAGCGGGTCGCAATCATCGAGGAACCGGAGTATCGCTTCCTTGTGCGGAATGGTGACCGCAAGGCCCGCGACTCCAAAACCCTTCACGGTGCCAAGAAACTCTCGCAGATGTCGAACCAGGAACGGCACAAAAACCGCGTCGAACCTACGGGCGTGAAATGCCGCGTTGTGCAACACCGGGGAGAGCGAATGCCCGATGGGATCGCCGATTACGCCATACACCCGTGTGCGCCGTGTGATCCGCTCGGCCCGATAAAGATCGGTCATCGCGCCTAGAGAGAGCTGGCCGGGCGCCGTGGCCTGCTCCACGGCTGCATACGCCAATGCGCTGCCCATGCGCAGCGAGAGGACCCGCCCGGCGAATCCGAATTCGCCCATGGGTATGGCGACGACATCGCGACGCGTCCGGGCCAATTCGCAGATGCGCGCGCTGTCAGACACGGAATGGCACTGCGCGGCGATTTTAATCGCATGCCCGCCCGCTCGTTCCAGGCGGCGGACAATTTCTTTGAGATTGCGCGGCGTTCCGCGAAAATCGTGGTACGACACCACTACACGCGCGGTGAAAAGCTCTCGGGCAAGTTCGCGCCTGCCCATACGCTTCGCCGTTTCAATTTCAACGTCGCACCAGCCGCACCCGGAGCGGGCAGCTTGCGCGAGGATTTCGATTTGTTCTTCCCGGCTGCCTCGAAACAGTCCGCCACCCTCATGCCGCCGGCATGTGGCAATGAGCACGGCGCGCGGGCGCTCGCGGAGCAGCCACGATAAGAAAGCTTCCCGTTCTTTTGAGCCGCGAAGATAATCCAGGCGCAACTCCAGAGTGCGCGTCTTGCGCAGGCCCAGCCGGACCTGCGATCTCATTTCGCGCGCGGTTTCCGCGGCAACCACACCGCACACGCGATCTTGTCCGAAGAGAACCCTCAAGCGCCCTCCACCCCCAAAAGCCAAGCTTCAGGCTTCTATCACGTGGGTAACAAATGTGTAAAGCGTCCCCCCACGATTTCTTGACGCTCCCTGGGGCCGGTGCTAGCTTTAAAGAGCAGGATTAAGCCCCGCGGGAATCTTTAAAGTTGTGAGCGCAAGGAGCAGTTCCTATGCCCAAAATGATCAGCTATCGCATTCTAATTGTAGGACTTAGCGTGGGACTGTGCTTGCTGGCCTCCACCCTGGTTGCCCAAGCGCAACAGTATGTCACGAACGCTCCGACGCAAGCGAGCATGTATTGCGCGGGTATAGTCAGCGACAAGCCGGTTCCGAACGACACCTACGTAATTTCCGGCGAGGATTCCGCGGTAAGGGTCACCTTCCAGCAGGGGCAACTCATTTATATCAACCGTGGAGGGGAACAAGGAGTGAGGATCGGAGATCAGTTTGAAGTGGTCCGGGCAGCGCGCGATATGATGGCGGCAAATCCGTGGTTCAAGTATGAAACGATGTTGACCCGCGCCATGGGCACCAGGTATGCGGATATCGGACAGTTGCGCGTCGTACATGTCGAAGCGAAAACTTCCACCGCGGAATTGACGCTTGGTTGCGATTTGGTGCAGCGTGGCGACCTCGTGCGTCCGTTTGTCGCCCGGCCGGTTCCTCAGTTCCGTAACGTGAATCTCGATCCTTTTGCGGCGCCCTCTGGAAAGAAAGCCGCCATGGTTGTTAGCGCCAAGGATTACACGGTGCAGGGCGTGCCTGGCGGAGTCGTTTACGTCAACCTGGGAAGCGCGCAGGGCGTTCGCGTGGGAGATTACTTCCGCGTGTTTCGCTATCAGGGGACGCACATCGAGGCAATCGCCCAAGACTCCGGTTCAGCTTATAAGGTGTACGGGTTTGGAAGCACTCCAGTCGCCTATCAGTGGGACAATCTCCCGCGCCAGATTGTTGGCGAAGGCATTGTCTTGCGCACTGGGGCTAATTCATCGTCTGTTTTGCTGACAACGGTGCGGGGAGGCCTCTTTATCGGCGATTACGTGGAATTGGAATAACGGCGGCCAGAGTTTCTCTCCGCAATCCGCTTTGAAGAAAAAAGGATCTGATCCGCGCGGCGAATCAGATCCTTTTTCATTTCCCGGGAAAAAAACGCGCGCCGGCGAATCGAAGGCCCTGTGGCCGCCATTTTACGATTCGGAAATTGTTCGCTCTTTCTTCTCCGAAAAAACTTCCGCGGTGAAGCTAAACACCTCGGTCGCGGGATCGCGCCAGGCATCGCGCACCAAGCCGGCTTTGATACAGGTTTCCTCGAGCAATCGCTGGGCGGACCAATTCCGTTCCGTGGCGACTTGCGGAAGCAAAAGCCCTCTGAAGGACCCGCGCGCCACGATGAGTCCGTGCCGGCCCGTGACAATCGCTTCGGGAAGAATGCGCTCCGGAGCTGTCAAGACCGAGATTTCGATTTCCAGGCTGGCGACTTCCTCGGCGCTCACGGGAGGAAAGCGCGAATCGTGCAGCGCCGCGCTGATCGCCGACCGGGCGACAACATCGGCGAGCGGGCCGGGATTCTCGACTTGCCCCACGCAACCGCGCAGCGCTCCACCACGGTATAGGCTGACAAATGCTCCTCTAGGTTCGGAGAGTGTCGCGTGGAAAGCAGGGAAATCCGGGAGTCGGTTCTCAAGGACGGCGCTTGCAATCGCACGCCGGGCAATCTTTACCAGCGCCAGCCAATCGTCACTGGACAGTCGGGACATCCTGAGTATTCTTGCGGCGTTCGAGAATTCTGAGATGACGCCGTTGTTTCACGCTGCCGTCGACACGGCCCCAAAACTTTTGAAAATATTGAAACGCGGAGACCACCGCGCTTCCCACCACCAGCCATAGTAGAATCACGCCGAGCGGCCGGATGATGGTGTGCTTGGCCGCCAGGATCACCGCGCAAACGGCGATTACTTGCAGGACCATTTTCGTTTTGCCCAGCGCGGAAGCTGGAATCGTAAACCCTTCGGCCGATGCGATATTGCGCAGCCCGAGGACCACGATTTCCCGCCCGATGATGATCACGGCCATCCAGCCGGGCACCAGGCGCATTTCCACGAGGGAAATAAACGCGGCGGAAATCAAAAGCTTGTCGGCGATGGGATCGAGAAGAATTCCGAGCGTGGTGACTTCGCTGCGCCGCCGGGCGTAGTAGCCGTCCGCCCAATCCGTGGCTGCGGCCGCCAGAAGTATGAGAACGCCCCATTCGCCAAAATTAATCGTCACTCCCAAAAAAGCAATATTTGGTTCGCGGGTCAGAAGGATAACGACCAGCACGGGGATAAAGAAAATGCGGAGAATCGTCAGGCTGTTTGGCAGGTTCATGACGCACCCGGCGGGTTCCCTGCTCCTATTTGGACGTACGCGCACAGTGGCGGCGCGTAACTCACTATAGACGCACCGATGCAGGCAGTCAACGATTGCTCAGAATGAGTTCCCAGGACGATCATGAGGCTCCCCTGCGGGCTTTACGCGCACGACCGAGACTATGTACTCATACCCGGCGTCCGCCCGCAAGGCTGTGCAAATCATGACTTTACAACCATTCGCAATGGCAAGGTTTCAATTGCTTAATGATTCAGCATTTATGTCTGCAACTACATGAAAACGCTGCGGTTGTATATTCTCAGATCGGCCATGATCGCATGGCATTTGAAATTCTGCTCTGTCTCAGCGCCCGAAGGGAAAGTGATTTCCACAGACATTTCCACAATTTGTGACCGCTAGGGGTTAGGGTGTGTCCCTGTGGCGCGACATGCTGGGGCGCTGCGGCAGATTTGCGCGGCGATGTCTTTGGGAAACTGCACACCGGTATCCTGGGATGGCGATCTTGCGATTGCGCAGGTAGAGCGTTGTCTCGGACACTGTATATTTTGGTTTTAAACGGGCAATGCACAATTAAGGGAGCGTTGACTCCGGGCCGATTCTCAATTGGCGAGCCACGGATTCGGGAATTTCCGCTTCGATGGCCATGGCCGAATCCTGCACCTCTGAATGCAGCACGCGGCCCAAAGCGTGCACGAGGGCGATGGCGCGTCCATTCGACAGAGGAAGCGTGAAGTGCAGATGCAACACGGGATCGACGGGCATCGCCTCATCGATGTAGCTTAGCAACGCTTCCAGCCCTTCGCCGGTCAGGCCGGAAACGCGCGAAGAATTGTGATTGCCATTTACCGAAGCAGCTTCTGTCGGAGTGAGCCTGTCAATTTTGTTCAGCACGTGCAGGCGCGGCCGGTCCGCAACGCCCAATTCCTTCAGAATTTTTTCGACTTCGGCGTCCTGCTCGGCGTGGTGCGGATTGGAGATGTCCGTGACGAGTAGAAGCAGCGCCGACTCTTGCACTTCTTCCAGGGTGGCGCGAAATGCGGTGATCAATCCCGGCGGAAGGTCGCGAATAAATCCGACGGTATCGGAGAGGAGCACGCGGCGATTCGATGGGAGGCGCACGGCGCGAACGGTCGGGTCGAGCGTGGCGAACATTTTCGAGGAAACCAGCACGCCGGCGCGGCTCAGCGAGTTGAAAAGCGTCGATTTCCCGGCGTTGGTATAGCCCACGAGCGCGACGGTCCCCAGCGGCACGGCCTGGCGCGTCTCGCGACGCAGCGAACGCTGCTTGCGGACGGCCTCGATGGCCTTGGTGATTTTGCTGATCCGGTCGCGAATGCGCCGCCGGTCGGTTTCGAGTTTCTGCTCGCCGGGACCGCGGGTCCCGATTCCGCCGCCCAGCCGTGAAAGCTCTTTGGCGCTCCCGGCAAGGCGCGGCAAAGAATAATTCAATTGAGCGAGCTCGACCTGCAGCTGCCCTTCGCGGCTGCGCGCGTGCCGCGCAAAAATATCCAGTATCAACTGGGTGCGATCAATCACGCGGCATTCGGTGCCCTTTTCGAGATTGCGCAGCTGTGTCGGGGTCAAATTGCGGTCAAACACGATGAGCGGCGCGTGGTGCAGATGCGCTTCAATTTTCACTTCCTCGATCTTGCCGCGCCCGATCACGGTGGCGGGATCGATCTTGTCGCGCATTTGAAAAATGCTGCCCGCGACTTGCGCGCCCGCGCTGCGCGCCAGTTCCGCGAGCTCTTCCAGCGACGCGCGTTCCGCGTCGCCCGCATCAATCCCCGGCACATGCGAGGCCCGCTTCAGCCCCACACCCACCAGGAACACGCGCTCGTGATTTTCTGTCGGACGTGTAGTCTTCATTCGGCGTTAATTATGGTGACTGATCGCAGGCGGGGGAAATGCGACGATTGGGAAAATCTCACGTTTATATTATACACCTGGGAGCTATTCGCAACTAGACCGCCGCTCCGGAGCGTAACCTTTCCGCAGTCCTACGCTCATCTTCCGCGATAGCCGCCGGATCGCCGTCGAAGCCGTACGGCCACCGCGCAAGGGACTCCTTGCGGACCCGGTGAGCTGGAGTTGACATAGCGGCACGTCGCCTGGGCCCGATGGTTTTCCTGACGCCAGCGAGGGTGACCGTGCCTTCGAGACGCGCATGTAGTTCGCTTTATCAGATGGGTCCTTGTTGCTTGGCATCAAGGGGAACTCGGCCAATGACAAATCCAACAGCCTCGTCGACCCGCAGTGAGGATCCATTGCGTAAATTTTCGCGCACACCTACCCGTTGTCGCACACGGGACGCTAACGTGGTCGACAGGAAATGAACGCGCATCTTCCGCTCTTAAATTTGCCTCCATAGCCGAAGCATGCGCTCTATGCTTTCCCTTCGCCACTAGGGACAGTGCAAGGTCGGCGGGGAGTCGCCGTCTGCCTCGTGACCAATCGCATCACAGAACACGTGATAGGTATAATCGCAGTAGCCCAAATCAGGCTTGAGGTCGAGTTCCAGCGTCCCTTTCGCTGGGACAACAAATGGAATATCGAAATTATTATAGTTTGGTGGAGGACCAGTAAAAAGCGATGCCGCTTCGAGGAGCCAAATCCTAACCGTGTCACCGGTGTGATTCGTGAAACGGATTTTCGGCAACCGCTTAGGTCCTATACCGATGTGGATTGCAGGGGGATTGACATAAACTCTGCCCCTGCCGGTTGGGTCCTTGATTGGCAGAGGGAGATCCACCGGCATATGCGAAGGTACTGCTGCTGTTCCGTTTGGCATGTCGCTTCTCCTTTTGTGAGCTGGAATTTGAAGAATCAGGGCCTAGGGGCCGAACAAACCTGGGAACCTCGGGTCAAGCCGCAACCGCGTTAGCGCAGGCTCCTTTTCAATCAGATCGCGCGAGAACCCCCCCTTAATCGCCTTGGCAAGCCATTGCAAGGCGAGCTGGCGGTCTCCGAGCTGCTCGTAGATCGCGGACGCCTGGAACATGTTGGGAACGTCATCCGGAGCCAGAGCGAGAGCTTGCCGCAGCAATTCCCGGGCGCGTTGCGGTTGGTTGAGATTGGAATACGCGTCGGCGAGCCGGAGTAGCAAGACGGGATCGCGAGGATTGACACGCAGTTGCCCTGCGGTCAGCGCCGCAGTTTGTTGGAAGGCGGCCCGTGCCTTCTGCAACTCACCTGACGCTTGGTACGCGCCCGCCAAATTGTGCCAGTCCGTCGAATCGCGACCGTTCACGCGGATCGCTTTTTCATAGTACCCAGCTGCCTCGGCATATTGACCCATGGTGTAATAGACCGCGCCTAGATTGGAGTAGGCCGCAGCGGAGGACTTGATGGCCACCGATTTCTCGTACATTTTGGCCGCTTCCTCGTAGCGCTTCTGGGAGTATGCAATGACACCCAGATTGCTGTAGCCCCGCGCATTGTCGGGAGTGAGTTCCACGACGCTTCGAAATTCCTTTTCCGCCTCAGCATAACGGCCCAAGCGATAGTAGAATCCGCCCAAATCATTGTGCGTGCCCCAATAGCCTGGGCGCACGGCAATGGCATTCATGTATGTGGATTCGGCGTCTTTCAATCTCCCCATTTGTTGGTAGGTGTTCGCCAATTCCCTGTAGGCGTCCGAATTGATCGGATCAAGAGCGAGGGCTTTCTGGAGATTTTGAACCGCCTCTTCATAATGTCCTGTCCCCGTATGGATCATGCCCAACGTCACGTAGACCTGCGCCAGTTTGTCGTTCAGCGCGATTGCGGCTGCGGAACTCTTGTTCGCTTCTTCCGCCCAGTGCGTGTCCTTGGTGAGATCGTAACTTCGCCAATACGCTTCGCCTAAGCCAGCCTCCGCCAGCGCGTATTTGGGGTCCTGCTCGAGCGCGCGATTAAAAAGCGTAATGGCGGTATCTATATTTTGGGCCACCTCGTACCGTTGCAAATAACCTCTGCCTTGCATGTAGTATTCATAGGCGCTGGGAACCGTCGTCCCGCCCACGGCCAGGACTTGTTTGGCCTGGCTGGAGAGTTTCACGTCAAGAAGTTCAGCTACCGCCAGCACGACCCCGTCTTGCAAGACCGAGATGTCGCCCGGCTCGGTATCGATTGTTTTCGATTTAAGCTGCAGCAATGTTTGCGGATCGACCAGATTGATGGTCAACCTGACCCGATTTTCTGTGCGCTGCACGCTCCCGGTTATTGCCAGGGTAGCCCCGAATGTTTGGCGCGCCTCGCGGACGCTTACAATTCCCTCCCGCAAGACATCGGTCGAAGGGACTACTCGGATTGTCCGTTGGAATTGTTCCAATTGGCTGAGCTTGCTGCTCAAAATTTCCACCAACCCATCGCAAAAACCCTGATTTTCAGGATTATTACCGACGTTCGTGAAGGGCAGCACGACCAGCTGTTTCTCCGTTATCGGCGAGAGCGACTGTGGCCAGACGCGGGCCTTTTCCAGAAGGCGCGGCATGGTCGCAATCAATCCAGCCACAACCAGTGCGGCCGCCAGGGTTATTTGAAGCCATACCGGGACGCGGCGGAGAACCGGCCTGGAGGTTAAGGGGAGTGAGGTCGTCCCTTCCGCAACAGAAGAATCGCGAATCTCTTTGAGTTTGTCGGCAAGTTCCTGGGTCGAGGCGTATCGCTTTTCCGGTTTTTTGGCCATGCACCGGCGAACGATGGCTACGATGGCGGCGGGAACTTTTGGATTGAGGGAGGCAATGGGTTGTGGTTCGTCTTCGATGATTGCGGCCAGCGTTTGGGGTATGGTCTCGCGGAGAAATGGCCGCTTTCCGGTGGCCATTTCATAGAGTAGAGAGCCGAAAGAAAACTGATCGGAGTGAAAGTCCGTGGGAAGGCCGCTGGCCTGTTCGGGAGACATATAGTCTATCGTCCCGAGGATGACTCCCTGTTCCGTGGCCGCCGTCTGTTCATCCGCAGCCGGCTGTAGAAAACCGGGAGCCGGTTTACTCAACCCGAAATCCAGAATCTTTGTTAAACCATCCTTCCGGATCATCACATTCTTGGACTTTAAATCGCGGTGGACAATCCCACATTCATGCGCGACCGCCAGCCCCGCGCTAATTTGTATAGCAACGTCGAGCACATCGTGCGGCGGCATTGCTCCTGCGGACAGGATTTCAGCCAAGTCCTTTCCCTCTATGAGTTCCATGGCAATGTATACGGTGCGGTTTTCCTGTCCGACGTCGAAGATCGTGACGATGTTGGGGTGGTTGAGAGACGCCAACACGTGGGCTTCGCGCCGGAAGCGCATGAGCAGGTTGGGGTCGTCCGCAAAGGTGGGTGATACAACCTTGACGGCTACTTCTCGATTGAGGCGCGTGTCGCGAGCCCGGTACACATCTCCC
>Ga0210384_10005321_pt1 | contig 14048 bp, 5 predicted proteins | sample IncBWH2MmetaG_FD_160574 | JGI IMG/M metagenome (GOLD analysis project Ga0210384, IMG submission 160574) | Forest soil microbial communities from Barre Woods Harvard Forest LTER site, Petersham, Massachusetts, United States - Inc-BW-H-2-M | ecosystem: Environmental > Terrestrial > Soil >...
TCGAGATCAAGCCGGGTTCGGGGAAAAGCTTGACGCTCCTGTGGGTCTGTCAGGCTCAGAGCTGAGTGTTCCAGATCCTGGCGAAAAACCCGGTTGAGGACTATGCCCGCCTGAGCAGGATCCTGAGGACTCTTCACTCGTATGATGAACTGCAACCACCTGATATCCGGCTGAGGAATCCAAGGCTTGTCGAACTCGGCCGCTTCCGTCTGGCTGTAGTGTTGGGCGTAGTGAACGGCTGACTGCATCGTTGTCGGAAGCCAAAACTCTGGTGCCGTTCCCGCTTTTGTGCCGAAAAAGCCGGGTGCGGCAACTCCAACTATCTCGAGTGGCATACCGTTCACGACAATCTTGCGGCCAATCAGGTTGCGATCCTGCCCGAAACGCCGCTGCCAGCAGCCATAACTGATCACGGCGACCGGACTGCCACCCACCACGTGATCGTCGTCCACGGTCAAGAGGCGCCCCAGCGTTGGATGGGTTTCGATAGTTTGGAAATAATTTCCCGAAACAAGCTGCCCACTAACCATCTCAGGCTGGTTATTTCCAAAATTGGCGTAGAAGTCAGAAGGCCACGTCATTGCCGCAACACTCACCGACTGCGGGAGAGCGGCACGCATATTCTCGAACAGCGGATAGGAAAAACGCGTGTTCTCGGCAAGTCTGTCGCTCATCCTGACCAGAAAGAGCTGCTCAGGATCCGGCACGGGCAATGACTTCAAGAGAACCGCATTAACCAAAGTAAAAATGCCGGTGTTGGCCCCGATTCCCAGCGCTAAAGTGAGCACTGCAACCAGCGTAAAGCCGGGGCTCTTACGCATCTGCCGCCATGCGTAGCGAATGTCTTGGATAATTCCAATCATCCTCTATGATCTCCTCTTACTCGTACCGCAGCGCCACTATGGGGTCGACTTTCATCGCCCAGCGTGCCGGGATGTAGGCCGCCAGAGCCGCTACCAAAGCGAGCAGGATCGTGAGCAAAGCGAATGTCACAATGTCGATCTGCACCACTCCGAAGAGCACACTCGAGAGTGCGCGGGTCAACACCAACGCGAGTACCACGCCGATACTCAGCCCGATCGCCGCCATTTTCATCGCTCCACCGACGACGAGCCTGAGCATGTCGAAACGCCTCGCTCCCAGCGCGACGCGCACTCCGATTTCATGGGTACGTTGGGTGACGGAGTATGCCATGACCGCGAAGATCCCCGCCGCAGCCAGGATGAGTGCACAGACAGCGAAGCTCATCATCATCCGAGCAGACGACTCGATGCCGCTGAGACCGTCGGCGACAACCTGCTCCAGGCTGCGAATGTCGTACGCGGGTTGGTCCGTGTCCACGGCGCGCAATTGCGCATTGACCGGCCCGGCAACGGTCAGCGGGTCTTCCGAGGTTCGCACCACCAATGCCGACACACCTTCCGGCTGTTGCGCGAACGGCACGTATGCGGTCGGGGCGGGGTCATGATCTAAGGGAACCGGTTGCACATCACCCACGACTCCCACAACAGTGCGTAAGGGCTGGGCAGTTTCGGGGCGTCCCATCCGAATATGCTTTCCTATTGGGTTCTGGTCAAGCCAGTTTTGCCGGGCCATAGTCTCGCTAATGACCACGACCGGAGGAGCATTGGCTCCATCTTGATCGGAAAGCAGCCGCCCCTGCCGCAGAGGAACTCGCAACGCCGGGAAGAATCCCGGAGTCACGACTTGCGAAATGGCTGACGGCATGTCTGCAGGAGAGGCTGTGGGTCTGCCTTCGGCCGTGAATACGACCCAGTTCCACGTCCATCCCGAGGGCAGGCTGGTCACACACGCCGCCGATTCCACGCCCGGCAAGGCCTGAATATTTCGCAGGACTTGTTCGTAATAACCGCGAATACGGTCCTTGTCGCGATATTTGGCCTCCGGCAACGCGACATGAAACGTAAGAACGTTGCTCCGGTCGAAGCCCATGTCATTGGTTATAAGAGTGCGGAATCCCTTCACCATCAAACCTGCGCCTACAAGCAAAACCAAAGAGAGTGCGATTTCCGAGACGACCAGCAGAGTGCGAAAGCGCCGACGGTTGGCAGTGGGACTGCCGCCACGGGCGCCTTCTTTCAAAGTGTCATTCACATTGGGACGCGAAAAATGCCACGCCGGCGCAAGGCCTGCGAGAATTCCGGTAAGCATGGCTACCAGAACCGTAAACACGAACACTCGTGAATCAACCTGCAAGTGCTTCAACCCTGCGATGTGCTCGACGATAAAGGGAGGAATGGTGCGACGTATAATGTCGAGCCACCAACCAGATAGGAAGATCGCCAGCCCGCTCCCCAGCAGTGCGAGCAAGGCGCTCTCCACCAGCAACTGTCGTCCGACCTGCCACCGGCTGGCCCCGAGCGCCACACGCAGCGCGATCTCCCTTTGACGATCGGACGCGCGGGCCAGCTGCAGGTTGGCAACATTGGCACAGGCCAGCAGGAGGACAAAAACGGCGGCGCCCATCAGCATCAGAACAAACTGCCGCGTACCGACAGTGAGATCTTCGACGGTATTTCTGACCCTCACTCCATGGCCGGCATTGCTCCCGGGATACTGTTTGCCCAGGCTCGCGGCGATCGTCTCCAGGTTCGCCTGGGCCTGAGATATGGAAACTCCATCCCTGAGCCGTCCAAATACGGTCAAATAGTGATTCTCGCGGTCTTCTTTCGTAGACCCGTTCAGGTCGAGCGGAGTCCAGACCTTTGATCCGGTCGGAAAATCGAATTCTGCAGACGTAATTCCAACTACAGTGAACTTCTGACCGTTCAAGAGCAGTTGCCTGCCGACAATGCCAGGATCCGCACCCAGGTGCTGTCGCCAGAATCCGTTGCTGATGACCACCGCGGGTGCAACCCCGCCATGGAAATCGGCGCTCCCAATGTAACGGCCGAATTGCGGAGACATTCCCAGCAATGAGAAGAAGTTTTCGGTTACTTGCGAACCTTCGACATGTTCCGCCACGCTGCCGCCGGTCAAATTCGCGTCCCAGCCGCGGACGGCCGCAAGCTGCTCGATTTCCGTGCTCTGCTCACTCCAGTCGCGGAAATTGGCGGGAGCCGGACTCAGTTGGTTGTCATCCTGCTTGGGCGCCGTTTCCCACACCGTGACAATGCGATCGAGGTTCGGGAATGGAAACGGGCGCAACAGCATGGCATTGACCGTGCTGAAAGTAGTGGTATTGGCACCGATCCCCAGGGCGAGAGTAATCACCGCAACCGCCGTGAAACCGGGACGCTTCCACAACATGCGTAGTCCGTAACGGATATCCTGGATCAGTCCAGTCATTTGCATATTCCTCACTCGTACCGCAGCGCCACTATTGGATCCACCTTTGCTGCACGCCGCGCCGGGACATAGCAGGCCAGCAGCGCCACAAGAACCAGCGCCAAGGCGACCATCGCAAATGTCAGAGGATCAGTCGCGCTCAACCCGAACAGCAGCGATTGCAGGGTTCGAGTAAGGGCCAGTGCCCCAGCCATTCCGATTGCGACACCGATCAGCGCAGTTACGATTCCCTGGCCAAGGACCAGGCGCAGGAGGTTGCTCGGAGATGCCCCCAACGCTGTTCGTACTCCAAACTCTCCCGTTCGCTGAGTGACCGCATAGGCCATCACGCCGTACAGTCCCGCGATGGCCAGCAGCAGGGCCGTGACCGCGAACACGCCCACTAGACTCAGATTGAAGCGCCGGGCTTTAAGAGAGTTAGACAGCACCTGAGTAAACGTACCGAAACTCGGTGGGACGCTGGGATCGAGCGTGCGCACGATTCGCCGGGCCGAGGTGATTACGGAGGCCGGGTCGGTCTCGCTGCGCACTACCGCCGTGAAACGATATGTCGCCTGTGGACGTTGGCGGTAGTTCACATAAATAGTTGGGCCGGGAGGCGTTTCCACGCTGTCTTCACGCACATCACCGACCACCCCGACGATGGTGAGCGGGCGTAAATCGCCGTCCATGTTGCCGAACTCGATGGTCTGGCCCAGCGGATCCTGCCCCGGCCATTTTTCCCTGGCGAGTGACTGGCTGACGACTGCCACGTGCGGCGCATCGATGGTGTCCCGGTCGTCGAATAGACGTCCACGGAGTAACGGAATTCCCAGGGCGCGAAAATAACCTTCACTCGCCGGGCTGTAGTTTGCGTACCCGGTGCGCTTCGCATTGTGGGACCAGCTCTCCAATTCCTCCATGGCGTGAGGCGGCTGCTCGCCTGGCGCCAATAAGACGTAGGTCCCATTCGATAGCATCTCTGTCAACGGCAGGCGTCCGGTGCCCCCAACCTCCACCACTCCGGGAATAGCGCGCATCTGCGCAAACAGCTGATTGAGGAACTGGATGCGGCGCGTCTTTTCAGCGTCTTTCTCGGCGAAAGAGAGCGCAAGATCCACGGTTATGATGTGCTCGGTACGAAAGCCCGGGTCCGTGGCGAGAACGCGCAGCAGACTGCGCCCCAATAGGCCCGCACCGGTGAGCAACATCAATGTGATCGCCAGTTGCCCGGCGATGATGGCGCGGTCCAGATGATGGCGGTGCGGCGTGCCGCTCTGCGACCGGCCACGCTCTGCCAACGCTGGTTGCACGTTCCCCGAAGTAGCCCGCAGCGCACTGAAAACTCCCAATCCTGCCGCCACCGCTGAAGAAACTGCAAGGGCAAAGAGCAATACCGGCAGGCTGATGGAAACCTCTTTCACCAGCGGCAGTTCAGGCGGAGCCAGCCGCACCAGCGCAACCACTCCCCAGCGCGCCGCCAAGACGCCTGCGGCGCCTCCCGCCAGAGAGAGCAGCAAGGCTTCCGTGAGGAACTGCTGCAGCAACCGGCCTCGCGTCGCGCCAATTGCGGCACGAATCGCCAACTCCCTTTGCCGTGCGGTGGCTTGTGCCAGCAGCAGGTTCGCCACGTTGGCGCAGGCAATCAGCAAGAGGAAGCTGACTGCGCCCAGCAGAATCATCAACGCGGGACGCACGTTGCTGGTCATCGCATCCTGCAGACGAGCCACAGCAACGTCGGTCATGTCCACATCTTGGCCGTACTGCTGCTTGATCTGGCGGGCAATCGACGCCACCTCGGCCCGCACCTGTTCCGGAGCAATTCCCTCACCCAGGCGTCCCAACACATGCCAGTTGTGGGCACTGCGGCTCGGCAGCCGCTGGCGCAGTTCTCGCGGCATCCAGATGGTGGAATCATCGGGGAAGCGGAAGCCGGGTGGCAGCACGCCGATGACAGACACCGCGCGGTTCTCAATGGTCAACCTGACTGCCGAAAGATCAGCGGCACTTCCAAGATATTGTTGCCAATATCCGTAGCTCACCAGGGCGGTGGGCGTCGCACCGAAATGCTGCTCCTCCGCCGCAAAGCTGCGCCCCAGCGTGGGCCGTACGCGCATGAGGGGGAAGAAATCCCTGGAAACCGTGGCCACCGTGGTGCGCGTCGGCTCGGAACCACCGGAAACCGATTCAGGCCACGTTGCATACTCGGCCAGCCCTTTCAGGGAATGGCTCTGCGAACGGATGTCCTCAAAATTCGGGTCGGTAAAATTCACCCGCTGGCCCTGCGCATTCACCTCCCAAAGCCGAACGATCTGGTCAGGATTCTCATAAGGAAGAGGGCGTAGCAGGACTTCGTACACCACGCTGAAAATTGCGGTGGTCGCACCGATCCCCAGCGCCAGCGTGAAGAATGCAACCAAGGTAAATCCCGGGTTCTTCCGCAAGACGCGGAGCGCAAAACGCAAATCCTGGAGCAGCATTTCCATCTTCCCTTCACTCGTAGCGCAGTGCGACCAGTGGGTCGACACGCATTGCCCGGCGCGCGGGCAGGTAGCAGGCCAGCATTGAGACCACGGCCATCACTGCAGCCACGCCTGCGTAAGTAATTGGATCTACCGCGCTGACCCCGTAGAGTTCGCTCGAAAGCCAACGGGTCACAGCGAATGCCACTCCCAACCCGAGGATGATGCCGATGGCAGAGAATCTCGCGCCCTCCCTCACGACCAACCACAGAACATCACGGCGCTGAGCGCCCAGCGCCATGCGGATGCCGAACTCACGGGTGCGCTTGGATACCAAGAAGGCGAGCACTCCATAGATGCCCACCATGCCCAGCACCAGCGCCAACCCGGCAAACGTGACAAAAAGCGAAGTGGTAGAAGCCGGTGTGGAAACGGCCTCCGAAACCACGGCACTCATGGTCTTCACTTCGCTTACGGGAACATCATGGTTCAGACTTGCGACGATCCGCTGCAGCGTAGCTTCTACTTGCGACTCGTCGGAGCTGGTGCGAACAGCTATCGTCATTTCTGGCGGAACTCGCCGGTCTTCTGAGGTTGATGTAGGACTGTACGGCACATACACGGTACCCTTGATCCAGCCGGGGTTTGTTTTCTGGAGGTCATACGCGCGCACATCGGCAGCTACTCCTACAACCGTGCGCCAATTCGATTCGTCCAGCAGACGGACGTGTTGTCCAATTGCGTTCTGCCCTGGCCAGTATCGCCGTGCCGTTTCAGCGTTCACAATCGCAACCGGAGGATTGCCGGACGTTTCGCCCTCCGAGAAAGATCGTCCCGATAACAAGGAAATGTTCATCACCCGAAAATAACCGGGTGTTACTGCATCCATCCAAAACAGAGGAGAAGTTTGTCCTGGCGAACCGGTGAAGTTTTCGATATCAACGGAACGTTTTGTCACTCTCCCCCCGAGTGGAAGCGTGTTCACCAATGCAGCGCCGTTAACTCCCGGAGAGGCTTGGGCCTGATCCAGCAGGCTGCGGTAGAAAGCCAGGCATCGCTCCGCATTGGAGCAGAACGACTCATTGGGCGTGATGCGCGCGGTAACAATATGTTCGGGCTGAAAACCAGGATTCACATGCGAGAGCGCCCAAAAACTTCGGATGAGAAGTCCGGCGGAGATGACAAGCAGCGCTGCGAACCCTACTTCTGCTACTGCCAGCGAACTGCGCAGCCGTTGAGATACTGAAAGAGTTGCTCCGCGCCCGCCAGACTTGAGCGACTCGGTGAGTGCTGAGCGCGAGGACTGGAGTGCGGGAGCAAGACCGAAGATGAGCCCGGTCAGCACGCTGAGCCCACCGGTAAAGTTGAGCACGCGCCAATCCAGATGCACATCCATCAGGCGGGGTGTGTCCGCGGGCATGGCGAACTTGAGCAGAGAGATTCCTGCCGCGGCGAACCCCAATCCGAGCAAACCGGCCACGGATGCGAGTACGACACTTTCGGTGAGAAGCTGTCTCGCGATGCGGCTTCGGCCCGCGCCCAGCGCCGAGCGAATACTAATTTCTTTTTCACGTGTGGCGGCGCGAGATAGCATCAGGTTGGCGACATTGGCGCAGGCGATAAGAAGAATCAGCGCCACAGCCCCAAGCAACATGAGGAGCCGCGTGCGAACATCCGCAACCATACTGTTTTGCAAATGGACGACGCTGACATCGGCATTCCATTCTGGAGGCATCTTCCAGGGAAATAGTTCTCCCACATGCGACTGAAACATTCGAATTTCGGCGTGCGCCTGTTCGAGAGTTGCACCTGGACGAAGCCGCCCGACCACTGGCATATAGTCGGTGGCCCAATAACTCAGGGTGTTGCGTGGATCGTTGTGCAACGGAAGCCAGATCTGGGTTTTCGGCGACGGGAAACGGAATTCTGCGGGCATGACCCCGAGGACTTGCCGGCTCGCGCCTTCGATTTCAATGGCGCGGCCGACGACTGATGCGTCGCTGCCAAACCGTTGCTGCCAAAGCGCGTGGCTCAAGACCACATAGTTGTCTTGTCCGGCATTGTCTTCTCCGGGATAGAACGTCCTTCCAAGCGCTGGACGCGCGCCAAGGACGGAAAACAGTTCAGCCGAAACGAGAGTACCCGTCAGGCGAACCGGTTCTCCGAGGCCAGTCAGGTTGAACTCGTGGCCCTCGGCGTATGTCGCGACGTCCATGGTATGAACCTGGTCACGCATCGCGACAAACCCGCCTCGCGGATACGTGCCAGTCACGCTGACCAGTTGTTCAGGCTTGGAATATGGCAGAGGAACCAGCAGGATTCCATCTACCAGGCTGAAGATGGCAGTGTTGGGGCCGATTCCAAGTGCCAGTGTGAGCACGGCAACCACGGTGAAACTCGGGCTCTTGCGCAGTTGGCGCAACGCGTAGCGAACGTCCTGGAGCAGACTGGTCATACTGTTCTCCTCCTTACTCGTATCGCAGTGCCACCATGGGGTCTATCTTCGCCGCACGGCGCGCCGGTACGTAGCTGGCAAGCAACGCCACGGCCAAAAGCAAGAAAGCAGCCTCGGTCAGCGTGGCTGGGTCATTTGGTTTTATTCCAAATAGCAGCGCCCCAATCCATCGCGCTGCAACCAGCGAACAGAAAGTCCCGGCAATAGCCCCGGCGGCAATCCAGACCAACGTCTGAAATACCATGACCCTGGTAACAGTAGCCGGACTCGCCCCCAGCGCCAGACGAATAGCAATCTCCCGTGTGCGTTGGCTCACCAGCAAGGAAACCAGACCGTAGATACCCACTGCCGCGAGGAGAAGGGCGATAGCGGCAAACAACGACAACAGGGCAGCAGTAAATCGAGGACGCTCCGCGAGTCGGTACACGGTCTGGCCGAGTGTGCCTGATTCCACGGGCAGCGTCGGGTCAAGCGCGGCGACGGAGTCACGTAATTCCTTGGCCACCGTCTGCGCATCAATCGCGCTTCGCGTCACAATACTGATGCGCTGAGAGTCTGGATAATTGAAGACGCGATCGTTCGCACTGTGACGACGAACTATGTAATATTCGGGACCAAGGTGTCCGGCGAGCCCCTGATTCTGCGTGTTGGCAGCCACACCTACAATTCTGAACGTGGCAGCGGCGCGCGCTTCCTCCGAACGAAAGTGGATTGTCTTGCCCACGGGGTCTTGGCCGGGAAAGAGACGTTGAGCCAAGGCTTCGTTAAGGATCATGGCACCAGACGCTGATATGCGGTCTTGTTCCTCAAAGGCCCGTCCGCGCAGCAACGGAATGCCCAGAACCGAGAAGTACTCTGGCGTCACAGATCTCCAACCCACGATTCCACCTATGCCTTGGTCCGCACTAAGAGACGGCTGTCCTTCCGCCTCCATAGCTACAAATGGCATGGTGCGGGACGGAGTGTTTGGAGGAAGCGAGTCGCTGAGAGCCACCGCTGCGATACCGGGTAGTTGCTTCAGTCTCTGTTCCAGTTGCTCGAAGAAGGCAAGCCGCTGCGCCGGTTGAGCATATTTTTGCTGCCCGAGCGTGACCGCGGCTGTCACAATGTTTTGCGTATTCATCCCCAGCGGCTGGACCTCAAGGTTACGAAGCGTGCGCAGGAACAGCAGAGCACCTGCAAGCAGAATGAGAGTCATCCATACCTGCACAGCCATAAGAGCTTTTCGTAGGCTGGTTCGCCGAGCGCCAGCCGCAGTCATGGCAACCAGAACTTCCGGAGACGGCTTCTCGAGGGCTGGCAGAGTGCCAAACACAACTCCCGCAGCAACCGATGATAGGAGCGCGAAGATCAGAACCCTGATGTTTACCGTAGCTTCCCGCAACCGTGGTATTCCCGCCGTTGAAAGAGCGACGAAGCCATGAACAATCACGTAAGCAAACCCACAACCGATTGCGCCTCCTACAAGCGCAAGCAACATGCTTTCTGTAAGCCTTTGCTGAAACAGGCGAACGCGCGCGGCGCCAAGAGCAGAGCGGACTGCAAGCTCGTATCGTCGCCCCGCGCTGCGGGCAAACACGAGGTTGGCTACGTTGGCACAGGCGATTAGAAGTACTGCAAGCGCCGAGATGAACAAGAACCAGGCTGCCAGCCGTGAGTCATGGATCTGCAAATCGCGGATAGAGCGAACCTGGAGCCGCAGTTCTTTTCGGAACGGCGGCGGCGCGGATTCTACAAAGCTCCGAAACAGAGGCTGCAACTGCGCTGCTGCTGATTCGATACTGACGCCTGGTTTCAGACGCCCGTATACCCGGACCACTGGCCCCATCAAATTGCGTTGCACGATGGATTCATCGAGTGCCTCGGGCACGACGAGGCCTGTGTGGGCAAGCGTCGGAAATTCAAAGTCACGCGGCAACACGCCCAAGACCCGCGTTGGCCTTCCGTCGATCGAAATCGTGCGACCAATGATGCTGCGGTCGCCGCCGAACCGGCTTTGCCATAGCCCATAGGAAAACAATGCAACCTTGGGCGCATCAGGTCGATCCTCATCCGGCGTGAAATTGCGTCCCAGGATGGGATGCACGCCGAATGTTGGCAGGAAGGTGGACGCTACCGAAGCGCACGTTGACCGGACGGGGCGATCATCGGTGAGATCACAATCGTTAACGCCCGTGGACGACGTGAGGCTTACGAACGGAGTTTGGTCGTGCCTCCACGCAAGATAGTTGGCTGCAAAGAGAAACTCACCGTCAATAATAGGAGCGACGACTCCGATGGAAGCCAACTGGTCGGCGTGCGAATAGCGCAGGCTGCGGAAGAGCGCGCCGTCCACCAAACTAAACATCGCGGTGGTTGCGCCGATGCCTAGTGCCAACGTGAGCACCGCGACTAACGTGAACCCTGGGCTCTTGCGCAGTTGCCGCAGTGCGTAACGCAGGTCCTGGAGCAAGGCAGTCATTGAGGTTGTATCCTTTCTACTCGTACCGCAGCGCCACTATGGGATCGACCTTTGTGGCGCGCCGCGCCGGGATATAGCTGGCAAGGAGCGACACAAGAACCAGGACGATTGACACCGCCGCAAAGGTAAGCGGATCGGTGGGCTGGACCCCAAACAGCATCGCCGACATCGAACGTATGAGCGCCAGCGCTCCTGCAATGCCAAGACCAGCTCCTGCGAGAGTCAGGGCAAGGCCGGGCCCCAATATCAGCAGCAGCACATCAAACCTGCCGGCACCGAGCGCCATGCGAATGCCAATTTCCTGCATGCGACGTCCGACGGAGTACGCAATCACACCGTAGATGCCGATTGCAGCCAGCACCAGCGCCATGACTGCAAACCCTCCCAGCAAATACAAATTGAACCGGCGTGGCGCGGTCGTCTCGCCCACGATCTCATCCATGGTTCGGACCTGGGCCACCGCGAGCTGGTCGTCGAGTCCCCAAATTACCGCGCGCAGACTCGATGTCAGGTCAGCCGGCTTACCCACTGCCCTGACCGTCACGTTGAGAGAATTGAAAAGTGATTTCTGCTGTAGAAAGGGTTCGTAGGTATGGAGTGCTGTGTCCTCGTCCAGGGCTCCCTGCTTCACGTCGCTGACCACCCCGACAATGGTGAGCCACGGCGCGTCCGACTGCGGCGTTCCCAGCTTCAGGCGCTTGCCGATCGGATCCAGGCCGGGCCAGTACTGCTTGGCCAGCGATTCACTGATAATAAGGACGGGCATAGAACTGCTGTTGTCCTGCTCCGTGAAGGTGCGTCCGCGCAGGAGCGGTATTCCCATGGTCTGCAGATAGTCCCCGAGAATCACCGACTGATTGCATTTGTTGAGACCTGCGCCAGGCGGCGGCTGATAACCCTCCGGAGTAAAAAGTTTCACCCAGGAGCCATGGAGCGGCAAGTCGCTCGACCCTCCTGCCTGCTTCGCTCCCGGCATTACTTCGAGCCGCGCCATAAGCTGCTGGTAGAAAGCACGAATTTGTTCGGGTTTCTGGTACTGCGCCACTGGTAGGCTCAGAGATGCGGTGAGCACGTGCTCCGGTTGAAAACCGGGGTTTGTCTCGAGTACGCGGGCGAAGCTGCGAACCAGGAGTCCGGCCCCCACAAGCAGTACCAGCGACAGCGCAATTTGCCCGACCACCAGAGCAGAACGGAGACGATGGTGTTGCGGACCGAATGCCGCGTTCCGCCCACCTTCCCGCAGTGTACTGTTGAGATCGGTGCGCCCCGCCCACAACGCCGGCACAAGTCCAAAAATCATCCCCGTAAAGACCGATAGCACGAGGGCAAAGCCCAGCACCGGCAGGTTGAGTCCAATCACATGCGCGCGGGGGATATCAGCCGGCATCAGTTTGACCAGTGCCCGAGTGCTCCACGAAGCCACCATGAGGCCCAAAGCCGCGCCGCTCATGCTGAGCAACAGGCTCTCAGTCAGGAACTGCCAGAAGAGCTGCGCTTTCCCCGCACCGACGGCCAAGCGGACGGCGATTTCCCTTTGCCGGCCCGCTGCGCGGGAGAGTAGAAGGTTGGTAACATTCGCGCAAGCGATGAGCAGCACAAAACCAACCGCTCCCAGCAGCAGGAGCAGCGATCTTCTGGAATCGCCTGCTACTTTATTTTTCAGAGAAAATGCCACCGCTCCGAGGCTGATTGAACTGCGAAACTGCGCCGGGTAGGTCTCTTGAATGCGATGGGCAATTGCTTCCAACTCGCGGTTGGCGTTTGCCAGACTAACACCAGACTTCAATCGGGCGATGACACTGTTGTTGAAGTTGTCTCCGATATTGCTCAGGTCGTCATGCGTAAAAGCCATGGGGACAAAGAGGTCGGCCGCCGCCCCTTGTTCCATCCCGGGCAACGGAAACATCAAATCACGCGGCATAACACCGATCACCGTATAGCTTTTGCGATCGAGTTTCAGCGTACGACCGATGACATTCGGGTCGCCAGTAAACCGGCTCCGCCAGAGTCCATAGCTCAGGATCGCTACCTGATGGCCAGGCTGATCTTCACTTTCGGTGAAACCGCGTCCCATCACCGGTTGAACTCCCAGAAGCGGGAAGAGGTTGAAGTTCACGCGCTCCGCGGTGACCCGTTGTGGCTGGTTTTCTCCCGAGAGATCAAATTGCGCACCGGAATAGGCGGCGACCCCGTGAAACACGCTGTTCTGGCGCTGGAACTGAATCACGTCGGGAGCAGAGACAGGAATCGGATCAGGAGTAGCCTGCGGAATCCACTCCTTCACCAGTACCAGCCGGTCCGGATCACGGTATGGGAGGGGCCGCAACACAACCGCGTCCACCACGCTGAAGATCGCAGTATTGGCCCCAATGGCGAGCGTGAGCGTGAGCAACGCCACCGCCGTGAAGCCCGGACTCTTCCGCAACATGCGGATTGTGTAACGAACGTTCTGAAGCAAGGTTCCCATAATTCCTCACTCGTAGCGCAGCGCTACCATAGGATCCACTCTAGCCGCGCGCCGTGCGGGAATGTAACTGGCCGCGAGCGTGACAGACGCGAGCATTGCCGCGACTCCGATAAATGTCGCCGGATCGGTTGTGCTTAGGCCATATAACAGCCTGGACATTACGTGGGCCAACGCTAACGCACTACAAAGTCCGATGGTCACACCGGTAAGGGCAAGCACAAGACCTTGCTTGACGAATAACAAAGCGATGTCTTTAGGCCTCGCGCCCAGTGCTTTTCGAATGCCGACCTCATGCGTGCGTTGCACAACCGAATAAGACATCACTCCGTAGACTCCGACTGCGGCGAGAACCAGAGCGAGGGCGCCAAAGAAAGAAAGCAACTCCATGGTGAAACGTGCTGCAGAAATTGAGCCGGCGATGACATGCTCCATGGTCTGAATTTTGTAGATCGGCAAATCACTGTCCATCATCCCGATCTCTCGCCGGATTGCGTTCGCCATGTCCTGTGGGTCGGAACCAGTTCGGACCACCAGCGTCATCGAGCGAAGATCTGCCCACAAGCCAAATGGCTGATCACTGTGCAGGAAGTACATTTCTGGTTTCGTTGATCGACTTGGGCCGTGGTTCTTGATATCCGCCACGACGCCCACGACCGTAAGCCAGGGCGCATCCGCTTTGAGCCTGATCCGTTTGCCTATCACGTCTTCGCCCGGCCAAAAGGCGCGGGCCATAGTGTGATTGATGACCACAGCGGCGGGCCGCTCACTGTCCAATTTCGCGAGAGTCCTCCCCTGCATGATGGCAATATTCATGGCGCAGAAATAATCGGGGCTGATGATGTGGTAATCGGCGATCGCACTTGCGGAATCCAATGCACGACCCTCTGCCTCAAAAGAAGCGGTCGCATTTTCTTC
>Ga0210384_10005322_pt1 | contig 14048 bp, 10 predicted proteins | sample IncBWH2MmetaG_FD_160574 | JGI IMG/M metagenome (GOLD analysis project Ga0210384, IMG submission 160574) | Forest soil microbial communities from Barre Woods Harvard Forest LTER site, Petersham, Massachusetts, United States - Inc-BW-H-2-M | ecosystem: Environmental > Terrestrial > Soil >...
CGCCGCCCTCATTGATTAAGAATTGCGCGTTGCCCAGCAGATCACGTTGATGTTCGATGAACCAGTCGGTTCCGGTGCCCTCCGCTTCTTCGTCTGCCACAGCCAGAAAAATCACATCGCGGTCCAGTTCAACCTTCTCCCGCTTCAGCATCACCATCACTACCAGTTGCGCCAGGCCTTCGTCCTTCATGTCCTGCGCTCCACGACCCCAGAGATAACCATCCTTAATCTCGCCGCTGAACGGCGGAACCTTCCAGTGCTCTGGGTTGCTGGTGACCACGTCCATGTGGTTTAGCAGAACGATCGGCCGCTTGGCTTCCGCCGTAGTATGCGGCAGCCTCGCCCAAAGATCCCCGCGATCCGGAGCATATTCGAAAGCGCGATTCTCAATCCCTTCTTCATCCAGAATCTTCTTGTAGAAGGCGACCGCTCTCATTTCATGCCCCGGAGGATTTGTCGTGTCAACGTGCAGATACTGCTGCATCCAGGTCACTGCAAGGTCGGAATACTGCTGCATTCGCTCTGCGGGAATTTGTGACGAAGCCATCGACTGCGGTTCCGCGCCGGCCGATGCAACTTGAATCCAGCAGCTCAACATCGCAGCGCACACCGCAACGCCCATGACTACAGGCCGAAATCCTGCCGTGCACATCCCCTTATTCCCCCACATGTTTCCCGAACTGGTTAATCCCAAAGTCGTCCTCTTTCTCGCTGCCAACCTGCTATAAATGCACGCAGTTTTTATATCAGGTTTGCCAAAATTACCCTGCCTTCAACCTCAAGGGCTATCCTTCCTCCCACCCCAGAGGTACAATGTCTTTAGATTTCAATGGCTTAGCTCTTCAACCTTGCGAACGGGTTTGGCATCCAACCTGTATGAGTGAGGAGAGGCGCTCACTGGGTTTACAGCGCCTGAAGCTTTAGATTTTCAGGCATGCGTTGCGTCGGCGCATGCCGGCAAAGCGGCCCACCGCTTGCTGTATCGTCTGTAGGTTTTAGGGGACGCAAGTTAAAAATCACGCAACACGCGCGTTTTGGCGTGCTGGAGTGGAGCCCCCAAATGCTCCCCCATACTCGGAGGAAGTTTCTTATGAAAAGCCGCATTCTCGTTACTTTGCCCTTGGCTGCAATGCTCGCATTTCCGGCCTTCGCGCAAACTTCATCTACTACTACTCAAGATCAGTCGAACCCGCCTGCTGCGTCCGCTCAGTCTACCGAGAACGCCACCGGCAAACAGCCTCTGCAGGCGCCGGCTCGTGAAGGCTTCTGGGGCCGTGTGAATCCTTTCGCCCGCAAGAACTACGTAAAGCGCCAGACCGATCCCATCCGCGACCGCGTCAATGAACTCGATGATCTGACCGCCGCTAACGGCAAGGCCATCAAAGACACCGATGCGCGCGCCCAGGCTGGCATTACCCTCGCTTCCAACAAAGCCAACGAGGCCGATCAGCACGCCATCGATGCCGGCAATAAGGCCACCATGGCGCAGCAGAGTGCGCAGCAGGCCACCACCCGCATTCAGACGGTCGAGACGGTAGTGGGCAACATCGATCAGTACAAGGCTGCCAACCAGACCGAAATCCGCTTTAAGCCTGGCCAGACCGTCCTCAGCAAGAATGCCAAGGACGCGCTCGACGAGATGGCAAACAGCGTGAAAGGTCAGCGCGGCTACATTATCGAAGTGCAGGGCTTCTCTTCCGGCAAGGGCCAGACCGCTATCTCCAACTCGCAGAAGATGGCCGAGTCGGTGGTTCGCTACATGGTGCTGAACCATGAGATTCCCGTCTATCGCATCTACCTCGTCGGCATGGGGAACGCCCCGGTTGCGGGTGCTGACGCTGATGCGAAGACCAAGCACATCAGCGGTGGACGCGTGGAAATCAGTCTACTGAAGAACGATCTGGAGCAACTCTCCAGCAATTCTTCCGCCCCCGCCACCACTGCCAATCAATAACAGCAGAAGCAGTTGCTGTTAACTCAGTTCGGGGACCATGGGCGCCTCGCCCCAGTCCCTCCCCCAGAAAAGCCCCTCGCGCAAGCGAGGGGCTTTTTTCGTCGTCGAATATGTGTCCATCGCCGGACGAACTCGATCACGAACGATACACACCCGCCTTGATCCCGAGATGGTCCAGCTTGGATTGCAGAGTCGTGCGCTTCAATCCCAGCCGTGCCGCTGCCCCATCGGGCCCGCCCAGGCGCCCGCCACAATCGCGAAGAGCCTGTAGAATCCGCTGGCGGTCTTTGTCGCGCAGCGTCATGCACTTGCCATCGCCGCCATCATCCATACATTTTTCAAGTTCCGAGAGCGGAGACTGCAAAACCGATCCCGGCGACAGGATGACCGAACGCTCCACGAAGTTCTCCAATTCCCGTATGTTGCCTGGCCACTCCCACCGCACCAGTATCTCCATGGTGCTGGATGGAATGCTGGTAATGGATTTCTTCATCTGCTGCGAAAATTTGCGGACAAAGTGTTCAACCAGCGGCCGGATGTCCTCGCGCCGTTCGCGCAAGGGCGGGATAACGATAGGGAAGACATTCAATCGGTAGTATAAGTCGCTGCGAAACTCGCGCGCCTTCACGCTCTTCAGCAGGTCCCGGTTGGTCGCCGCCAGCAGACGGAAATTCACCTTCAAGGTCTGCGTGCTGCCCAGCCGCTCGAATTCCATATCCTGCAACACGCGCAGCAGCTTGGGCTGCAGGCTCAGGGGAATCTCTCCGATTTCATCGAGGAAGAGTGTTCCCTTGTCAGCCAGTTCCAGGCGGCCAAGTTTTCGCGCCACCGCTCCCGTAAAGGCGCCCTTCTCATGGCCAAAAAGCTCACTTTCCAGCAGGCCTGAGGGGATTGCGGCACAGTTCAGCTTGATAAAACTCTTACTCTCCCGCTGGCTCATGCGATGGATCGCGCGCGCCACCAGTTCCTTGCCTGTCCCGGTCTCGCCCAGCAGCAGCACAGTGGCGTCGTTGGGAGCCACTCTTGCTACCTTCTGCATCACTTCCTTAAGAACGTTGCTGCGTCCAATGATTTCCCCGAATCCTAGTTCGGTATCAATGGTTTCTTCCAGATAAAGCTTTTCTTCCGCCAACTTATCCTTGGCCACGCGAAGTTCTTCCGTGACTTCCTGTAGTCGGGCTACATTCTGGCGCAGCGCTTCTTCCGCTTTCTGACGGGACTCCTCCAACTTCACCTTTTCCGTGATGTCCCGCTGGATGCCCCAGGTGCGCACCAGCATTCCATTCTCCACCGTCCCGATCATGCTATTGAGAAAGACTTTGCGATTGCCATGAATATCGACTTCGTGAGACTCCCGATCTAACACCCGAAAGCCGGACCGAACGAACTGCCGCGTTAGTTCGATGTTTTGCGGGTCTTCCGGCGGCACCATTTCTCTCCAGCGTTTACCCCGCAACTCTTCGCCGGACTTTAAACCGTACATCGCTGCCAGGCCGTCGTTGCTTTCTGCTATGTGAGCTTCGTACAGGATGCGTCGGACCAGTTCCTCCTCCGGAAGGTCAATTGAAACAGGCATGTCCAGTTCCTCCCGGAAGATGCCTTCCGAACTCTGGGATACAAATATGCGGTAATTCTCTTCACTCCGTCGCAAAGCTTCTTCCGAGCGTTTGCGCTCCGTAATGTCCTGCAAAATACAGGCGATTCGATCAATACCCCGCGCACCTTCCATGGGAAAGTAAGATATGAATAAGTCTCTCTCGCCCGTCTTGGGATACTCGTACTTCAACTGGTATCGCACCACCTTGCCCTGGAAACACTCATCCAGTCTCGCTTTGATAACCTCCTGAAAGACCTCTCTATTCAGCACTTCGTCGAGGCGGCGCCCGATTACCTCCTCTTTCTCACTGCCGCGGTAGGTCAAGTACGCGCGATTTGCGATCACGCAGCGGTAATCCCGGTCCACTACCACGAACATCTCCTCTATATCTTCCACGACTCTCTCGTACTCCTGCAGCCGCGCCTCGGCCTGCTTGCGTTCGGTGAGGTCGCGGGCGATGGCGACCACGTAATCCCGATCCATCTGGACCCGACTCAGGCTGACTTCCACCGGGAAAGTCGAACCGTCCTTCCGCCGGTGGACCGTTTCCCTCACCAAAGAGCCCGACTTCCCCAACTCCTCTCTAATCTTTTCCACGGTTTCCCTTGCTGTGGGATTGATGTCGTAGACTCCCATCGCCAAAAGTTCTTCGCGGCTGTAGCCCAGTTCCGAGCAGGCTTTCTCATTTACATCAAGAAAGCGAAGAGTTTCCGGATCCACCACTTCAATCGCCTCGTTGCATTGGTCCACCAGCGTGCGAAAAAGTTTCAACTCCCGGATCGTGCGTTCGCCTTCCCTTACTTGGGAAAGCAATCGTTCGCTCATTCCGCGTAACAGTTCCTCCGTTTCCCTTTGATCCGTGATGTCATGGGCAATCCCTCGTACAATCGGTTTCGCCACTCCTTCGGTGCGCAGTGTGTTGTGGTATTCCCAAATGCGCCGTTCTCCGCTTCGCGTCATCACGGCCATAAGACCGTGCGCCTGCTTGGTGCGCTTGATCTGCCCGAGGTACGCGTCAAACTGATCCCGAAACTCCGGAGCTGCCAGTTCTCGCATCGGGATCCGCAGAATTTCTTCTACGCTGTACCCCAGTAATCTTGCTGGCCTGGGATTTATCGATAAGAGCCGGCCTTCAAGATCGTGGATGCACAGCAGATCATGGCTGTGCTCCACCAGATCCCGAGACCAGTCTTCGTTTTCGTGCAGTGCTCTGCGGATGGGATAAGACTCAGCGAATCCTAACGCGGCGGATCGATGCTTCTCGGCCCCAGGGTGCAATTCCATGGCTACTCCCTAAGCGGCCTGGGTAGACTGATTTGTGCGCGTGCGTTTTTTTCGGGCGCTTCACCGAAGCTAGAACGTCATGCCGGTAGGGCTGTAATTACCCAAGTCCGATGCGGCGAAGTCTAACAGAACTTTCGTTTGTACGCTAGTGCACCTATAAAGGTTATGTATCCGACTTAATAAACTAGCCCTGGAGGATCCCTTGGCTCTCCGGGTATCTTCCTTCCCGTGATATTCTCCTTCCAAGCCCAATCCAATTAGGAAAGGCGGAGATGAGTTCACGCTCCTCAAAGCGATTTTCGCTGATCTTGATCAAGCCCTCGCACTACGATGACGACGGCTATGTCATTCAGTGGTTCCGCTCGGCTATTCCCTCTAATTCGCTGGCTGTTCTCAACGGGCTCGCCCTGGATTGCAAAGCACGTCGCGTCCTTGGCGATGACGTTGAAATCGAAGTCAGCGCCTTCGACGAAACCAATACCCGCATCAAGCCGGAGCGCCTCGCCCGCCAACTCCGCGGCAGACACGGCATGGTCGCACTGGTCGGCGTTCAGTCGAACCAGTTTCCCCACGCCATGGATCTCGCGCGTCCGCTGCGCGCCGCCGGGATTCCCGTCTGCATCGGCGGCTTTCACGTCTCCGGCTGCCTGTCGATGCTGCCGGGGATTCCGCCGGAACTAAAAGAAGCCATGGACCTGGGCATCTCTCTTTTCGCGGGAGAAGCCGAAGGCCGCCTCGATCTCGTTCTGCGCGATGCCTGGAACGGCACTCTCAAGCCGCTCTACAACTACATGGACGACCTACCTTCGCTCACCGGCGTCCCCATACCGATTCTTCCCGCTACGCGCGTGAAGCGTACTGGCGGCAAAATCACCACCTTCGACGCCGGCCGCGGATGCCCCTTCCAATGTTCTTTCTGCACCATCATCAACGTGCAGGGACGCAAGTCGCGCCGCCGCTCCGCCGACGAAATCGAGCAAATCATCCGCAGCAACCTGTCGCAGGGCATCAACCGCTTCTTTATTACTGACGACAACTTTGCCCGCAACACCGACTGGGAAAAAGTTTTCGACCGTCTCATCGCCATGCGCGAGCGGGAGAAGCTGAACATCAAGTTCGTTATCCAGGTCGATACCATGTGCCATCGCCTGCCTCATTTCATCGAGAAGGCCGGCCGCGCCGGAGTAGCCCGCGTCTTCATCGGCCTCGAAAGCATCAATCCCGACGCCTTGATGGGCGCACGCAAGAAGCAAAACAAAGTCGCCGAGTATCGCAAGATGCTGCTGGAATGGAAAAAAGCCGGCGTAACCATCTTCGCCGGCTACATCATCGGCTTCCCGTCGGACACTCCCGAATCCGTGATGCGCGATATCGAAATCATTCAGCGCGAGCTGCCCATCGATCTGCTCGAACCGCACTGCCTCACGCCGCTGCCCGGCTCCGAAGATCATCAAAAGCTTCATAAAGCCGGAGCCTATCTCGATCCTGACCTGAACAAGTACGATCTCGAGCACGTGACCACGCCGCACGCCACCATGTCGCCCGAGCAGTGGCAGCAGCTCTATCACGACTCCTGGGCCGCCTTCTATTCTCCCGAGCACCTCGAAACCGTCATGCGCCGCTCCGTTGCCACCGACAGCAATGCCGGCAACATGACCTTCCTGCTGCTCTGGTACTACGCCATGGTGGCTCTCGAAAAAATCGATCCCCTCGAAGGCGGCTACCTGCGTCGCAAGTACCGCAACGACCGCCGTCCCACGCTGCCCGTCGAAAGCCCGTGGAGTTTCTATCCGCGCTATGTTTTCGATTTGGTGGACAAACACATCAAGCTTGCCGCGCTGGTCTGGCGCTACGGCGGTTTCCGCCGTCAACTGAAACGCGATCCCAACGCCCGCCACTACACCGACATCGCGCTAACTCCAGTGGACGAAGAGCGCTCCGATGAAATGGAATTAGCCACCATGGGCTCCGGTTCGAAGTCACACTTGGTAAAGATTCACGCGTCGTAAGAACGCCCACGTAGGGACAGCCGCCTCGGCTGTCCCGCCGAGCAAAGCGACGCGCTCCGGCACGAGCCAGCGTTTGACCCATTCCTTCCCCTCCACTAAACTCGCTCGTGGGTTTTCCTATGAAATATATCCTCTGTGTCCTTCTTTTCTCTTCTCTCCTGACACTCACCGCCGCCGCCGACGACGACAAAACCCATCCCCACCACGAAGACCTTACCGCTGCACAACTCGGCACCGTCACCTTCCCGGTCTCCTGCGCACCGGCGGTGCAGAAGCCCTTCGAGCGTGGCGTAGCTCTGCTTCACTCTTTTTGGTACGAAGAAGCAGAAAAAGAATTTCAGCAGATCGCCACCGACGATCCCCACTGCGCCATGGCCCATTGGGGAATCGCCATGAGCCTGTGGCACCAACTCTGGAACCATCCCGACGAGAAGATGATCCAGCACGGCTTCGACGAAGTCCACCAGGCCAAGACCACCGATGGCCCAGCCACTCCGCGCGAGAAAGCCTACATCGCGGCCGTTGCCGCCTTCTACAGCAACTCCAAAAAGCTCGACCACGATGCTCGCGCCAATGCCTACTCCGCCGCGATGAAGAGAGTCTACGAAACCTATCCCGACGATCACGAAGCCGCCATCTTCTACGCGCTCTCGCTGCTCGCTTCGGGACCGCACGACGACACAACCTTCGCCAATCGCAAACAAGCCGCAGCCATCCTTGAAGCTTTATTCGCCTCGCAGCCCGATCATCCCGGCGTTGCCCACTATCTGATCCACGCCTACGACAAGCCGCAGCTCGCGCAACTCGGACTGCCTGCTGCCCGCCGCTACGCGCAGGTTGCGCCCGTCGCGCCGCACGCCCTGCACATGCCTTCTCACATCTTTGCCCGCGTTGGCCTCTGGCAGGACGATATCAATTCCAACCTCGCCTCCATCGCCGCGACCCGCAAAACCGCCGCCATGCACATGGGTGGAGAAGGTCACCAATTCCACGCCATGGATTTTCTCTTCTACGCCTACATGCAAAGCGGACGCGATGCCGATGCCCGCGCCCTGATCGAAGAAATCCGCGCCATGCCCAACAAGCATGACGATATGTACGGCAAAGGTTACGATCCGCACGCCGCTGCTCTCGCGCACCTGACCGCTCTCTATCCCATCGAAATGCATGACTGGTCAACCGCTGCCGCGCTGCCTCCAGCCGAGGTCGCGGGCACAGCGGAAGATTCGACGATTTACTGGGCCCGCGCCATCGGCTCCGCGCGCCTTCGCAAGCCCGAGGACGTCCGCAAAGATCTTGCCGCCATCGAAAGCATCCACAAAAAGCTGGCCGCCGCGAAATCAGAATTTGCCGACGCAGTAGAAAGCGACCGCAAAGAAGCACAAGCGTGGTTGCTATTCGCCGAAGGCAAAGATGACGAAGCCGTCGCAGCAATGCGCGGCATCGCCGACAAAGAAGATTCCATCGGCGACGAACCCGAAGGCATCCCCGCCCGCGAGATGATCGCCGACATGTTGCTCGAAGCCAAGCGGTCGCAGCAAGCGCTGACGGAATATCAGACCGATCTCAAACTGAATCCCAACCGCTTCGACGGCCTCTACGGCGCAGCCCGCGCCGCCGAAGCCTCCGGCCAACAAAAAGACGCCGCCGAATACTACGCGCTGTTGCTGAAAGTCTGCGACGGATCAAACTCCACCCGGCCAGAGCTGAGCCGTGCGAGGGAATTGGTGGCACAGAAGTAGGATGCGTCGCGCAACTTTCCGGCACATGGAGGGTTTTCCGATGCGCAGGGGGATTTTCGATGAGACAGATCAGGTTTGCAGTATCGACAGGTCTGGTGCTGATGCTCATCGCATGTGGAAGCTCGCGCCCACCTCAAAACATCAACGGGGCTTGGTTCGCCCTTCTGAAAAATCCTGACGGATCGACGGCGTTTACTTTCCAAACGACCCTGACGCAGGACAGCGGAACAGCGGTGGGCGTCACGAATTTCACATTCGAACCAGCGCCGCTGTGTTTCGTCACTACAACCAGCGAGACGGCCACGTTTAGTTCGACTGGAAGTTCAAACGGGATTGTAACCGGAACCCTCACAATGACTGTTTCCACGACGTTTCCCGCTGTCCAAAACGTGCTGACCCTGCAGGGCACGGTGAATACCGGCCTCGCCACGCCCGGGAGTATCTCGGGCACATGGAGCTTGACCGGGCAGCCTGGATGTAGTGGTACTAGCGGGACCTTTACGATGAACCAGCCGGTCGTCGACCCACCGTAAACACTCGATCAGCGGGTGAGCGTTTAAGGCCGAAACAACTTCTTCTTGACCGCCAGCGCCGCAAACATGGCCAGCGCTCCCAGCAAAGCGTTGTACTCGCGGTGCTTCAGGAATAAATCCAGAGAGAACCCTGCCAATCTTTCGATGGGAGCGCTACGAGCGCGAGTGAGTCTCGGAAACATCCGCGGCACCCGCCGCGCATACTCCTCAAACTCCGGAAACGTCCTCCGCAGGAATGCTTCTTCATCCCGAATCACCGGCAGATAAATAACAAAGAACATCACGACCAGTGCCAAGCCCACCCACCAACTCCGCGCCGCCACGCAAAATCCAATCCCCATCAGCAACGATCCCAAATAAAGAGGGTTCCGCGTATAAGCGTAAGGCCCGGAAGTCGCCAGCGCCTCGTTCTTGCGCACATGCCCAGAAGCCAACGCGCGAACCAACAACCCCGCCACCACCCCAATCGCGCCCAGCGCCAGCGACCGCCACGATGGCCGCGCCAGCCAGAAATAAAGCACCGCAAACAGAAATCCCAGCGGCACCCGAATCCGCCGCGCGATCTTTGACCACTCACCCATGGAGATGTCCTGTGTAGCGCCGCCGTCCCGGCGGCTGTCCGGCGGGCGTCTCGCCCGCCGCTCGTAAGGCAAGGTGCTCTCGCCCATGCGCAAAGTGCCTTGACGATGTCACGAAACCAACAACTTATTAGCCGCCTCGACCACCGCCTCACTCCCAATCTCCAACATCCCCTCATCCGCCGCCGCCCGGCGCGCATGCGACGTCATACTCTCCGCGCTCCGCAACACAATGCTTCGCGTCCCATAAGGCCCATTGCGCGCCGGATCCGTGGGCCCAAAAATCCCTACCACCGGAACCCGCAACGCCGCCGCCAGATGCATCGGTCCCGTATCTCCACCCACAAACAACCGCGCCCGCCGCGTCAACGCAATCAATTCCGTGATCGTACACTTCATCGCCCGCGCCGTTCCTGAACTCGCCGCCGCCGCCGTCCTCACTAACTCTTCCTCGCCCGGACCATAGTTGAGAACCGACCGCACTCCCAAATCCGCCAATCCCCGCGCCACTTCACCATACCTCTCCGCCGGCCACCGTTTCGCACCCCACCCGGCCCCCGGATTTAGAATGGCAAACTCTCCAACGCCAAGCTCAGCAAGTAGCTGCGTCACGCGCAACTCGGCCTCAGGATCGCGCGGAAAATCGCTCGAAACATCGGGAACCGAAGCGCTCTGCGAAAACTGACGCAGCCCCTCCGCGACCGAAAGATTCTGCTCAATCACATGCCGTCCCCGCCCCACAACTTTTCGTGTGTACCACAGACTCGCCGGAGCCTCCCTCGGCTCCGCCGCGCCATATACCGCACGTGCTCCCGACAACCGCGCCAGCACCGCCGACCGCATCGCTCCCTGCAAGTCCACCGCCACGTCGTAACCCGCTTCCCGCACATCGTTCCAAACTGTAGCCGCCCGCTGCAATGTCGAAATCGAAAACGGAGATTTTCCCCAAGCCTTCAAACTAACCGTATGTACTTCATCTACCAGTGGCCGCAACCGAGACCGCGCACCCCGCTGCGGCGCTCCCGGGGCACACAGCAACTCGGCCCATCTCTCTTCAATCAGCCAGCCAATGTGTGCCTGCGGAAATGCCTTGCGCAGCGCATGCACCGCGGGTAGCGTATGGATCACGTCCCCCATCGCGCTCAGCCGCACAATCAGCAGCCTCTGGATTTTCTTTGCGGAAGTAATATCAAGACCAGCCGTCTCGGAACTCAAGCCTTGCGCCCCAGCCGCGAGCGCAGTATCTCGCTGGTGGAATGATCTTTCGCGTCGCCAACAATCGCCACCCGCCCGCCATATTCGGCCACCGCGTCGCGCTCCGGAACCGAGTCCACCGTGTAGTCGGTCCCCTTCGCCTGAATATCCGGACGGATCTCGCGAATCAAAGTCCGCACATCGAGTTCCGAAAAAATCACCACCGCATCCACGTCGGCCAACGCCGCCACAATCTCTGCTCTCTCCTCTGCCGGCATCACCGGACGCCCCGCTCCCTTCAGCACCCGCACCGATTCATCGGAATTAATCGCCACCACTAGTTTTCCGCCCAACGCCTTCGCTCCCCGCAGATAGCGCACATGCCCCACATGCAGCAAATCAAAATTCCCGTTGCCCAACACGATACGCTCGCCCGCGCTCCGCCACTCGGCCACGCGTTTCTTCAACTCCTCGCGCCCTAAAATCTTGCCCTCGCTCATCTCAGTGAGCCCTCGTCGCTGGCGGAGCCTGTTCAATTGCGCGCAACAACTCCTCCCGCGAAACCGTGGCGGTGCCCCGCTTCATCACCACAATCCCGCCCGCATAATTCGCCAACTGCGCCGCCTCTTCCGTCGTCGCCCCCGCCGCCAGAGCCGCGCTGAACGCCGCAATCACCGTATCGCCCGCCCCCGTGACGTCGGCAATTTCATCCGAACCAAAAATCGGAATGTCCACTGCCTGCTGCCCCTGTTCAAACGCGACCATACCGTCGCGCCCGCGCGTAATCAGCAGCGACTGCAAATTCATCCGCTCCATCACCTGCTGTCCCGCCTGCGCCAGCTTCTCCCAATCCGCTCCAATGCGAATCCCCAGCGCCGCTTCCACCTCCGGTTCGTTCGGCGTTGCTGCCGTCACGCCCGAATATTCCAGCATGCGGTATCGCGAATCCAGAATCAGCGGAACCGGCACCGCCCTCTTCCGTCCCGCAGCCCGCAGCGCATTCGCAATCGCCGGACTTGCCGACCCATATCCGTAATCAGAAACCAGCAGTGCATCGGACGCTCGCAGATACTCTCGCGCCGCCAAGAACAACTCGCGCGTCAAGTGCCGGTTCGGAGGATTCTCCGGCTCACGATCTACCCGCACCACCTGCTGCCTCGCGTTGTGCGTCATCCCCGCAAGAATCCGCGTCTTCGTAACCGTCGCGTAACTCTTGTCCCTCAGCACACCGCTAACCGGAATGCGCTTATGGCGAAAGTATTTCACCAGCAACCGCCCCGGTTCGTCATCCCCAATCGCCCCCACCGGCAGCACATTCACGCCCAGGTCCGCCAGATTGTTAACCGCGTTCGCCCCGCCCCCCGGCACCACCGCGCGCTCGCGATGCTTCAAAATGAGCACCGGAGCCTCGCGCGACACTCGCGAAATCTCTCCGTACACAAACTCGTCGGCCACCAGATCCCCCAGCACTGTAATCGTAACCTTGGGGAACGCTTCGACGATCTTCCGCAGCCGCTCGGCTTCTTTCAAATGTTTCGTCATCGAAAAAGCTCTGTCATCCTGAACAAGCGTTCTTTGCGAACTGAAGGATCTGGGCGAGCCGTGCGAATCGGAGCCTGCCCTGAGAGAGCGCAAGCGACCGAAGGGCGCGTTCGGCTCGCTTCCTTATTGTCGTCAGGGGCATTTTCTCACGATCCTCGCCGTCGCTCCTCAATCACGAGCAGCATGGTATCAACGGCGTTAGCCGCATCGGCCAACTCCATCTTCACCGGCACCACCGCCAGCGGGCCCAGCGCTTCCAGGTAGCCGCCAAGATTCACCGCATCTTTCTCCGTAGTGACAAATCCCCCAGCCTCACTCTGCTCCTTCAGACGCAGCAAATCGCGGACATCTTTTTCCGAGTACGCATGATGGTCGCGAAAGAACGCCTCCGCAATTGGATCGATCCCCGCAGCGCGCAGCTGCAGCAAGAAATTCTTCGGCCGTGCAATCCCACAGAAGACGACAGGTCGCGCTGGAACGTCCTTCGCAACCATCCCCCGCCGCAATCGCCACACCGTCTTGCCCGCAAGCGGAAACGATGCTGCCGTAGCTCCACTCGTCAACACCACCGCATCGGCACGCTGCAACGCCCCTAAAGATTCTCGCAGCCTTCCCGAAGGTAGCAGCGAATCCCGCTCATCTTCCGGCGTCACCAAAACAATATCGAAATCCCGCGCCAGTCCTCGATGCTGAAAGCCATCATCCAGCAAATGCATCTGCGGACCAAATCTCGCCTCCGCAAATACGCCAGCTTCGTAGCGATCCTCACCAACCACCACCGGAACCTGCAGCCGCCGTGCGAGCAGCAAAGGTTCGTCGCCAAACTCCCGCGGCATCCCGCCCGGATCGACCAACAAAACGCCGCGAGTCCCGCGCCCATACCCGCGCGAAAGCACATCAAAACGAATCCCCCGCGCCTTCAATAACTCTCCCAGCAAAATAACAAAAGGAGTTTTTCCCGACCCCCCCGCCGAAATATTTCCCACGCTGACCACCGGGCCTTGCAACGCCCGCGAGCGCAAAATCCCCCGCTCATATAAAGCGTTGCGACCGCCCACCACCGCACCATATAGGAGTGACAGAGGATTGACCTTCATGGCCGCGCCATTAACTCCATCAGCGCCACAGCCGTCCGCGCTGTCGCCCCCACCTGCGAGCGCATCGTCTCCGCAGCGCGCCGCCCCAGTTCGTGCCGCTCCGCATCATTCGCCAGCAACTCCAACAACACCAGCGGCAACTCCGCCGGACCAACCACCCGCACCGCATTCCGGCTCTGAAACAAATTCACAATATCGCGAAAGTTTTCCGTATGATTTCCCACCACGGTAGCCACGCCATGCTGCGCCGGCTCGATAATGTTATGTCCCCCGCGCGGTACCAGGCTCCCGCCCACAAACGCAACATCCGCCAGCGCATACAGCGCACCCAACTCGCCAATCGTATCCAGCAAAAGCACTCCGCCCCTTAGGTCTTGGCCATTCCACTCCGACCGCCGCCAGTAGCGTACCGCCATCTGCTCCAGCAGCGCCACCACCGCCGCAAACCGCTCCGGATGCCGCGGCGCCAAAATCATCACCGCTCGCGGATACTGCACCAGCAAATTCTCAAACGCCCG
>Ga0210384_10005324_pt1 | contig 14047 bp, 11 predicted proteins | sample IncBWH2MmetaG_FD_160574 | JGI IMG/M metagenome (GOLD analysis project Ga0210384, IMG submission 160574) | Forest soil microbial communities from Barre Woods Harvard Forest LTER site, Petersham, Massachusetts, United States - Inc-BW-H-2-M | ecosystem: Environmental > Terrestrial > Soil >...
TCACGGGCGTGTATCCCCATGACGTGGCGAAAGCCAAGGCGCTGTTGGCGACGGCGGGCTACGCCCACGGGTTTTCCGTCACGCTGAAGCTGCCGCCGCCGAGCTACGCGCGCCGCGGCGGCGAAATCGTGGCTGCCGAGCTCGCGCAAATCGGCATCCGCGCGGCAATCGAAAATCTGGAATGGGCGCAGTGGCTGGATCAGGTATTCACCCGGCATGACTTCGATATGAGCATCGTGGGGCACGCGGAGCCCATGGACTACGACATCTACGCCCGCGACGACTACTATTTCGGCTACTCGAGCCCCGAGTTCAAGGCGCTCATCGCGGCGCTCGATGACACCAACGACGCCCCACGGCGCCGCGAACTGCTGCAGCAAATCCAGCGCAAGCTCGCTGCCGACGCGGTCAACGGCTTCTTGTTCCAGTACCCCAGGCTGGACATCTGGAACGCACATTTGCAAGGTCTGGAATTCGACAATGTGTTGGGCATCGTCGATTTGAGCCACGCGCACTATGATCGGATCGCCGCCGACAATCATGTGGTCGAAGGCAACCACGGCGTTGGCGCCAACCGCGATGCCGGCGCCAACCACGGTGTTGGTACCCACAACGCCACAAGTAATGGCACGGAGGCCCCCGCGCGGCCACGCGCGTTGCGCTTCGCCGGCGGAGTTTTGTCGGCGGCCGCCTTTGTCTTGTGCATCTTTGTCGCGCGCCGCTTCGGCGGAGCCTATTTGGCCGGGCGAGTCGGCGTGCTCATCGCCACCTTGCTGGTCGCGACGGCGATCGTCTTCGTCATCGTGCAAGTCGTGCCCGGAGATCCCGTGCGCTACATGATGGGGCTGCAGGCGGATCCTGACGCTGTGGCCGCGACCCGCCATCAGCTGGGCCTCGATATCCCTCCCGCGCAGCGCTACTTCCGCTGGCTGGGCGGATTGCTGCACGGCGACTTTGGGCGCAGCTTCACCTATCGCATCCCTGTGGGCGAACTCATCGCGGATCGCCTGCAGGTCTCGCTGCCGCTGGCCGTGCTTGCGCTGCTGCTGTCCACGGCGATCGCCTTCCCCATTGGCTTCATCGCCGCGGCCAGACGCGGCAGGGGCAGCGACATCGTGTTGAGCTCCGTCACCCAACTGGGTCTGGCCATCCCCAATTTCTGGCTGGGGATATTGTTGGTGATGCTGTTTGCCGTTGGCCTCCATTGGGTTTCCGCGGGCGGCTTCCCCGGCTGGGATGCCGGATTGGCAGCCGGCCTCAAGGCGCTTACCCTGCCCGCGATTGCGCTCGCCATGCCTCAGGCTGCCATCTTGGCTCGGGTGCTGCGTGGTGCGCTGATCGACACCCTGCACGAAGACTATATTCGCACGGCGCGCGCGAAGGGCGCCGGTGAGTGGCAGGTGCTGTGGCGCCACGCGCTGCCCAACGCGTTGGTCCCGGTGTTGACCATCGTCGGCATGCAGTTCTCCTTCCTGCTGGCGGGCGGCGTCATCATCGAAAACGTCTTTTTCTTGCCGGGCTTGGGTCGTTTGGTGTTCCAAGCCATCGTGCAGCGTGATTTGATCGTCGTGCAAAGTGTCGTGGTCATGCTGGTGTTCGCCGTAGTGACCGTGACCTTTCTGGTGGATCTTTCCTATGTCCTTGCCAATCCGCGCCTGCGTGATCCGAGCGCGGTATGAGCGTCTTTGGAACGCGCAATGGCTCCGGAACGCGCCGCATCGGTCTCATCGTCGGTGCGGCCATCACTTGCTCGTTCGTCGGGATCGCGATGATCGCGGAATTCTGGACGCCATACGATCCGGCGGATCTGTCGATCATCGACAAGCTTCAGGCCCCCAATCTCCATCACTGGCTCGGTACCGATCAGCTCGGCCGCGATGTGTTGTCGATGATCATGGCCGGCGCCAAGAACTCGGTGGGCGTGGCCCTGCTGTCGGTGATCATCGGAGTATTCATCGGCGTGCCTTTGGGGCTCTTGGCGGCGGCGCGCCGCGGTGCGATCGACGAGCTGATCATGCGCGGCAATGATCTGGTGTTCGCATTCCCGTCCCTGCTGCTCGCGATTCTGATCACCGCCGTGTTCGGTCCCGGCGCCGTCAACGCCATCATTGCCATCGGCATCTTCAACATTCCGGTATTTGCGCGCGTCGCCCGCGGCGGAGCGCTACAGCTATGGACCCGCGACTATACCTTGGCCGCGCGAGTCGCCGGCAAGGGATCCATGCGAATCTCGTTCGAGCACGTGCTGCCGAATCTCGTCGGATTGCTGGCGGTGCAGGGAACCATACAATTTTCGCTGGGCGTGATTGCGGAGGCGGGTCTCTCCTACGTGGGTCTGGGTGCGCAGCCTCCGACACCCAGCTGGGGGCGCATGCTCAATGAGGCGCAAACGCTGACTGCTCTGGCACCGACGCTCGCCTTGTTTCCGGGTCTTGCCGTGTTGTTGTTCGTGCTGGGTTTGAACCTTCTGGGCGACGGACTGCGGCACCGGCGGGAACGCACGGAATGACGGCCGCCCGCGCCGCCGCGCCGCTTCTCGCGATCGATGCCTTGAGCGTGTCGATAGGCGGGGCGAAGATCATCAAGAATCTGTCGCTCGCCGTGGGCGCGGGTGAAATTATGGGTCTCGTCGGCGCCTCGGGATCCGGAAAATCAATGACCGCGCTCGCGATCATGCGCCTGCTGCCCGCGACTGCCACGCTGACCGGCACGGTGCGCTTGCGCGGCGAGGCGCTCGGCGACAAGAACGAGACAGAATTGCAGAACATCCGTGGCCGGGACGTCGGAATGGTGTTTCAGGAACCCATGACGGCCCTGAATCCACTCATGCCTATCGGCGATCAGGTCGCCGAGACCGTCCGACTGCATTGTTCCGTGTCCATTGCGGAGGCCAGGCGCGCCGCGCGCGAAACACTCGATCTGGTGGGTTTGCGCGGCGAGCAGGGCGCGCTGGACCGCTTGCCCTACGAACTCTCAGGCGGCCAGCGGCAGCGGGTTGCGATTGCCATGGCCGTGGTGTTGGAACCGCCGCTGCTGATCGCGGACGAACCGACCACTGCTTTGGACGTCGGCACACAGGCACAAGTACTGCGGCTGCTGCAGGAGCTCGCGCGCACCCGCAACATGGGGTTGATCCTGGTGACCCACGATCTTGCCGTGGTGGCCGAGACGACGGATCGGGTTGCGGTGATGCACGAGGGGGAAATTGTCGAGGAGGGTGCAACCCGGCAACTCTTGCGCCATCTGCACCATCCCTACGGTAAAGCGCTGCTGGCTGCCGCGGACTTGCAGCCGAAACGCGGCGCGCACGGCGGAGAATCTTCGGCGGTAGTCTTGCAGGTGCGAGACATCGTTCGAGAATATCCGCGCAGGCGACGCTCGCTGTGGCATGCGGCGGAACCCTTGCGGGCCGTCGATGGCGTTTCACTCTCCATACACGCGGGAGAGACCGTGGCCCTGGTCGGCGAGTCGGGTTCCGGCAAGTCCAGCTTGCTGCGGGTCATATTGGCGCTCGAGAGGCCGCAGACGGGTGAGATTCGGCTGCTGGGTGAGAAATTCTCAACCGCCGCCGGCGCTGACCTGCGTCGGCTGCGCCGCTCGATTCAAATCGTATTCCAGGATCCTTTCGGCAGTTTCGACCCCCAGTGGCCGGTAGAGCGGCTGATCGCGGAGCCGTTTTTTCTCCTGGATTCGCCGCCGCCGGCCGCCGAGCGCCGGCGGAGAGTCGCCGTCGTGCTCGAGCAAGTCGGGCTGTCGGCAAGCGACGGGCGGCGATACCCGCACGAGTTCTCAGGCGGTCAGCGGCAACGCATCGCCATCGCTCGCGCCTTGGTCACGGAACCATCGGTGATCGCCTTCGATGAAGCCGTGTCCGCGCTCGACGTGCTCGTGCGGGCCCAGATACTCGAGCTAATGGCGGAGCTGGCCGGGCGGCTGCGGCTGGCTTATCTATTCGTATCGCACGATCTCAATGTCGTGAGATCGATTGCAGATCGAGTCTACGTCATGCAGCTCGGCCGTATCGTGGAACACGGATCGACTGAGGCCGTGTTCGCGTCGCCGCGTCACGCCTATACCGAGGCGCTGATCGCCGCCACGCCCAGGTTGGGATCATGGGGAACAAATGCTCCCATATGAGGTGCATTGGCCCTTTTTACCGCCACATTCCGTAGTAATGGTCAGGGCGTGAGCCGTTTTTCCCCCAGATGACGCCTAATATATGGAGGACCCATAGTTCTGGGAGCACTTGCATGACACCCGTCGACCGCATCCCGCCGAAGAGGCCGCTCCGGACTCAGCCGGCCAAGGTGGCCGCTCCGGCGTCGCACCGGAGTACCCCCTGGCACGCCGTGTCGATCGTAACGACCAGCCGGAGCTGCCCCGCTGCCCACAGGCTCCGTGCCGCGCGCTTTCTGTCCGCCGCGGCGCCGCGCCTACCGCTGCCTGGCTGCACCGTTGGCGACGCGTGTCCCTGTGCATACAAACACCATGCGGACCGGCGCGGTCAGCCCCGCCGCAAGGAGGAGATTACGGGACTGAAACGAAGCGGCCAGGTCACGCAAGAGCGTCGTGTCACTCGGAGCCGGCGAGAGACCGACTGATGCTCACTGTATGAGTCGCCGTCCGCCTGCACTCGGTGCTCGATCTCAGCGCTTCCCCGCGGATGCAGTCAGTCTGATCGCAGCGCGCCTCGGGCCGTTGACACCACTGCCCGGGTCAGGCGCGCCAGCATGGGCATCTGCAGCCGAGTGTGCTGCCAGAACAGCGGCACCGACAGGATGCATCCGGGAACCAGTTCAACCAGTGTGCCGTCGCGAAGCTGCGCCTGAACGAGCGGTAAGGGATTCACTCCCCAGCCGATTCCCGCGAGGCCGGCGTCGACGAATGCCTGTATCGAGGGCAGCCAGTGGACGGGAACATCGACATCCCGCCTGCAAATCCTGCGGATCCACCGTGCCTGCATGCGGTCCTTGCGATCGAAATTCAGGCTTGGTGCATCGGCGAGTGCGGCCGCCGTAACGCCGCGGGGAAAGTAGCGTTGCACATATTCGGGGCTCGCGACGGCGACATAGCGCAGCTTGCCGAGGGCGGCGCTGTCGCAGCCTTGCACGGGCCGCGAGTTGGCCGTCACTGCTGCCTGCACATCACCTGAACGCAACCAATCCAGGGTGTACTCCTGATCGTCGAGCGCAATGTCCAGAAGCGCGCGGTCGCCGCTCAGGAATGCCGCCATGGCACCGATGAACCAGGTACCGAGGCTGTCGGCGTTGACGGCCACGCGCAACGTCACGCGTCCGTCATCCTTCCCTGAGGGAGACACGCGCGGTAGCACGTTGCGCAGATCCTGCTCCAGCATGCCGACTTGTTCCACGTGCCGGCACAGGAGACGGCCGGTCTCGGTTGCGGTGCACGGCTGGCCTCGTACGACCAGCACGCATCCCAAGCGTTCTTCCAATTGTTTGACCCGCTGCGATATCGCGGAGGGTGTCACATTGAGTGTCCGTGCGGCGCGCTCGAAACTTCCCTCGCGCACGATGGTCGCGACGGCTGCCAGGGACGCATAGTCGAGCATTTAGCTCTCCTTAACACACGTCAGTAAGTTTAACTGGATTCATGGGCCGGCGGAAACGACACTGCCCCCATGCCGACCGCTGCCTTCACCACCGGCTTCGCATTGAGCGCCACGCTGATCATCGCCATAGGCGCGCAGAACTCGTTCGTTCTCCGCCAGGGACTGCGGCGCGAACATGTCGTGCCGATCGTCGCCTTTTGCGCGCTCGCCGATCTGGCGCTTATCTCGGCGGGCGTTGCCGGGCTTGCGAAAGTACTCGGTAGGGCGCCGTCGCTCACCATGGCGCTCACCATCGCCGGCACGCTGTTCCTGATGTGGTATGGCCTGCGCGCGGTGCGCCGCGCATTTCAACCGCAGGCTCTGCGGGAGGCCGGCGGCGCGCGGGTATCCCTGCGAGGCGCCGTTGCTCAGGCGGCTGCCTTCACGTTTCTCAATCCCCATGTCTATCTGGATACCGTACTGCTGATGGGGTCGGTCGGCGCGCGGCAGCCGGCGGACGCTCGCTTGTGGTTCGTGGGCGGCGCGGCGCTGGCGAGCGGCGCATGGTTCACGGCATTGGGTTTCGGTGCGCGTCTGCTGGCGCCTCTATTCTCGCGGCCACGGGCCTGGCAGGTGCTGGACATTCTCGTCGGCGCGGCCATGCTGGCGCTGGCGGCCGGCTTGGGTTCTCAAGCGCTGGGCGGTTGATGCCGCGACGGATCGCTGTAGTGAACGGCGCGGGCAATGGCGCGCGCCAAACAATCCGCCGCCGCCGAGCCGATGCGCCCGATCTGGGCGGCACGCGGCTGAGTCCCGCCGAGCGCCAGCGCTCCGCTCGCCAGCGCGAAAATTGTGTCGCCGTCGAAGGGGGTATGTGCCGGACGCACCGCGCGCGCGATTCCATCCTGCGCCATCATGGCCATGCGCTTGCATTCCGCCGTGCTCAACTCGGCGTTGCACGCGACCACGCCCAGCGTGGTGTTGGCCCCGGCTTGCAATCGCCCGAGGGACATGAGGCGCGATTCGTCGGGCGCGGGATCGCTCAAGTCCATACGCCCACGAGGCGCTGCGCCGCCGCCGAATTCCTGGTCGAGCTCGAAGGCCCATGCCCAATAGGTCCTGCCGTCCGGCATCAGGGCCGAGCCGACGGAATTCAGGGCCGCTAACGCGCCGATGATGAGCCCCTCGCCCAGATCCAATGAGGCGGAGCCGATGCCGCCTTTGATCAATCCCGCCATGGCGCCGCGTCCCGCGCCTACGGAACCCAACGCAAAATCACTGCCGGCGGCGTTGAGCGCACGAATTCCAAGGTCGCGGTAAGGGGGCGTGAGCCCCCAGTTCTTATCGCCGCCGTTGCCGAGATCGTGCAGCACGGCGGATGGTACGATGGGAATCGGCGGCGAGCCGGGCCGCAACTGCAGGCCGATTCCCTTGGCGGACAGCGCCGCGGTGACGCCGTCCGCTGCCGCCAGCCCGAAGACCGAGCCGCCGGCGAGAACCACCGCATGTGCGCGACCGACCAGATTCTCGGGAGACAGGGCATCGGTTTCGCGCCCGCCGGGTCCTCCGCCCCGCACATCCACGCCGGCCGACCAAGCCCCGCCGCATAACAGCGCCGTCACTCCGGATCTGGCGTTCTCGTCGCTCGCGTGGCCTACGGCGAGCGTAGGTATGTCGGTGATCAGGTTTCTCGGGCCTGGGCGAAACATTCGTCTAGCGCGGCTGCGCCGCGATGACCGCCAATCCCTGCAGCACCAGATCCGGCACGATCTCACCGTGCGAGCGCATGGTGCCGGTGATCATGCCGGCGTCGCCGCCGGTGATGAACAGTCTGGGCTTGGTGCCGGTGCTCTGTGCGATGACTTCGGCTGCCCGATCAGCCATCCCCGCCAAAGCGAAGACCGCGCCGCGGGACACTGCACCGATGGTGTTGTTGGCCAGCACTCCGGCCAGGGAGGGCGTGCTGTGCAGCGCCGCTTTGGCGATGTCGGTGGTGTTATTCATCAAGGCCTCGCGCATCATGTGGATGCCGGGTGCGATCAGCCCGCCGAGATGCTGGCCGCCGGCATCCACGCTGTCGACCTTGACGGCGGTACCGGCGTCCACTACACAAAGCGCCGAGCGCGCCTTGGTCCAGGCGCCGATCAAGGCCAGCCAGCGGTCGGCTCCCAGCAACGAGGGATCAAGATAGCCGTTCGTGAGTCCGTGATATTCCTGAGAAGCGGTCACGAACTCGATCTGGACGCGAAACACCTTCTTCGTGAGGCGGGTCAGTGTTTTCGCCATCGCCGGCCCGGCGACGTTGGAAACCAGCACCCGGTTTGGGCGTTGTCCCGATTCGAACAGAGCCGTGGTCCAAATGCCGGGCTTCGCATCTCGATGCACGACGGCCTGCTGATCGGACAATCCTGTGCTCGTGAGCCAGGCCCACTTCAGGCGGGTGTTTCCCACATCGATGACCAAAATCATGCGTAATATATCGCCCTATGTGCGCCCTCAAGCGCGCAAGCGCGCAAGGATAGCATCTGGAGAACCGGAAGAAATAATTTCTAGAATCAGCGACTTAGATTGTGCATAACGGTCTTGTTATCAGTGCTGACCGCGGCTACCACTCCGAACACGGCCTGCGAAACCCGCTCTTCGATATCCCCGACATTCTGCAAATGCACGGGGTATCGGATATGTGCGTCGACTCCCGTCGCCGAGAAGCTCAACTGCACCCGCGGCTGCCCGTCGCCGCTGGAACCCGACGATGTGGCTCTTTGGATTTCCTTGGTTTGCCGGAGGATCTCCTCGCGGTCCTCCATCAATACATTGGAGACGGCCGCCGCCAGCTTCTTCTTGGTGCCGGCATAATCGATACCGGCAGGAAGACTGAGTGTAATTTCGCGCCAGACGAGGTTGACGCCGTGGATCTGCTTGAATAGACCGCTCGACACTTGGAAGACGATCGAGTTGGCAAATGCGACCACTCGTCCGGTCGGTCCGAGCAGTCCATGGCCGCCGAGTTCCATGAGATGCAATCTGACCAATCCTAAGTCGATGACTTCACCCGTGACGTCGCCTATCTGAACTCGGTCACCGACGCGAATACCGTATTTTCCGATCAGGAAGAAATAACCGACGATGGATACGAGAACACTTTGCATGGCGACGGCGAGACCGGCGGTAATGAGGCCGGCGAAAGTCACAACCGAGCCCAGCTCGCTGGCAAATGCAAAACCGACGATCAAGATCACCAGGCACCAGAGGGCGATTCTGCGCAGCAATAGAAACTGATATCGACGCCTCGTGTCTTGTACATAGCGCATCACGGCGCGGCGCCATATTTCCGCGGCGATGAACACGATCGCCAGCAGCACCGCTAGGACGCCCAAACGCACGCCCAGCGTCTTGAGCGCGCTGCCGTACTGCTTCTCGATGGCATCGTGCCAGTTGGCGATATTGCGGCGGTATTGGTCGAGCAGCACGCCTATTTTACTCAGCGGAATCAACAGCGCCGACGTCTGCTTGAACTGATTCGACAGGGCGTCGAGCTGGTCGCGCACGCTGTTGAGCGTCGCGCTGTCCGCAGTATCCGCTTGAGCCGCCAACGTATCGCCGCGCGCCGACAATTGCCTTAATTGGTCTATCAACGGTGCGCGAATCCGCGCGAATGTGGCCTGCAGAGCCGAGGTGTGCTGGTCGACGGCATCGATGGTGGCGGCTTTCTCGGAGAGCCGAACGACGTTTGCGGCCAAATCCCAGATGCCGAAGCGAGCGGCGGTGACCCCACTGGCACCGGTCAGCGCAGACAGCGGAACCGTCGGGTTGGGAGCCGTCGACGTGGCAGCGCCGGTCGGCACGTTATTGGGCGGAGTGGGATTGGATGATGCAGGATTTGACGACGTGGAACCCGCGGCCGTCCCAGAGGGAACGGTGACGGCCATTGCATCGATCTGCGCCTTCAATGCGCCCGCGCCAATTCCATTCGTGTCGCTTTGGCTGGTCAATGACGACAACGTGGCCAGAAGACTCTTTCTCGCGTTGATCAGAGCGAGCTCACCCCGCAGCTCGGAGATTTTTGCCTGCAGCTCGACCTTCTGTTCGGGCGCCGCCGTCGCCAGCCGCGCTTCGTTTGAGTCGAGTTCGTTCTGGACCTCCGTCCCTTTGGCGGCGAATTTGTTCTGCAGCTGACTCAGCGATTGCGACGACGCGGAGGCGCCCTGGGTATCCTTGGGCCCCGGTTGATTGGCGAGAATCTCGGCATTGGCCCGTGCGGCTTCAAATGCCGACGCGATGACTTGATTCGCCGTCTGCCGGTTGTCGTGGAGGATCAGCAGGTCGCTCGGCTCGTTGGATGCCTGCTGTTGAATGCCGAGCGTGCGATACCAATCGATCGTTTGATCCAGCACTTGGATGACCTGCGGACCGGTCATGGGCGCGGCCGCGCCCAGCGCCGGCCCGGCGGGGGACGCGCCGGCCTGGGATTCCTCCGGCGAAACGGCCTGTGCCGGCACAGGCAGCGGGGCGTTCAGGGCGAGGAGCAGCGCCAGCGCGGCGCTTCTCGGTAAAGACCCAGGGTTTGGCGTGGACATAGCTCTAATCGTACCTCTTTGCCGTTGGGACGCTACCACAGGGTGGTTTAGACGCGGGCCGGGGCGATCAGTGCGGTCGGCATAAAGTGCCGGGCCACGGTAAACTGTGGCGCGATGAAACGGAACCCACGCTGAATTTGAAGGTGACTATGTTCGACTTGAAGCAGGCGATTTCCGACGTGCCTGATTTCCCGCGCCCCGGCATCTTATTCCGCGATATTTCACCGCTGTTGCGCGATCACTTCGACGCCGCCATAAGCGCCTTGGATGCGCTGCTGACCGATGCGGAGTGGAGCGAGATCGATGCCCTGGCGGGAATCGAGTCGCGCGGCTTCATCCTGGGCGCCGCCCTTGCGATACGCCGCGGCAAGGGATTTGTGCTGGTCCGCAAACAGGGGAAGCTGCCGCCGCCCGTGGTCGATATGGCCTACGCATTGGAGTATGGAACCGGCGTCTTGGAAATGCAGCGTGGCCAGGGGCGCTTGATGCTGATCGATGATGTGCTCGCGACCGGCGGCACCATGACGGCGGCCGCCGATCTGTGCCTGCGTGCGGGATACCAAGTTCAGGCGCTCGTGGCCCTGGTGGATCTGAATATCGTCGTGAATTATTCGTGGCGGACACTGCGCCTGCGTTCGGCCATCAATTATCAGCGATGAGCGAAATGCTCGAGTTGCCGAATACACTGGTGGTCGTTGCCTTGCGGGCGGAATCCGCAGGGGTATTCGAGGCGGCGGGTATTCCCGTGCTCTATTGCGGCGTCGGTAAGGTCAACGCGGCCATCGCACTTGCGCGCGAACTCTCCCGCTACGCGCTGCAAGGTCAAGCAATGCCTCTGGTGCTGAACTTCGGTTCGGCGGGAAGCCGTCGCCATCCCACCGGCACCCTGGTGGAATGCCACGAGTTCGTGCAGCGGGACATGGACGTGCGCGGTTTGGGATTTGCATTGGGGGTGACGCCGTATGACGAGGCACCATCCTGCTTGCGCTTCGAGCCCGTGTTCAAGCACTTGCCGCCGGCCGTCTGCGGCAGCGGAGATTCGTTCGAAACCGCGGCCACCGAGGTGGACTGCGCGGTCGTCGACATGGAGGCCTACGCGCTTGCAAAGGCATGCTGGTATGCAAAGGCGCAATTTGCCTGCGCCAAGTATGTAAGCGACGGCGCGGATCACGCGGCGGCGGACGACTGGCAGCAAAACCTGCACAAGGCAGCCGACGAGTTTCTGCGCCTGTATCTGGCTGCCGTGCGATAGTCGGATCGGTCGCGCAGGCGATCGCAAGGAAATCATGGCCTCGTCGAAAGTTGCGCTGCCGGCCTGGCTGCTTTTGTTGACGCTGCCGCCAACCGCCGGCGCGGCCGTTCAAGTGATGGTGGGCCCCACCCCGATCCCGGGCGGCGAGGCCAGGTCGGCCGGCGACATCACGGTCGTCAACGAGAGGTTGGCGTTCGCGCTGGCGGTGCGATCGCCGGTGCCATACGGGGTGCCGCGCGGCGCGATCGTGGACGTGGCGCCCGTGGTGAACGGCAAGATCGGTCGCGACTGTGTCGTTTTCGCGGACTTTATTCCCAATAATTGGTCGGCCTGGCCCAATACTTTCCAGCACGTCGAGGTCCTCGAACGCGGCCCCCGGCGAGCCGTCGTCCGCACGGTGCGCGATTGGGGCAAGGTGACGGTGACCACGGTCTACACTCTCCAGTCCAACGCAGACTCGGTCGAGATCCGCGCGACCATGAGCAACGGGGGTGCGGCTCTCTCGGGCCTGCTGTCCGGCCTGACGCTGTGGCCGAAGGGAGGCTATTTTTTCGGTGTTCCGGGATTGGCGGGGCTGGTGCAGGGCAAGACCGACGGCGCGCTCGCAGACCGGGTGGTCGCCTATGATGAGAAGTGGACCGTCGCGCTGCACGCGCCGTATGCCGACCATATCGGCGATGGATCGCTGGACTTGTACCAACTCCATGCGCTGGCACCCGGCGAAAGCCGAGAATTCCATGCGTGGCTGCAGGTCGGCTCGAGCGGCGATCTGAAGCCGGTCATCGCGGCCGAAATCGCACGCAAGCATCTTGCTTCAGGGGCCGTTCGCGGCGTAGTCATCGGAGGAGATGGCAGGGCGGTCGAAGCGCCGGTCGTCGTCATCGAAAAGCAGGGTAAGCCCTTTGGCTGGGTACTGGGCCGGCGCGGCGAATACGAGTTGAGCCTTGCGGTGGGCGACTATGATCTCTATGCCACCGCCAAGAATTATTCACAAAGCGAACGGATTCCTCTGCACATCACCGCAGGCGCGGCCGCGGTTCGTGATTTTCACGGTTTGCAAATCCCGGGAAGCATCGAATGGTCGGTGGCGGATGCCCGCAACGGCAAGCCGTTGGACGCACGCATGAGTATCGAGGCAGGCCAGAAGCCGCTCGTGGAGTTCCTCGGCCGGAACACGTTCTTCACCGAGCTCGATCGCAAGGGGCGGCTCGATGTGCCGATCGCACCGGGGAAGTATCTTTTCACGGTCTCGGCGGGCGGGGGATTCCTGGCCGAGAGGCAGCAGGTAGATCTCGCGGTCGTTGCCGGCCAGGCGCAGACGGCGAAGATTGCCGTGACGCCGCTATTCGATCCGACGGCGCGGCAATGGTATTCCGCGGATTTGCATCATCACGCCGATCAGGCGGAAGCGGTGACTCCGCCCGCGGATCTGGCGCGTTCGCAGCTCGCGGCCGGACTCGACCTCTTGTTCGTCAGCGATCACGATTCGACGGTGAACCACGGCGTCTTGCAGGCAATCGCCGATCGCCGCGGCATGGCGTTCATTCCGAGCATCGAGCTCTCGGCTTCGTGGGGCCATTTCAACGCATATCCGTGGGCGCTCGGCCAGAAACTAGCGATCGACACCGGTACCGCGACCATCGACGAGATCATCAAGGAAGGCCGGCGCCAAGGCGCCGCCGTGGTGCAGGTGAACCACCCGTTCATCCCGTATGGGTATTTCACCAGCGTGAGCGGCGGCGTGGCGCCCGGCGGATTCAATCCCGCGTTCGATCTCATCGAGATCAACGCGGCGGCCCCCGCCGACGATATGAAAGTGCTGCATTCCCTGTGGAACTACTGGAACGCCGGACAACACTACTACCTCGCGGCGGGCACGGATACGCACGATGTGTGGCGCGACGAGTCCGGTGCCGTGCGCACGTTCGTTCACATCGACGGTGCAGTGACGGCCAAGGCGTTTGCGCAGGGGCTGAAAGACGGTCACGGCTACGTGACCTTCGGGCCGCTTGTCTACCCGTCGGTGATGTTCGGCGATGAGCTCAAGGTGAAGCCCGGCGGGTCATTTACCCTCAGCTTCGATCTGCAGTCCGTCGCCGGCATAAAACAGGTGGAGCTGATCGGGGCAGGCGTGGTGGCCAAGACCGAATCGTTTCACGCGCCATCGCAGCAAGTCCATGTCGACTTCCCGCTCAGTACCCAAAGCCGTACCTGGTACTCGCTGACTGTGGAAGACAATCAAGGCCATAAAGCCTATACGGACCCGATCTGGGTGGACGCGGTCGAGCCGTGAGCCACCGGCGCCGGCGTCCGCGCGCGGAGGTTCAATGCTCCCAGTGGCCGTTCACGTGCTGCCAATGCGAACCCACTTGATACCATCGATCGGGAACCCAGTGAGACCCGCGGCGCTCGAATATGTAGTGCCCTGAAACCCAAGAATACGCATGGCCGTTCCAGTCCCAGTAGCCGGGCGCCCAGACGTAGCCGTCGCGCGGCGCGGGCGCCCGCTCCTCGCGTGCCGCGGGAGGCGCCACATCGACATCCGCACCTCCTCCCGCGGAGGCCACGGACGAAGTACCTATTCCGCCGGCTCCGAGGCACAGCGCGATCAAGATGGCTCTGCTATTGGCGTTCATTCCCGTCACTCCTCTGATTGGGGGGCACTTG
>Ga0210384_10005325_pt1 | contig 14045 bp, 10 predicted proteins | sample IncBWH2MmetaG_FD_160574 | JGI IMG/M metagenome (GOLD analysis project Ga0210384, IMG submission 160574) | Forest soil microbial communities from Barre Woods Harvard Forest LTER site, Petersham, Massachusetts, United States - Inc-BW-H-2-M | ecosystem: Environmental > Terrestrial > Soil >...
TCGTATCCATTCGCCGTTAGATTGCCGTCTTTGTCGACAAGGGTGCGGGGTTCTTTCAGCCACTTGTAAATCCACTCGCGGCTGACTTTCGTTCCGATGTTAGTGAGATCGGGACCAAGGACCGCTGGACGTTCGATGCCCGGTAATGTGTGACACCCCTGACAATTTAGTGTTGCCAACAGGGTGCGCCCGCGTGTGAGTTGCGGCGCTTGGGGCAGGTCATTGTGGTGGCATGTTCCACACGAAGCCTGGATGAACTTGACAGGCAGCAAGGGCTGTTCCCACGCGCGCGTGGCAGTGTGGGCTTCGGCCGCCTCGGTGGAGGCGCCCTGTCCGCCATGGCAGACCACGCAGCCCCACTCTTTCAGGTTATGTCCGACGGCTGGATGCGCTCGAAATGGCTCGGGCGCATTCGCGACGCCTAGCAGACTCTTCTCGCCGGTTGCTAGGTGGCAGGTCGTGCAACGATCCACCACCCCAAGCTCCGGCAGCCAAATTTGCTGGATTCCTCCCGCGAAATGCGACTTCAGAGTTCTTCCGTCGGGGCGCCCGGAGATGAATCGCAAATACTGCCGCTGGTAATGCCGCCACTCGTTGAAAAAGTCTTTTGTCGGCGCAATCGCCAGTGTAACCAGAAGCAGGAGGCTGGCCCATGCAAAGCGATGCGCTGGTGAATCAAGGAAAATTCGGCGCATCCACTCAATGGTTTTGCGGTCGCTCAAGAATTTCTCCAGGGCCACACCCACACCCATCCGGGGCCACGGAAAAGAGCGCCAACCGTAGTGAGAATCACCGCCTCCATCAAGAACCAAGTCATAATCCAAAACGACAGCGGCTTAGCGCTCAACCAACGCTGAAATCCTCCGGGTCGCCCAGCCCACCGTGCGGCCAATGCCATCGACGCTCCGATCGTTAGGACTGGAATCAGCGCATCCCAGGCGCCAACACGCAACAACAACATCGTCAATCCCACTATCACAACGGCAAGAACCGTTAACCGCCGCGACTTACTGCGCGCCCACAGCGTTTCATCTTTGATATTCACGTGGAAAAAGGGAACCACGATGAGGGCCAGCACAATGAGCGTCGGCAGAAGAATGCCCGCTACAAAAGGGGGAAAATAGTGCAACAATTCCTGCAAGCCGGTGAAATACCATGGCGCCTTCGCCGGATTCGCCGTGTGCATCGGGTCGGCAAGACCTTCCAGCGGCGCGTTCCACAAAAGCGCCATACAAACGAGCACCACCGCCAACATCTCAATAGCGATAGTTTCGCGGAAGAGCAACTCCCAGTAGGGAAAACTCTTCTCCTGCCGGATATTTGACGTCGCTTGCTCTGCCCGTGCTGAAGGCAAGTTCTTCATTCGCTGCTCTCCGGCTCCTTAGAACCCGGCGAGTACATCCCACCATCTTTGTGCAGCCGCCACAGATGAATCGAAATCAGCAGAATCGCGGACAGCGGCAAGATCACCGCATGCAGCACATAAAATCGCAGCAGCGCGTTGGCGTTTACTGTATTACCGCCAAGCAGCACGAACCGCAGCTTCTCTCCAATAAAAGGTGTTGACGACATGATGTTCGAGCCTACGGTCACTCCCCAATAGGAGAGTTGATCCCACGGCAGCAGATAGCCGGTGTAGCTCAACAGAAGCGTCAACATCAGCAGGCAAATGCCAACGACCCAATTCAGCTCCCGCGGCGGTCGATACGCCCCGCGATAGAACACCTTGGCCATGTGCGCAAACACGAGAAAGACCATAGCGTGCGCCGACCACCGGTGCAGATTTCTCAGGAACACGCCCGACGACACAACGAACTGCAAATCCTTCATGTCCGCGTATGCCTGCGGAATCGATGGGTGGTAGTACAGCATCAGCAGCAATCCCGTGGTCAGTTGAATGGTGAACGTACCGAGGGTCAGCGCGCCTAAATACCATGTATAACGGAACCCGAGCTGCGGCTCGCGTACCCGTTCCATAAACATTTGCTTGAACTCGGTGCCCCAACGCTCGAGTGCCACGAGCGGATTGTGAACCGCCCGATCCTGTTCGCTCTGCCGTGTTTTTTCCATGTTCACGCCCGAACGAAGTCTTTCCGCGGCGCCACTTTTGTCGCCCGATCCACCATCAATTCACCTTCATCGGTCATCCACATCCTCAGCCACGGAAGCGGCTTCGGCGCAGGCCCGGCGATAATGCTTCCATCACGCTGGAACGCGCTGCCATGGCAGGGGCAGCCGATCGTTCCCACCTCCTGCTTCCACACACACAAGCAGCCCAGATGCGAGCACACGGCGCTTAGCGCGTAAAATCCTTCCGTCCAATGCACGATGAAAATTCCAAAGCGTGGATCGAGTGTGACGGAGTCCAGCGGATAGTGTTCCGGCCGGCCGACAGCCACAATCGGCGAAGCCTCATAAAGCGCATTCGGCGAAAGATATTGCAGCACAAAAGCGCTGGCTCCTGCACCGGCGATTGCCAGGGAACCCGCACCCAGCTTGATGAAGAACTTGCGCCGATCCAGGTCACCCGATTCCCGCAGGTCGTGTCCATTCGTCTCGTCTGACATGGCCCCTCATTTTCACTTTACTGTGCGATTGATCTATCACTTCCGTCAATAAGAGTCGTGAAATAAGAATTGGAAGGAGGAAATAGCGGGGATCCGGAGTTGGTTACGCGCATCCCCGCCGTGGTTCTTATTTCTTTACCGTCAACTCGACGCTAGCGCCGCTGGTCGTGAGGTCCACACTCTGCGTGGTTGGCTTGCCATCTTCGCTCCACGTCTTAAGTGTGTAGTGTCCGGCCGGCACATTCTTGATTTCAAAATTCCCGTCTTTGTCTGTCACGGCGAAGTACGGTGTCGGCGCCACAACCACGTAGCCGGACATTTCCGGATGAACATTGCACAGCAGCGCTGCTACTCCTGGGTCGTTAAACTGGAACGACTTTTTCTCGCCTTTCGGCCAAGTGCCAAGATTGTGCGCCAGCTTTTTGTTTCCGCTGATCGATGGCCAATATACGTTGTGACCTACCGGATCGCTGTTTGTGAAATCCACGGTGGCGCCTTGCTGCACGGCGACAACATGGGGAATAAACGCCATTTTCTTTTGGTCCACGGCCACATGGTCCTTTGGCGCCTCGAACTTCTTCTCCGCCATCGAATCCACGTACACCGCAATGTTTTCAGCGGATTTGATCCCTTGCACACTCACTTTGCCCTTGATCTCGTTGCCCCAGCCTGACCCCACCAGGGCTAGTGTGATGCTCGCTGCCACCGCTGCCTTCGTCACGATTCCCGATACACTCATATTTTTCCCTCGCTTTCCGATGTAATTGCCTGGAATTTCTTGCGCTCAGCCGCGTTTAGAAAACGTAGTCGATCCCGCTCACAACCCCGTTCGGTCGGAAGAACACAGTGTTACCGTTCGCTAGCGTCACCGGCTGCTCCCAGCGGTGTTGATATTCGAACGCAACCTTGATGTTTGCGCGCACCAGGAACTGCACGCCCGGGCTGAAGCGGTTGCGCGTGTCATGGCGGGAAAGTCCATTGGAAGAATCGGTCGGTGAGTCGACTACGTCGTAGCGCAACAGCGCTATGACCCACGGATAGATCCAATACTGGGCTTCCGCGAACCCGCCTGTAAACGTCACTGGCGACGTCTTCAAGTAGCCGACTCCTGCGGCCGTGTTAGGTAACAAATCCTGATCATGTCCGTACATTCCTACGCCGTATAGTTCAAAGTGCCGATATTTGAACCGGAAGTCTCCGCCCACTCGGTAGAACGGTTCGTGCACAGTGCCAAACCCGGGGAACAGTGATTCATCCATGTTTAGCGCGTTTCGCCCGTAGTAATAGAAAGCGCCAAAACGAATCGAGGTATGGTCGCGCGGCCCGGTAGGCCCTGCCGCCTGTATCGCATTGCGGCTCTCCGGATCCCGCTCCAGGTTGAATCGCTGCGAAACCCGAACGTAAACGTCCTTGGAATTGCGCAAGGCTGGACCATTGTTCGAGCCATCGACCACGGCAACAGACCACGTGAAGTTCCCGTCGTTCGGGTACCCGCCAATCTCGATGCCGCGTTGCGGAATACCGAACTGCAGCGGATTGTTCGTAGTGCAAGGCGTGCCCGCGGGTGACAGTGGGATCGTGGCGCACACCGCGTTGCTTACGGGAGCAATACTCGCCTGGCTATAAATGTCATACGGAGTAAGGTTGATCGTGCGCGCCTGTGTGATGGGCAAGTCCAATTCAAATTGGCCCATCCGCAGGTTTAGAGTGTCCTTGGGCAAGCCAAGAGAGTGACCGAGATCGTTAAACTTCAGATATCCGTCGCCCAAGCCCGCCGCGGCGTTGGACCCGCCCGCCGAGATGTCGTTGTCCACCCAAAACGAGATGGTTGGGCCAAAGCTGCCCGCGCCGATGATTGTGAAGGTGTTTGGAACAAACAGGTCCGTCCTCGGCAGGAATCCGGCCTCGATGGGCTGTTTGGCGTTGTAATTGAAGTTCCCAGAGTAACGGAAGCCGATCGGCACACTTCCGGGTATTTCACCCGGATACACCGCGCCAGGGAATGCTTCCTTCTGGGCCTTTGAACCTAGCAGCAGCGGAGGCTCTTTGACAAAGGTTTCGTCATCCTTCGGAAACTTGAAACCGTTCTTCTTGAATGCCTCCCCGAAGTCGTTCAACTCCGGATAATCGTTATGGCAAGTAGTGCAAGATGTCTGGTACTTCCTTGAGAACGCAGGAATTGCCGAAGTCTTGGGCACCGAGGCCAGCATTACCCATCCGAGGACAACCAACACGGACACAATCCACACGATGCTGGTGCTGAAAACATGATCCTTCATCCGCCTACCCTCCCCATCTAGCCTGCCGAACGCGGACAGGTTCACCGAAGCACACGCTACGTTCCAATAAGCTGATTCTTAGTCTTCTTTAAGCAACCTGCCGTGACGTGGATCACAAATGGATGTGACGAACATCACGAACGGCTAGGAAGGGGAGGACCTCTTCAGAAGGGTAAAACGGGATTCAAGAACTGCAGAGCCTTTGAGTCCGTTCTATCTGTAATGGTATGTGTCTAACCCTTTATTCGCAAGAACTGTTTTCTTCTGAAGTCGAGTGCTACGCGAGCATCGGCCGAGATGCCAAGGCAGCATCCGATTTATCCGCGCTGCTGGTCGACTTGGAGGCCAGATTTCCGGTCGTCGAGCCTAGCCGTTGACCAACCGCTCGGGCGCACCCAATCGTTTGCCACTTAGTGGAAGTAAATCGGCACTTTTGGTCCGAACCCATCCCTCGGCGCTCGCAACTGCCTGTCAAGATACACATAACACACAACTTATTGGACTCCGCGCCTGGTGCAGGCTGGCTAAGGAGTTGCTTTCTTTAGAGCACCCACGGGTGAACATCTGCCTTCTGAAGGGCCAGCACCCAATAGGTTTGTAACTCTATGGCTGTGAACGCTTCGACAGAGATTGCACGCGACGCAGGCTTGGTGCTGGGCGTGGGCCCGGCGATGGAGGCAATTAACTCCATGGCACGGGAGATAGCCGGGACAGACATGCCGGTCCTTCTAATGGGAGAGAGCGGCACCGGCAAGGAGGTCTATGCGCGGCTGATCCATCAGCTCTCGTTATCTGGCGAAACGCCGCTGCGGAAGATCAACTGCGCCTCGATAAGTCCCGAAAGCCTGCGGGACGAGCTATTACCGAACCCATCGCAAACTGGACCGTACCCGTCGACACTTTTCCTGGACGATGTACATGATCTGGATATCGATTGCCAGCGCGCTTTAGTTTCCTTGCTGTCTGCGGAAGAGCCCAAAAATGGCCACGCTCGACTGTCTGCGCGCCTTATTTCCGCAACCTCACATGATCTTGAGAAGGCGGTCGACGCGGGCAGATTCCGGCGCGAACTATATTTTCGAATCAACGGAGTCGGATTACGATTGCCGGCGTTACGCGAGCGCAAAGAAGACATTCCCGCCTTGCTAGATCACTTCATCGCAAAGTATTCCAGCCAGCTGGGTAAGCAAGCCCCGGCGTTGAATGGGTTAGAGATGGAAACGCTAGCGTCACACGGTTGGCCGGGGAACATTCGCGAACTGGAAAATATGGCCAAGAAGATCGTGGTGCTTGGCCGGGCGCATTTGGCCCTTGCTGACCTGCGCGCCGCCTCGCCGCCCAGAATAGCGGGAACGGAATCACTGAAAATTTCTTCGTTGAAGATCGCAGCGCGAGCAGCTTCGCGCCAAACGGAACGAGAGCTGATTCTGAAGGCGCTGGAGCGGACACGTTGGAACAGAAAGCGCGCCGCCCAGGAACTGCAGATCAGCTACAAGTCATTGCTGTACAAGCTAAAACAAATCGGGATAGCGGAGTGAAGAGATTAACGTGAGGAGGATAAAGTGAACGGGCGAATACATCTGGTTTTATCCCTGGGACTTGCGGTTCTGACAGCTCCTGCTGTTTGGGCGCAGGATTCGACTGCATCTGCCGACAAGGTGAAGAAAGATACCGGCGTAGTTGTGGCAGCCACGGATCCTGCGCCGGCACCTGCGACGTCTCCGGCCAAGGCGCCTCCGCGAATCGATGCCGGATACAAGATCGGGCCGCAGGACGTGTTGCGGATCGATGTCTGGAAGGAACCAGATTTGACGCGGCAAGTTTCCGTTCGCCCCGACGGCCAAATTTCGCTGCCCCTATTGGACGACGTGCAGGCAGCGGGATTAACTCCGCTGGAGCTACGGAACGCCTTGCGTGACGGGTTAAAGGAATACATCACCGACCCGCAAGTAACCGTTACGGTATCGGAGATCAATAGCCGCCGCATCTTTGTGACGGGAGAGGTGACACGTTCTGGAACGTTTCCGCTGCTCCCGAACATGACGGTGTTGCAAGCACTTTCCAGTTGCGGCGGCTTCTCGCAATTCGCGAATACGAAGAAAATTTACCTGCTACGAATGGACGGCGCGAAACAGGTGAAGATTCCAGTGAATTACAAAGAACTGGTGAAAGGCCGAAAGCCGGAGATCAACATTTTACTGCAGGACGGCGACACCATCGTGGTGCCGTAGAGAGAATCTATGCGCTATCTAAAACACATTGTGATTGGTTCGCTGGTGTTGACGTTCGCGGCGCTGAGCAATGCGCAACAATCTGACACCCCGCCGAAGCAGGGGATAAGCGCGATGCCAGGACTTGGGAGCACCGCGAAGGATCCCGGTCAGGATGCGACACCGAGCGTGAATCCGGATACTACATCGCTGACGGGAGCAGAGACATCCACGTTGGGTAGCGCGGATCTGCGTCATAGCTACTGGGTGCCGGGATTCGAGTTCCAGAACTCAATGCAGTCACCGGTGAAGGGCACGAACTGGGTCTCTACGAGCTATTTTGTCGGCACAGCGAGCATGAACGCCTTCTCGAGTAACTCTCAGTTTGCGTTTAACTACTCGGGAGGCGGTTCGGTTAGTAATTCGAGTTCTTTTCCGGGGGGTTCTTATCATCGATTGGACGCGTCGCAGTCCTTCACCTTTGGACAGCTGAAAATCGCATTTCTGGACCAGTTTTCATACCTGCCGCAAAGCAGTTTTGGTTTCGGTGGCGGTAGCGGCCTATCCACGCCTGGAATTGGCGGGGTCTTGGGATCGGCTGTACCCGGCCTGCAAACAACTTACTCGCCGGTGCAGAGCCTTTTCGACGGAACGGGCCCGCGATTTACAAACTCGGCCGTCATACAAACAGAATATGCGTTGACGCCGCGTGCTTCTTTGACCGCGACGGCATCTTATGGAGTGCTTCGTTTCACACAAGGAAACGCGATTGAGACCAACGATGAAATCTTTAGCCTGGGCTACAACTATCAAGTGACAAAGAACGACACGTTCGGAGTGGTATACCGTTTCACGAATTACCGGTACCTAGGCGATCCGCAAGCGTTGAACGATCATACGGCGAACCTGGCCTATGGGCGCAAGATCACTGGAAGGCTGGCGTTGCAACTTTTCGGCGGCCCGGAGATCAATACATTCCGGCATCCCATCGGATCAGATACTCAACGCGTTTCATTTTCTGCTGGGGGAGAGGTGAACTATGCTTTTGCGCGAGCCGGCTTATCCGTCTCTTATAACCATGGCCTTTCGGGAGGCAGCGGGGTGTTAATAGGATCCGTTCGGGACGACGTAGCAGCGCGCCTTTCATTGCCAATAACGCGCCGTTGGCGCGCAAATACGGGCGTTGGGTATGCGCTGAACGCCCCCATTTCGGGAAGCGTGACCGGTTCCGGTTCACAGGGGCTTCATTCGCTGTATGTATCGGGCGGGCTCAATTACGCCTTATCTCGCACGATCACTGCCAACATAAATTATGCGTTCGACTATCAGGATTCGACGCAGCCGATTTGTCCCGCGGGCAGCTGTGGCTCCAAGTATAAGGAGCATCAGATTTGGGTAGGATTCCAGTGGCATGCGCATCCATTCGTATTGCGCTAGGCAGTCACGGAAATCACCAAGTTGAAAGGCAATACGCCGAGACGCAGCACAAATTGCGGTGGCTAATCGCCGCCCGGAATTACTGAGAGCCTAAACCAGATGTATCACACGTTTTTTGGTCTGCGCGAGAGCCCGTTCAACACCAATCCTGATCCTCGCTATCTCTATCTCACAAAAGAGATTGAAGAGGCGATGGCCGGGCTGGTGTACGGCATCCAGAGCCGCAAGGGGTTTGTGACTTTGATCGGCGAGGTGGGAACGGGAAAGACCACGCTCGTCAACCGGCTGCTGGAATGGCTGAACGAACAGCAAATCAAGACGGCATTCATCTTCAATTCGCGGGTAAACAGCACGCAACTGCTGGAATTCATCCTGGCGGAGTTTGAGATTCCTTGCGACTCGCGGAGTAAAACGCAGCAATTGATGAAGCTGAACCACTGGTTATTGGAGCGGCACCGCAACGGGGAGACGGCAGTCATCATCGTGGATGAGGCACAGAACCTCAGCTACCCGGTGTTGGAAGAGATTCGGTTGCTAACCAATCTTGAGACGACGACGGAAAAACTTCTGCAGATCGTACTCGCAGGACAATCAGAGCTGGAGGAGAAATTGAAATTGCCACAGCTCCGGCAACTGCGCCAGCGCATCATGTTGCGTTGCAAGACGTCTCCGCTGACCAAAGAGCAAACTCACGAGTACATCGCGGAGCGGTTGCGGATCGCGGGCGCAGACGGAACGCCCATCTTCAGTCCGCAAGCGATCGATGTGGTACACCGGTATTCCCGCGGCATTCCGCGAGTGGTGAACCTGTTGTGCGACAACGCTCTGGGGACTGCATATGTGGAAGAGCAGCGGCCCATTCAACCGGAAATTGTGGAAGAGATCGCGCGCGAGTTTCAGCTTCATGAAGTCGATCCGACCGCGCCAGCAGGCAGTCTTAGCGTGAGCCAGGAAATATACAGCTCTGAATCGTTCGTGCAGAACCTTGGAGAAGCGCTGTCGCGCTTCCGGATGGATCCAACCCGCCTGCGCGGCGGCAAAGGATAAGCCAAGAAGAGGCGTGGACACGCTGGCGGCGCAGCATTGTTCGCTGGCGCTCGCGGGGCGCCGGAAGCGCTCTTAACCTATCGAATCAGTGCAAAACCACAGGACTTACACTCTCGACGGCGGTCTCCGCCGGAACTAGCTTGGGTGGCGTGCGAAGGGATGACGCGACCCACGCTCCAACCTTAATTAGTGGATCTTCAATCCAGTGGAACATAGCAATGGGAGCGCTAACTGAGCCGACCAAGAGCACGATTGCTCGCTGCCAGACGTGGAAGCCGTGCATGACATCGATTGCCACCCAAAAGACGATCGTGTGGCTCAGATAAATGCCATAGGAGTATTTCGCGATCCAGTGCGAAATCTTCTTGACCGCAGAGACGGTCATCTCCTTTGTGTATGGAATGGCCAGCCCGAGAAGCAAGGAGAGCGCCCAGGCACGATGCATTTTCGCAATCAAATGAATATTGTCGAGCGGTCCGAACAAAACGATGGCCAGAAGAATGGTGATCGGCCAGAGCCAGGAAGGCAGTTTCCATCGAGCGGTTCTCTGTAAATCAAACGCCACTAAACCCGCGACAAAACACGGCGCAAAATACAACACAGATAAGCGGGTGATCACGTTTGGCACCGTTGCGGCAACAAGCACGGAAACAATCCAGAGACCGAGGGACCAATAATGTTTGGCACGGATGACGAAGTAGAGAAAAGGAAGCAGCAGATACATTTGCACTTCAAGAGGCAAGCTCCACAGGGGCGCGAGAACCGAGTCACTGAAGGTTAGAGACTGTGTCAGGGCCAGATTGGAGAGGAAGTGCCATGTGCCTGGCCAAACATAGGTTTCGTGCGGGGCTGGAGGGATGTGAAACACTGGGACCAGCAGAACGCAGATGATGCTGAGGGGATAGATGCGAAAGAAGCGCCTAATCCAAAAAGCGCATGTTAGCAGCCAATCGTTGGAAAGACCGGAAACGGAGAGCCGTTGAAGGGAGGACATCAGAACGCAACTGGTGTGCACAAAAAAGATAAGTACACCGAAGCGACCCAGGCTTCCCGGATTGTAAAGATTCAGCGCATGGCTCAGGTGCGCGAAATAGACGGCGAGCACGGCCACCGCGCGGAGGAAATCTAGATTCGGAGAGTCACGCACCGGACATTCTTTCCGAGTTCAAGATCGCAAATCTCTTTAGTGGCATGACCTATCGGTACGTACAGGTCGTGTGCCCGCTCAGGGTTCGCGACCTCACTAGTGCGCCTGTTTAAACGCTGCCAAAGTCCCGGTGTAATAAGCGGCCCCGCCACTACAGACTTGAGTATAAGTAGCGGGCGAGCCGACGAGCTTGTCCTCGAGCACCGCCAAATTCAACTGCTGCGTATTGGTAAATCCGGCGTCTGAAGTGAAACGCGTCCCGGCGTTCGTCGCACAGGCCAAAAGTAAGACGTCATTATTATTAGTGGTGGTCAGTGGACCGACGCTCAGGTTAGTGACACTCTTGGCGCTAGCGGCGGTGGCCGGTGCGCCGTCTAACGGATTGGCGGTGGCCATGCCGGTCAAATCCGTGCATTCGATGAATAGCGCCTGCGAGGTTCCATTCGATGGCGTCGCCGTTACAGTAATTGTTCCGGCAACGGAATTGGGCAAATAGAAGAGTTGCGAGGAGTGCGGGCCGAATGTCTCAAAAGCCTGACTTCCGGCCGGCAACCATGCGCCATTGACATTGTCCGAAACGGATATGGAGACGGTGCCATCGGTGGGCCAGCGCACCAGAGCCGCCAGAAGGTCACCTGCTTTGGCCGGCTGCGGGTAGGCGCACGAAATGGATGTGGCGGTAGCGCTCGAGTTGCTGCTTTGGAGCGGATACGATCCGGCGGTGGTGAGCTGGAAAGCAAACATTCCGCTCAGGATATTGTCAGCACTATTCGCAGCTAGATTCGTTGCATAGGTTTGAGCCGACGAAACGGTCTGGTCGGCCATGACCATGCCTTTGTTCATTTGCCGGGTGTTGAATCCGCCGCCGGAGGTGAATGTATCCGAGGAATTATTGCCCGCGGCGACCTGTACTAACAGATCGCTGGAATTGGCAGTAGTCAGCGAGGTGGCCGGGGAAGCAGTCGATGCCTGGAAATTCGATGCGCCGGCATCGTAGTACGTGGCGCCCACACCGACGCCGGACCAATCTCCCATAACCATACGGCTTAGCACGGCGGATCCGAAAGTGACCGTGACGTATGGCGAGGATTGACAAGACTTCGATCCGGCTACGTAGAACAATTGCGCCTGGGCATTGTCCACAGAATCGATCTGCGCGGGAGTCGATAGCCAGGTATTTCCGCAATTGTCCGCGACGGACGAGACGGCGACGGTAGATGAATTCCACCAGACATACAGGGCCAACAGATCAGCCTGCTGCGGTTGCCCGCTCCATCCCTGAGCAATGGTTGCAGCCGCGCTAGTATTCGCCCTGCTGCCCCCGCGAACAAAGAAACCTCCGGCTGCAGGTGTGGCGGGCGTCGCAACCGTAAAAGTCACGGTAATGCTGGAGGGTGAGCCTTGGGCTCCTGCGGACGTTACAGTGATGTGGCCGGTGTACGTACCGGCGGCCAGTGTTCCAACAATGGCGGAGATTTGGAGTGGTTGCGGTGCGGTGCCGGAGGTGGGCGTCACCGTTAACCAGGAAGAGTCGCTGCCTGCCGTGAAATTGAGCGTCCCGGTGCCGGTATTTGTTACATTCACGGCTTGCGAGGTGGGATTGGCGCCGCCTTGCGTCGCGTTGAAGGTGAGAGTCGAGGGCAAAACCGACAAGATCGGCTGCGGCGGTGGTGGCGAAGCGATCGTAAAGGTGACGGTCACAATCGCAGGAGAACCTTGCGCGCCGGTAGACGTTACGGTGACATGGCCAGTGTAGGTACCGGCCACGAGCGCCCCGACAGTGGACGAAATTTGTATAGATTGCGGCGCTGTTCCCCCCGTTGGAGTAACGGCGAGCCAGGAGGAATCGCTGCCGGCGGTGAAGGTGAGTGTCCCAGTACCTGAATTCGTTACGCTGACCGATTGCGATGAGGGGTTCGTGCCTCCCTGTGTAGCATTAAACGTCAGGTTTGCGGTTGAAACGGAAAGCACCGGCCGTGGCGGTGCCGCAACCACAAACGTGACCGTAACTGTAGCCGGTGAACCTTGGGCTCCGGTGGAGGTTACCGTTATATGGCCGGTGTAGGTGCCTGCGAGGAGCGATCCTACCGCGGAGGAAATTTGCAAAGATTGCGGGGCTGTTCCATTGCCAGGCGTAACTGTTAGCCAAGAGGAATCACTACCGGCGGTAAAGCTGAGCGTTCCGGTGCCTGAATTCGTTACGTTGACCGATTGAGATGAAGGGTTTGCGCCTCCCTGCGTGGCATTAAACGTTAGGTTCGCCGTTGAAACGGAAAGCACCGGCTGCGGCGGTGCCGCGACCACAAAGGTTACGGTGATCACGGACGGGGAACCTAATGCGCCTGCGGACGTTACGGTTATATGACCGGTATAAGTGCCAGTTGCAAGTGTTCCTACGGTGGACGAAATCTGCAAGGACTGCGGTGCTGTTCCACCCGTTGGAGTGACGGCGAGCCATGAGGAATCGCTGCTCGCCGAGAAGTTGAGCGTACCTACGCCCGTATTGGTTACGTTTACAGACTGAGATGAGGGATTCGATCCGCCCTGAGTAGCGTTGAAGGTGAGCGTGTTCGTCGAGAGGTGCAGCACGGGCGATGGCGGATTTCCTGAGCCTGCGGGGGAAACATTGTCGGCACAAATCCATCCGTAGAGCATTTGGCCGGTTCCCGTATCGAATGTGTCGGCAAAAAGCGAGCCATTGAGGTTGCCAACCTCGTACCAACCTGCGGAACACGGAGGAGTGCTGGTGCCACCAGTTACAAGCCGGCGCGCGTCCAGGGTCACGCCCGGGCTTACCTGGTTTATGGTGCGATAGGCTTTGGAGCCGGCGCCTCCCGGTCCTGTAAGGATGTTTACCGGGGACGTGCCGGTCACGACAACGGGAAGAGCGACGGAAAGATTTGTGACCGGATTGAGATTCTCAACTGGATTGAAAAGGCCGTACTCATCCGGAGGAGTGTTGACGTACCCGGAAATCCCGGGACCTTGAGGGGCAACGAGAGCAAGGAAATTTTTCAATTCGAGATGCAAGTGAACGCTGCCCGAACTGGAATAGCCGCAGGCAGTATGGCCAACGGTGCCGAGCGTCTGGAGCGCGCTAACCGGTACGGGAACGGAACATGTTATCTGGGACTGAGAGTTCGCGGTACCACACTGTTGCTGAATGGTGGGATCGATGGTGAGCAAGTGGGAGTATTGGGTATAAACGTTTTGCCCATTGGAAAGCGTGTGCTGAACGAAGACGGTGTTGCCGTAGCCGTGGTCGTAACAAATCGATCCGGCGGGCGGATTTAACTGAATCATGACGACATCGCCGGCCGCTGCGGCGCCGACCGTTGTACCCATCGGGGCGGCGAAG
>Ga0210384_10005326_pt1 | contig 14044 bp, 10 predicted proteins | sample IncBWH2MmetaG_FD_160574 | JGI IMG/M metagenome (GOLD analysis project Ga0210384, IMG submission 160574) | Forest soil microbial communities from Barre Woods Harvard Forest LTER site, Petersham, Massachusetts, United States - Inc-BW-H-2-M | ecosystem: Environmental > Terrestrial > Soil >...
AGAATCGCGCAGGTCAATAATCTCTTCAAGCGCTGGGGCTTCGGAGCGCTCGCCATTCCAGCCATCCTGCCGCCGCCGATGCCCATGGTCCCGTTCGTGTTCGCCGCCGGCGCCATGCAATATTCCACCGGAAAATTTCTCGCCGCCATGTCGCTTGGTCGCATCATCAGGTACAGCGCCATGGCCTTGCTCGCCGCGCACTACGGACGGCCGATGCGCGCTTTCATCGCCCGGCACGGGCATCCTGCAACATTGGTCATCTTGGGAATCGTCGCATTGGGGGTTGGAATTTATGTGTTTTTCATCAGCGGGCAACGCAAGCCGAAGCAACCGGCATAAGCGGCTCATGGCGTTCCCGAGATTTTTGCAAATCTCAAGAACGCGTTTAAGTTGCGCAGGGCTTCGACAATTGCTTGAAGCCCTCGCGTTGACACACCTAAACCCTCATGTTAGCTTCCGCCTCGGCCATGACTGAAAGTCCTGCTTCAAGTTCCTCGCGCAAACGCATTGCGGTCATCCCCGGCGACGGCATCGGCAAGGAAGTAATTCCTGAAGCTGTGAAAGTTCTGAAAGCCGCGGCAGCCGCCGCCGGCAGGGAAGTGGTGCTCACCGAATTCGATTGGGGGGCCGACCGGTATTTGCGCGACGGCACCACGCTCCCCGTTGACGCCGTCGAAATGTTCCACCGCGATTTCGACGCCATTCTTCTGGGCGCGATGGGCGATCCACGCGTCCCATCAAATGTCCACGCCGCCGAAATTCTCCTGGGCCTGCGCTTCAAGCTCGATCTCTACGTGAACGCGCGCCCCTGCGTGCTCTTCGACAAGCGGCTCACTCCCCTCAAGCACCGCGCGGAGAAAGACGTCAACTTTGTGGTCCTGCGGGAAAACACAGAAGGGCTCTACGTCGGGATGGGGGGCTTTTTCAAGAAGGGCACTGCCGACGAAGTGGCCACGCAGGAGGATCTCAACACGCGCAAAGGCGTCGAGCGCATCATCCGCTACGCCTTCGAGTTCGCCCGCCGCCAGGGCAAGAAACGCGTGTGCATGAGCGATAAATCAAATGCGCTGGCATTCGGCCACGACCTCTGGCAGCGCGTTTTCAAACTGGTTCGCGCCGAGTACCCCGAAATCGAAGCCTCGCACCAGTACATCGACAACTTGCTGATGCAGATGGTGCGCGACCCGTCGCAGTTCGATGTCATCGTCACCAGCAATCTCTTCGGCGACATCGCCAGCGACCTCGGCGCGGCGCTCGCCGGCGGACTCGGACTCGCCCCGTCCGGCAATATCCACCCCGGCCAGGTTTCCTTGTTCGAGCCCGTCCATGGATCCGCGCCAACGATTGCCGGAAAAAACCTCGCAAATCCCATGGGAGCGATACTGGCATCAGGCATGATGTTCGCTTTCCTCGGATGGACAGCCGAGGCGAAGGCGATTCATGACGCCGTTCGCGCTGCCATCCGGGAAGGGAAGACGTCCGCCGAACTCGGCGGTTCACTTGGTACGCGCGAAGTCGGCGACTGGCTGGCGAACGCGGTTACAAAGTCGGGCGGGTCCCGAACCTCGTGAAGATTTTTGAGACGCGCGCGCGTTCCTGCAAAAGCGAAACTTAAAGGATTGGTTGAGAAAAAATTCAGCGCAGATTTGCCGAACTTGATTTTTTGTAATTCACAAAATCCTCAACCAGTACTCCAGTTGTCGGCAGTCCGACCCTTCATGCTCGCGGCCAATATTGCGCCCACCGCGAAACCGCCGATATGCGCCCACCAGGCGACTCCTCCAGAAGCTCCAGCCCCTGCAGCACCCAGCGATCCCACACCGCTCAAGAATTGGACGACGAACCATAGCCCGATAAATACCATCGCCGGAATTCGCGCAGTGAAAAAGAATATGAATAGCGGCACAAGCGTGAGTATTCTGGAGTAGGGAAAGAAAACTATGTAAGCGCCCAGGACTCCGGAAATTGCCCCACTCGCGCCGACAGACGGCAGCGGCGACCCCCAACTGAAAATGACTTGCGAAATCCCCGACGCAATACCACAAACAATGTAGAACAGCAGATAAGCGAGCGATCCCAACCGATCTTCCACATTTCCACCAAAAATCCACAAAAACCACATGTTCCCAAGAATGTGCAGCCACCCGCCGTGCAGAAACATGCATGTGAACAGGGGCAACAATGCGTCGCCTAGCGTGACCCGCGCACTCCCCGCGAGCGCCAACTGAATCTTCGCCGGGACGAGTCCGTAAGTACGGATGAAGGCGTCGGCGACTCGGGGCGGCATTCCAATCTGGTAGAAAAAAACGAGCAGGTTCACGACGATCAGGAGAATCGTCACCACCGGGATCGACCTGCGCGGGCTCATGTCCTTCAGTGGAATCATTTCGCTTCGCTCGCTGCCATCACCCGGGCCGCCTTGGCGGCCTCAGCCAGCTCACTGGATGCGAACGCTTTCTTCGAACGCGCACCCCTCCTCCGCAAGATCTCAATCTCGCGAAGCGTTGCAATCCCTCCGCGTGCGCCGACTGCCGTGCAATTCAACGCCGCGGCGGCACAGCAGAATTCAAGTGATTCTTCAAGTGTCATTCGCCTCACAAGTCCGTACAAGAAAGCGCCATGAAAAATATCTCCGGCACCGGTTGTGTCCACGGCATGCACTTGAAATCCGGGGCAGAGTATAAATCGGGCGCCATCCCACGCGAGCACGCCGAGCGCTCCAAGCGTTGCCGCCGTCAAGTGACACTTGAACTTTCTGGAAATCAACGGCAGCGCGCTCAACAAACTTTTCTCGCCGGTCAATCTTGCAGGAAAATCCTTCGATGTGATTGCAAAATCCACAAATTGAAGTAACACCTCAACTCCTGGATAGCGATTGTCGAAGTCACCGACCACAGGAATTTTTTCCTGGCGCGCCCAGCGCGCTGCCCGAGCAGCCGCCGCCGTGTCATGCCCGTCCACCAGCAAGGCGCGCGCTCCTTTAATCCATCCGCGCCGTAGGTCGGCTGGCCTGAGCGCTATCGCGGGTTCGCGGGTCCAGAGCACGGTGCGGTCGGCTGATTTTTTGTCCACCAGGATGAAGGCGCTTTGGCTCTTGCGTCCCGGCGCTGAGATCCAGCGTGCGTCCACCCCTTCGCGCGCCATTTCCCGGCGCTGAAACTTTCCCGCATCATCGTCGCCGATCTTGCCAACGTAACGTGCGCAGAGTCCCCATCGCCTGCAGGCCACCATGGCGCTGGCCACTTGGCCGCCTGCTCTCACGGATGTTGATGCGATTTCGACCTTCGAATCGCGAGCCGGGAAATTGGGCAAGTGAATGATGGTGTCGGTAGCGTTGATGCCCACCCCCACCACATCTACTTCGCGCGATTTTCTCTGCGCACCAAGCGCCACATGCTTCACCATTCCACCCTCGATTGACTCTATCCAACCGGCGCTGATTAGCAAGCGCGAATTCATGCGCCGCATCGTTTATCATTTGCGCCACGCGCTTCGCTGTGATAAAAAAATTTGTTTCGCGCGCGCACGGGTCGGCGCGCCGACAGCCAGCTCATGCCACTTCACGAATCCGAAGCCATCGTCCTGCAAAGCTATGCGCTCGGGGAATCTGACCGCATCGTCAGTTTTCTTTCGCGTAGCATGGGGCGTGTCCGCGGTGTCGCCGCAGGCGCGCGTCGAACTAAGAGTCGATTCGGTTCCACGCTCGAGCGCCTCTCGCACGTCCGCATCTGGTTTTTTGAGCGGGAAAACCGCGACCTGGTACGCATCAATCAATGCGAACTGATTGAGTCCTTCCTCGGCGCTTTCGGTGACTATGCCTCCGGCATCGCCCTGGCATTATTCAGCGAGATCACCGAAGCGGTGCTGCCCGACCATGAAGCCTCGGACCCCAATTTCCGCCTGCTGCTACTCGCCGCGCAAACAATCAAACGTACCGGAAAAGTCGAAATCCCCATGGCCTATTTCCTCTTGTGGACCGTGAAACTAGGCGGCTGGCTCCCGCCGCTCGACGCCTGCGCTCACTGCGGCAGAGCCTTGGTTCCGACGGAGCCTGCCTATTTTCTGCGTAGTGCCTCGGCGCTCGCCTGCAAGAAATGCCACAAGCCCGGATCGCGCGTGATCTCCGCCACGGCGTTATCGGCCGCAAGGAAAATGTTGGCCGAGCGGCTTGACCGCCTGGATCCAGAAACTGTTTCTGCGACTGCCGCGCGCGAGCTGAGCGATGTTATGCTCGACGTGATCGAACACCAAATCGATCGCAAACTGAAATCGCGCGAGCTCCTGGAGTCTCCGGCGTGAAAACAAAACCCCAACATCCAAATCACAAATCGCCAGTTGGAAGAGCATCCCCAAAACCCAAAGGCCTGGCATTCCAAGATCTTCTACTAAAGCTTGAAGAATTCTGGACGCGGCATGACTGCATTCTTCAACAACCTTATGATGTGGAAGTGGGCGCCGGAACGATGCACCCGGAAACTTTTCTCCGCGTCCTCGGACCCAATCCTTATCGTGTTGTCTATGCCCAGCCAAGCCGCCGCCCAGCCGACGGCCGCTACGGTGAAAATCCTAATCGCCTCTACAAGCACACGCAGCTTCAAGTAATACTTAAACCATCGCCCGCCGATGTTCAGGCTCTCTATCTCCAGAGTCTCGCAGTCATCGGCATTAATCTCAAGGAACACGACATTAAATTCGAGGAAGACAATTGGGAGTCTCCCACACTCGGCGCCTGGGGCATTGGCTGGCAGGTGATGCTCGACGGTCTTGAGATCACCCAGTTCACATACTTTCAGCAGTCCGGCGGCATTGACCTGGACCCTGTTTCCGTCGAGCTAACCTATGGACTCGACCGCATCGCTGCCTACCTGCAAGGCGTGGACAATGTCTTCGATGTGCGCTGGTCGACTAATAAAACCTACGGCCAGGTACGCCTCGCCGAGGAACAGCAATTTTCAGCCTACAATTTCGAATACGCCGATCCGGCTTCGACCCGCAAGCAATTTGATTTGTATGAGGCCGAAGCGGCGCGATTGCTAGGCACTTATGCAACACTCAAAGGGGATGCTCGCAAGCGGTTTCCGATTCTCCCGGCTTACGATCTCTGCCTCAAGTGCTCGCACCTCTTCAATATCCTCGATGCGCGCGGCGCCATCTCCGTCACGGAGCGCGCCGCAATGATCGGTCGCGTGCGCAAGTTGGCCATACGAGTTGCAGCCGCCTGGCTGGAACAGATCAGCGCGCGATCCGAGCAAGCAGCTCTGGTGAGCGCATGAAGCGGCCGGCACAAATGGCAGCAGGGAAAGCGCACGGCGATTTCCTGTTTGAGATTGGCTGCGAAGAAATTCCGGCAGGGATGATTTCCAAGGCCTCCCAAGAACTTAAAGCCCTACTTCACAAATATTTTTCCACGCACGGCTTGATTGATTCTTCGGAAAGCAGTTCATCAATCGAGGAATTCGGCGGGCCGCGGCGCCTGGCTGCAATTGTTCGAAACGTACGCATGAAGCAAGAAGACGTCACACGAGAAATTATCGGACCGCCAAAATCCGTGGCCTACGACGCTGTCGGCGAGCCGACCAGAGCCGCGATGAGTTTTGCAGACAAGCAGGGAATCGCCGTTTCGAAACTCGCGCTGGTGAATACGCCCAAGGGCGAATACCTGGCCGCTACGCAAGTGGTAAAAGGCAGACCTGCGCTGGAAATTCTCGCCGAAATTCTGCCTCAAGTAATTCATGAGATATCCTGGCCGCGCTCCATGTATTGGACCGGCGCACACGGCGCGCGATTCATTCGTCCCATACGTTGGATCGTAGCGCTGCTGGATGGCCATGCAGTCTCCTTGACTTTCGCGGCAGTCGCAGCGGGTAGCCGCACGCAGGGGCACCGCTTCCTGGGGAAGCAAGACATCCTGCTTGCCGGGCCCCGCGATTACGAACCAAAGCTGAAAAGTAATTTCGTGATCGCGCGGGCCGGGGTACGCCGAAAAAAAATCGCTTCGGAAATTTCATCGTTCGAAAAACGCAAAAACTTGCGCGCGCACGAAGATAAAGCGTTACTTGAACTCGTGACATACCTCAATGAATACCCAACGGTGATCTCCGGAGATTTCGACCCTGCCTTCCTTGCGCTTCCGGATGAAATTCTGATCACTGTGATGCGCGACCATCAAAAATACTTCGCGCTCGAGTCGCGCAACGGGGAACTCGCGCCTCACTTTCTCGCCGTGATCAATCTCGCCAGCGATCCCAAGGGACATGTCCGCGCGGGACACGAGCGCGTGCTCCGCGCACGATTTGCCGACGCACAATTTTTCTGGAAGACGGATCAGAAATGTCGGCTGGCCGACTACTTGCCGAAACTTGGGTCGGTCACTTATGAATCGCGGCTCGGCAGTTATGCGAATAAAGTCGAGCGCATGCGTTCGCTCGCGCGCTGGCTTGCGGAGCAGTGGTTCAGCGCTGGACTGGCCCACGCCGATGTAGCCGGCGCCGATCGCGCTGCGGAACTTGCCAAGTGCGATCTGGTCACTGAAATGGTGCGGGAGTTCACCGAGTTGCAGGGAATTGTTGGCGGACTTTATGCGCACGCCCAGGGCGAGCCGGAAGATATCGCCTGGGCGGTCTATGATCATTACAGACCGCTAGGCCTTGACGATCCGCTTCCGAGAAACCTGATCGGCTGCGCCGTATCACTTGCAGATAAACTGGATTCTGTCGTTGCCTGCTTCGCTGTGGGCGCTATTCCCACCGGCTCAAGCGATCCATTCGCTTTACGCCGCTCGGCGCTCGGAATCATCAAGATCATTCTCGATTCCAAGCTGCCGATGTCCATTGCGGCGGCCGTTTCTGCAGCCGCGAAAGCGCTGAAGGAACACCCCCCGAAAATCGCGGTCTCGGAAGCTGTAGAAAAGCAAGTTCTCGAATTCCTGCTCGAACGCGCCCGCTTTATCCTGCGCGAGCGCCGCGGCTTCGCTTACGATGAAATCAATGCCGCGTTTGCAGCCGGTGCGGACGATCTGGTGGACGCGGTCGAGCGCGTGGCGGCGCTGCAGGCCATCCGCAACACCAAGAATTTCCCGCCGCTCGCCGCCGCATTTAAGCGTATTCGCAATATCCTCGAGAAATCCGCAGCCAAAGGTGACAAGGGCCAGCTTACCGTGAAGGCGGAACTGCTGCGCGAGCCAGCCGAGCGCGAGCTTTATTCCGCCGCCCAGAAAATCCGCGAAGAGTCCACGCGGAAAAAGCGTGAGCGAAAATATCGAGCAGCACTTGAAACCATTGCGGAGTTGCGCCCGGCCGTGGACCACTTCTTCGACAAAGTTCTAGTAATGGTTGAAGAAGAGGAAATCCGAAAAAATCGGATCGCGTTACTGGGAACTCTGCTCCGGGAATTTTCGACCATTGCGGATTTCTCGGAGCTGGGCGGAGACGAGTCCAAAGAATCGTCGCGCGCGGCAGCGAAGGCATAGGTTGACAAGAGTTAAGCATTACTTGAGCTATCGGCGCGCCGACAATTTCCCACGGTCAGCGTCGGACGCCAGGAATACTTCGAGGAGAACATGAAATACGTCTACTTTTTTGGCGCTGGTAAAGCCGACGGCAAAGGCGACATGAAAGAGATCCTCGGCGGAAAGGGCGCCGGTCTCGCGGAGATGACTCGTATCGGACTCCCGGTCCCCGCAGGCTTCACCATCAGCACGGAAGCCTGCGATTATTATTTCAAGCACGACCGCAAGTATCCGAAAGAACTGCAAGCAGAAGTCGCCAGGCATCTCGATCATCTTGAAAAGCTCACGAAAAAAAAGTTGGGCGACTCGAGGGACCCACTGCTCGTCAGCGTGCGTTCCGGCTCGGCTCGTTCGATGCCGGGAATGATGGAAACTATTCTCAACCTGGGCCTCAACGATAAATCCGTCGAAGGGCTGGCGCATTCCACCCACAACGATCGCTTCGCCTACGACGCCTACCGCCGCTTCGTGCAAATGTACTCGACAGTTGTGATCGGCCTGCCAAAGGAAGAACTCGAGGACAGGCTCCGGGCGCTCAAGAATTCGCTGAAAATAAAAGACGACACGGACGTTCCCGCTGAGGGTTGGCGACGCCTGGTTGCCGAATACAAAGCGCACTATAGGCAGAAGACAGGCAAGCCTTTCCCGGAAGATCCCAAAGAGCAACTCTGGGGCGCCATCGCCGCAGTATTCGAATCCTGGATGGGCGAGAAGGCCGTCACTTACCGCCGGGTCGAAAAAATTACCGGCTTGCTCGGCACTGCGGTCAACGTGGTGCAAATGGTTTTCGGCAACACCGGAGAAAATTCCGGCACCGGCGTCTGCTTCACACGCGATCCTTCGACGGGCGAGAAAACTTTCTTCGGCGACTTCCTCATCAACGCGCAGGGCGAGGATGTGGTCGCCGGCATTCGCACACCCATGCACTTGAAAGAAATGGCCAAGCTGATGCCCAAGGTGTATCGACAGCTCGATGCGGCGCGCACGAAACTCGAAAAGCATTACCGTGATATGCAGGACATGGAATTCACTGTTGAGAACGGCACCCTATACATGCTGCAGACGCGCACGGGCAAGCGATCTCCATCCGCGGCATTTCAGATCGCGGTGGACATGAAGAACGAGGGCCTGATCAAAATTGAAGAAGCACTTGAAAGAATCAAGGGCGAAGACGTCGAGCGATTATTTTATCCTGTGCTCGATCCGTCGTTGCCGCGCCAGGAATTCGCCAGCCGCAGGATTACCACGGGAATCAATGCCGTTCCCGGAGCGGCGGTGGGAAAGGCCGTGTTTACGGCAGGGGAGGCGGAAGCCTGGGCCGCGCGAGGCGAACGCGTGATTCTGGTGCGCCGTGAGACCAGCCCGGAGGACGTGGGCGGTATGTTCGTGGCTCAGGGAATTTTGACAGCCACAGGCGGAAAAACCAGCCATGCGGCGGTGGTCGCGCGCGGATGGGGCAAATGCTGCATCGTGGGCGCCGAGAAATTGGAGATCGACGCCGAGAAAAAGCGCATGAGCTCGAATGGACGCGTGGTCAGCGAGGGCGAGTGGATCACCCTCGATGGAGGCGATGGCTCGGTGTACACAGGCGAAATGGCCCTGGTGCGCCCGGAGCCGCCGAAAGCCTTTGCTACGTTAATGAAATGGGCGGACCAGATACGCAAAATCGGAGTGCGCGCCAATGCCGATACTCCACACGATGCGAAAGTAGCACTTGAAATGGGCGCGGAAGGCATCGGACTCTGCCGCACCGAGCACATGTTCTTCAAGGATTTTGAGCACCCCGAAAAAAGCATCGAGCGCCAACAAGCCATCCAGGAAATGATCCTGGCCAACACGGTGGAGAACCGCCGCAAAGCGCTGGACAAACTTCTGCCGTTCCAGCGGCGCGATTTTGCTGGATTATTCGAGGTAATGGACGGCCTCCCCGTGGTCATCCGGCTGATAGATCCGCCGCTCCACGAATTCCTGCCAAAGGATCCTGCCAAGCAGGACGCTTTGGCGAAGAGCCTGGGGATCACGCGGGAAGCAATTTTGCGGCGCATGGAACAGTTGAAGGAAGCAAACCCCATGCTCGGGCTTCGCGGGTGCCGCCTGTGCATCATTTATCCGGAGATACTTGAGATGCAGGTCCGCGCGATCATCGAAGCGGCCATCGATTGCCAGAAGCGTGGTGTTAAAGTGATACCTGAGATCATGCATCCGCTCACGCTCGATAAAAAAGAGATGAAAATTCTGGAAGTCGCTACTCGCCGCGTGGCCGACGAGATCATTTCCAGAGCTAAAGTGAAACTTCACTATTTTGTCGGCACCATGATCGAACTCCCCCGCGCCGCGCTGCTCGCGGGTGAGATCGCCGAGGTCGCAGAATTTTTCTCCTTCGGCACCAATGACCTTACGCAGACCACCATGGGGCTTTCGCGCGATGACGCCGGCCGTTTCCTCCCCGAGTATGTGGACGAACGGAAGGCCGCCATTCTGCCAGCTGATCCATTTCAATCGATCGATGTGCCAGGAGTTGGCATGTTGGTTGAGTGGGGGATTAAACGCGGCCGTGCCACGCGGCCCAAACTTGAAGTGGGCATCTGCGGCGAGCATGGCGGGGAAGCGGAAAGCGTCAAGTTCTGTCATCGCGTGGGTATGGACTACGTGAGCGCAACACCTTTCTGTGTTCCCATCGCGCGTCTGGCCGCGGCTCAGGCCGTGCTTGAAGAAAAGAAAGGCAAGAAGGCTTGAAACCGACGCTCCGGCAAATCCTTGTCGGCATAAGGAGCATGCGATTCGACCATTGGACTCGCGGCCGCTGATCATCGGCATTTGCGGAGGCACGGGCTCCGGCAAGACCACCATCACCAACCGCATCATCGAAGCGCTCTCTGAAAAAAACGTCATCGTTCTCGAGCAGGATAATTACTACAAGGGCTTTCCGGAGCTCCCATTTGCCGAGCGCGTCAAAGTAAATTTCGACCATCCCGATTCAATGGACACGCCGCTGCTCGCCGAACACGTCCGGCGCCTCCGCGAAGGGCAGAGCATCGAGCGCCCCAGCTACGATTTCGCAAATTTCCGTCGCGTGGATGAAACTGTGCGCATCGAGCCACGTTCCGCCATCATCATCGAGGGCATCCTGATCTTCGAAAATAAAGCGCTGCGCGACCTGATGGACATCAAGATTTTCGTGGACACCGACGCCGACCTTCGGTTTATCCGCCGCCTCGAGCGCGACATTCGCGACCGCGGCCGCACCATGCAGATGGTCATCCAGCAATACTTGACCACTGTCCGGCCCATGCACATGGAGTTCGTCGAGCCTTCAAAACGCTATGCCGACGTAATCATCCCCGAGGGTGGTCACAATGAAGTTGGGATTGACCTGGTCATCCAGAAAATCCGTTCGCTCGTCCCGCGCTGAGCGTTGGCGCGCCGACAGCTCCAGCCCCGGTTGAAGTTTTTTCCACGCAATCTCGACTTAAACAATCACTTTAACTTGTAGCCCTTGGCCAAAATTTCAACTGTCCCTCCAAAGAACTTCACCTTGAACAAGGTGTACTGCTGAAGCGATGACAGCTTCTTCCTGATCGGCCTGTCTCTTGGTTGAGAGGGCATGTAAGTGGTACGCCAGTGCGGCTCTTGGGTGGTAATAAACTTTCTCATTTTTTCAGTGTTCGTATCCGCAGCAGAACCCTGCGTGTCCGCAAACCAGTTTGCTGCCAGAACATCGAAATCCATGGAAAAACGGAGGTTGGCACAGCCGCGAAATGTGAGCAGTTTCGTTTCTCCTGTCGCGTCATCCTTGAATTCAAGATCGATGGTTGTCAAATTCCGCCCCGTCATCGGCGGGTGTAAGGTGAACAGCTTTAAGGTGTCATCATGAAAGTCGAGTCGGTTGAATCTCTTGGCGACGACCGGGGTGGAGGCCTTGCGCATGATTCACAGTTTATGTCGGCATCTTCAGCGCGAAGTACACAGCCAGGAATCCGAAGATGGCGTCGGGAGCCCACCCGGCAAGCAGCGGCGGTAATTGGCCGACCGAACCCATAGCCTCAAACAGCGCGGCCGTGGCCCAATAGACCACTCCGATCGCAACGGCGAGCGCGAGCCCGCCAACCGCTCCGCGCGTCCCAACCAGAAATGCGAAGGGCGCGCCGAGAAAAACGATAATCGCCGCAATCAGAGGAAAGGCGAATTTCTTCTGCCACTGCACGGAGAATCGCGAAGTATCGAACCCGGCCTGTTGCAGGCTCTTGATGTACTGCCCCAATTGCCGCCAGTTCATTTGATAGGACTGGCGAACTTCGCGTCTGAAATAGCTGGGCGGCTCGGTCAGTTCGGGCAGGGAAGTCACGCTGAACGGGGTATACCTCTTCACCTGGCCTCCCTGAAAATCTCTCACCCACCCCCCGGCCAGCGCCCAGGTATTCTGCGATGGCTCCCAGGTGGCGCGTGTTGCGAAAATTCGTCGCCGAATGTGAAATGTGTCGGGATCAAGCTCAAACACGTTCAACCCGCCAAAAAGCTGGCGGTCAGGATCGAATAGCTCGTAGTTGTAGATTTTATTTCCTTCACCGAAAATCCACTGGCGCGCAGGCTGGAAATAAGTCTGTGCGGGGCGCCCTTTAATCTGGTTTCGGAGCGCATCCTGCCGCTGATTAGCGTACGGAAGAAATGTGTCGTCCAGCAGAAACATGGCGCCCGCGATTAATACGCCAGCCAGCGTCAACGGCAACACCAGCCGGTAGAGGCTGATGCCGCTCGCCTTGCACGCAATCACTTCGTTGTTTTTCGCGAGAACAGCCAGCGTCACCAGCGTGGCCACCAGCGTTGCCAAAGGCGCGAGTTGATAAATCATCAGCGGCACGAGATATCGAAAATAATTGAGCACCATTGAAATGGGGATACGGTTTTTCGCGATATCGCCGAGCAGATCGAATAATGTGAACGCGTCGAAAATTAGAACGAATCCCGCGAGCAGCACCGCGAAGTAGTAGAAAAAACGTTCCAGCAGATAAATGTCTAGCAGCATGGGGAAGCCAACAGCCGTTCCTGCGCCCATGGCCGGCGGGATCGCTGCCGACTTCCCAGCACGCATCACCGGGCCGTTGGAACTAACGGGCACCGGCGCAGCCTGGGATTCCAGCCTCTGCACCTTGCTGAAGCGCGAAAAAAGCGGCTCGAACCTGGCAATCAACGGATTCGGTTTGCGAATGTTCTCCACGCGGCGGAGGAAAAATATTCCAATCAACGCTGCTGCGATGTTCGCCGCCCAGACCCCCACGCCGGGTGCGACAGCGCCTTGCTGCGCCATTCGCAATCCGGTGACAAACAAAAAGTAGTAGCCGCCAATCAGTATCAGCGTCAGGATCATGCCGGTGGCGCGTCCACCGCGGCGCGGCCGGACACCCACGGGAACTCCCAGCAGCGCAAACACCAGGCACGCTGCGGGAAATGCCAACCGGCGATGGAGTTCCACACGCGCCTCGCGCCACCCGGGGCCTCGCGTTCGCAAGAGCGTGGCAATTGATTTTTCGGAAAGTGTCAGCGCCGGCGGAGCAGTCCCTGCAGTTGCGCTGGAAATGTTAACGGGGATGTCGCTCTGACCGAAGGTGGTCACATTGTAGCGATTCGGCATGTGCCAATCGTATTCATGCGTGCTGCCATTGCCCAGGTGCAGGTCCAGCCGGTCCTTTTCTCCTTCCTCTCCCGGGACAATCGCCAGTGTGGCATCGCCCGCAATTGTGATGGCGGAGCCCGGCGCGCCGCCCGTGGACGCAAGGAACACTCCGCGCCAGTGAGTGGCAGCGGCTTCCACATCTTGCACGTATAATACGAAACCGTGAAACCGCTCGTCGAACACGCGCGGCTGCACCGCAAACGGAGCTTGCGATGATCGCAGCGTTTCTTCCAGTCCGCGCAGCGCGTGAATGGAGGCAGGACTGAGCCAGAAAGTCATCAACGAAGTAATTAGCGCCGTGGCCAGAGCCAGGATGCCGATAGGCAGCAACAGACGTCGCATGCTGACGCCCGACGCATGCAGCGCCACGATTTCGCTGTCCGCGGAAAGCCGCCCCAGCCCGATCAGCACTCCCACCAGCATGGCCATCGGAAACGTGAAGCCCAGCACCGGGGGCAGCGCGCATAAAAAAAGCAGCGCCACGGTCCCCGTGCCGCTTGAATGCCGCACGATCAAATCCATCAACCGCACCAATTGCGGTACGAAGAAAACGAATGTGAAGACAGCGAGGCCCAGCAGTGAGTGCGAGGCAACTTCGCGGGCAATATATCGGTCGAGCAGGCGCATGTTAGCGCGCCGCCATTCTAGCATGAGCAATCATCTGCAATCCTTTGCACCCAGCGCTTCTCTCGGTTCCGCTCTCCGAAAGGCTTTCCGCCGTTGAGCCGCGTAAATCTGGTAATCCTCTGGCACATGCACCAGCCGCAGTATCGCGACCCGGCTACCGGGCGATACCTGCTGCCGTGGACGCGATTGCACGCCCTGAAAGATTATTGGGGCATGGTGAAAGTGCTCGGTGAATTTCC
>Ga0210384_10005327_pt1 | contig 14044 bp, 7 predicted proteins | sample IncBWH2MmetaG_FD_160574 | JGI IMG/M metagenome (GOLD analysis project Ga0210384, IMG submission 160574) | Forest soil microbial communities from Barre Woods Harvard Forest LTER site, Petersham, Massachusetts, United States - Inc-BW-H-2-M | ecosystem: Environmental > Terrestrial > Soil >...
CTTTTGCCGGAAGAGGCCGTTCGCCGCTCTCACGAATCCGCCGTAGTCCTTTGAGTTGAGGTCGATGTACACGTATCCGGTCAATGCTCCGTCCTCGTCGCGGATCATGGCCGGTCCGCGGGAAAATGAAATATGCGCGACCTGTTCGATGGGAATCTGCGCGCCGGACGGAGTCGCGATCAGCACGCGGCGCAGTTCGTCCACATTGTCGCGGAAATCGCGGCTATAGCGGACATTGACGGGGTACCGTTCGCGGCCTTCGATATTCTCCGTGACCATTTCTCCGCCGATCCCCGAACTGACCGCTTGCTGCACATCGGCGACAGTCAGTCCGTAGCGCGCGGCTTCGAGCCGATTCACCTCGACGTTGATGTAGAAACCTTGCGACACGCGTTCCGAGAAAATGGAACGAACTTCGGGAAGCGAGGAAAGCAACTGCTGGATTTGTGCGCCAGCCTGTTGAATGCCTTCGAGCGTCGGTCCTTGAATCTTCAAGCCGAGTGGCGTTTTGATTCCCGTCAGCTCCATGTCCAAGCGATTTTCAACGGGCATCGTCCAGGTATTCGAGAGACCTGGGAACTGGAGTTTCGCGTCCATTTCCTGAATGAGCTTTTCGTAGGTGATGCCCGGACGCCACTGCTCACGCGGCTTGAGCATGATGGTGGTGTCGTACATGTCGAGCGGAGCGTTGTCCGTGGCGCTGTCGGAGCGGCCGATCGTTCCGAACACCGTTTCGACTTCCGGAAAGGTGCGAAGGATACGATCCTGCTCCTGAAGCAACTGCGAGGCTTGGGTGATGGAAATTCCCGGGAGTGCCGTCGGCATGTAAAGTGCCGAGCCTTCAAAAAGCGGCGGCATGAATTGGCTACCGATTTTCAGGGCGAGCGGCAGCGTCACCAATAAGAAGACCAAATTGAGGAGCAAGGTGGTCTTGCGATACCGTAGGCACAACCGCAGCACTGGCAAATAGATGGCCTGCGTGATACGGGGAATTGGGTTCTTCGATTCGGGCCGGAGTTTTCCGCGGATGAAAAGAATCATCAGCACTGGAACGAGACTGATGGCCAGCACGGAAGAAAAACCCACGGCCAGCGTCTTGGTCCACGCCAGCGGGCGGAACATTCTTCCTTCTTGCGCCTCCAGCAAGAACACCGGCAGAAAAGAAACGACGATGATGACGAGCGAAATGAAGATCGCAGGACCAACTTGTTTCGCGGCGCTGAGAAGGATGCGCCTGCGTTCCGGCGCGGACACTCCTTCGGTTTCGGCGGAAGGATGTTCGGAAAGTTGCCGATAGCCGTTCTCGACCATAACAATAGCCGCGTCCACGAGGACGCCGATGGCCAGCGCCAGTCCGCCGAGAGACATGATGTTCGAGCTGACGTGCAGGTAGTACATCGGGATGAACGACGCGAGTACGGCGATCGGCAACGTGAGAATCGGAATCAGCGCCGAGCGAAAATGAAACAGGAAGAGGATGATGACGACGCTGACGATGATCGCTTCCTCAAGCAAGTCCCGCTGCAGGGTTTCGATGGACGCATGAATCAAGCCGGAACGGTCGTAACCGGAGACCACTTCGACTCCGGAAGGCAGCGAGGATTTGGTCTCCGCCAGTTTTTTCTTTACGCCATTAATGACTGTCAGAGCATTCATCCCGTCGCGCATAACGACGATACCCGCGACGGTTTCGCCTTCCCCTTGCCATTCGGCGACGCCTTCGCGGATGTCCGGTCCGAAGCTGACCGTCCCCAGATCCCGCACAAGGATCGGTGTTCCGTTCTTCGTGGCGACAGGCACTGCCTCCAGATCGCTCAAGGAGCGCAAATACCCTAAACCACGGATCATGTACTGCGCGCCTCCCATTTCGAGCAGACGCCCACCCACTTCATTCGTGCTAGCCCGCACCTTGTCAATCACGGTCGAAAGAGGAATGTTGTGGGCGCGCAGTTTGTTGGGGTCGAGATTTACCTGGTACTGCTTGACGAATCCGCCGATGGTCGCGACTTCCGCTACACCCGGAACGGTTTCGATCTGATAGCGGAGGTACCAGTCTTGAATGCTGCGGAGTTCCGCGAGACTGCGCTGGTGGCTGCGGTCCACGAGCACGTACTCGTACACCCACCCCGCGCCGGTTGCATCGGGACCGATGACCGGATGAACCCCGGCCGGCAGACGTCCCGCGATCTGCTGCATGTATTCAAGAACGCGTGAGCGCGCCCAATACAGATCCGTTCCGTCTTCGAAGACGACGAAAACGTAGGAGTCGCCGAACATGGTCTGCGCCCGCACGGCCTTGACGTGCGGTGCGGCGAGAAGCTTGGTGACGATCGGATACGTGACCTGATCTTCGATAAGGCTGGGTGGCTGCCCGGCCCACGGCGTGTGCACGATGACCTGAACGTCTGAGATGTCTGGTAGTGCATCCAAGGGAATCCTGCGCAACGACCAGATTCCCGCGAGCACCAGCAGCAGCGTTCCAGTGAACACCAGAAAACGGTTTTGCGCGCACCAATCAATCCAACGGGAGATCACGTTACATTCCTCCCAGGGCGTTTACGCTGAGTTGTCTGCTGGCGACGATTTGCCCGTTCTTCTTCGCAAGAATCGTGACCTGCCACGTTCCCCCGCTGTCGAGTTTCCCTGGGCCCTCATAGAGTCCGTTGCCTTTTTCGGCGAGAGGAATCTGCGTTCGCATCGCGGCCATGCCCATTGCCGGCATGGCAGGCATGGAAAAGGTGACAGAGACTTCCGCACCCGAGATTGGTGTTCCACTCGCGTCAGTGAGTCTTACCCGAAATGTGTTTGCGCCTTTACGCGGAGGGTCAGGTTCGGTCGCGAGGTCCGCCTTCGCCTGTGGAACATTGATGGCTCCCGCGGCGCCTGCGCCAGGCGGTGGAGGAACAAATGAACCGAGTGCGGCTTGGAGCTGGCTTTCGGAATCGATCAGAAAATTGGCGGACGTGACGATTTCTTCACCTGCCTTCAGTCCTTTCAGCACGATGAAGTCGTCGCTTGCGCGGGAGCCGAGTTGCACTTCCCGCGGCTCGATGTAGCCGTCGCCGCGGCTGACGAAAACAATCTGACGTGTTCCTGATTGCAGGACGCCACTCGCGGGAATGACCAACTGCCTTCCCATAGCGACCTTCAAGGAGACGTTCACGAACATCCCCGGAGTCAATTTCAAACCTGGATTGGAAAAGACGAGCCGCGCCCGCGCGGTGCGCGTTGTCATGTCTACCTGCGGATAGATGAAATTGACGCGGCCTTCAAAGACGCGGCCCGGATAGGAATCGACGGTGAGTGAAGCGCGGTCTCCGACTTTGATTCTTCCCAAATCGTTTTGAAACACTTCGGCGAGAACCCAAACGGTAGAAAGGTCAGCGACAGAATACAGCCGCGTCTCGGGCTGGACGGTCAGATTAGGCAAGGCGTTGCGCTCGGTGATGTAGCCGGAGACAGGTGATGTGACTTCCAGTTGTTGCTGTACCTCGCCAGTGGATTCGAGTCTCGTGATTTCGCCTTGCGGGACGCCCCATTGCTTTAGCCGCTCGGACGCCGCCTCCAACAGTGAAGCGGCTCCTTCGGTCACACCGGGGACGGTGCTTTGCGTTACTCGCTGCTGGTTCCGCTTGGCGACCAGGTACTCGCGCTCAGTCGCGACGAGGTCGGGGCTGTAGATGGTGAAAAGCGGCTGTCCCTTTCGCAGGTATTGATAGGTAGCGTCGGCGAAGACTTTCTGGATGTAACCGGAGTACCGCACCTGCACCGTGGAAAGACGTGTTTCATCGACCGCCACGTTTCCGGTGACGCGGACCTCGTCTTCGACGACTTTGCTTTCCACCCGGCCGGTCTTGACGCCGATGCTTTGCAACCGTTCGGGCGAAAGCTGCACGGGAACGAGCGCCGCTTCGTGTGGTGCGATCGCGGAGCTTTCCCATCCATTCGGAGAGTTCTGGCTCGCTTCGCCGGGGCTCGGCTGAATAGTCGCTTCCACCTTCCTGTGCTGCTCGGAGCGCCACCACAGTCCGCCAAGAGCAGCGAGGAGAGCGAGATTTCCTACGAGCGCGAAGACAAACGCATTTCGATAGTTCCGCATATTCATTTTCCTTTTTTTAGCGAAGCGCCAATCCCGTAATTTGTTCGAGCCGCGCGATGGCGGTCTCGTATTCGGAGACGTTCTGCCAGTACTCTTCGTCGAAGTGCAGCACGTCGAGAAACGCAGTCAGCAGGGCCTGAAACTCCTGTTTGTTTGATTGGTAGGCGGCTAGCGCGGCCTGGAATTCCGCTCGCGACTGAGGTGAGAGTCCTCCGCGGTGAATCTTGAGGAGTTCGGAAGTTTGTTGCGCAAGCACGTACTGCGTGCGCAATTCCGCTGCGATCTGTTGCGAATGCACTTGAAGTTCGCTTCCCGCGCGAAGCTTCTCGGCTTCTGCTTGCGCGAGTTCAGGGCGTTGCTTGCGGCCGCGGTAGATGGGCACGCGCACGCCCACGCTTAGCATGTAGTACGCGCGGAACTGCGTGGGGTCAGTGCGTTGCCACATGTATTGCACATTGAAATCGGGATAGAAATCCTTGCGCGCGAGGTCCACCTGTAGCGACTGCGTTTCGATCATTTTCTTTGCGCCAGCGATTTCCGGATTCTGAACTTGTGCAGCGGTGAGAAGCTCGGCGTACGTTTGCACAAGCGGAGTCTCGGTGAGTTCGCTTGGCTCGATATCCGAAGAATCCTGCGGGCGATTGAGAAGCTGTTTGATTTGCGCTTCGAGCTTGCCGACTTCCAAATGGTGCATCGCGATTTCGCGAAGCAGCTTGGTCTTTTGCAATTGTGCTTGAAGCAAATCCTGCTGCGTCCCCATGCCCGAGCGATAGCGAGCGTCGGCGGCCTGTTCCACCTGCTTGAGCAGTTCACCGTCCTGTTCGAGGATCGTCAGTGTTTTGGACAGGTACGCTAGGCCGAAATACGCCGCCTTAAGTTCTGCGAGGACGGTACGCCGGACGGTCTCGATCTGCTGCTGCGAAACATCCGCTTCGCGTTTCGCAATCTCGCCCTTCAGGCGCAACTTGCCTGGATACGGAATGTCCTGCGAAACACCGAGGCCGACATATGCGAAGTCGCTGTTCGTGTATCCGGCGAACGGTCGCGGGCTGCCGACGCTCACATGCTGCAAATTGAATTGTGGGTCGGGGAGCGTCGAGACCTGGGTTGGCACCTGCTTGGCTGCTTGCCAGCCTTGCCGCGCCCCTTCGATTTGCGGATTGTTCTTTTCCGCTTCCGCGAGCAACTCGGAGAGCGGAGTGACTGGCCCCACGTGGGATGGGGCAGACTCCTGCGCAAGAGCCTGCCCCGCGAAAACAGCGGAAATGAAAATCACGCAAATATTTCGACGAAAAGCTCCGCGCGACAAACGCGCAGCGAAATTCCTTCTCGCAATGGGAAACATTTTTTCTCCTGAACGTGCACGACGAAACCGCGGACCGTCGGCGAGCCACCCCAACTGGGTTTCGACCGAAAACACATCGGCGGGTTAAAGGAACAGCAGAGACACAACAAGAGACAGGCCGGTACGTTGCCGCACCGTGGAGCAGCGGATCAGATCAGGAGGGAACGGTGAAGGGTGTAAAGCTCAGGAGGTGAATGCTGAGGAGCCTCGAAATCCGAGCGAGAGACTTCGGGATATGGCATCGCCTGGGGCGAAGCAAGAATAGCGGTCACAACCATTAGTGGCGTATGGAGCGTTACGTGCGAAACAGGCAGCACACTGGGAGACTGTGAAGAAACCATGCCCTTGCAGCAATCGTGACTTTGATTGGACGGATCGCAGGGCATTGAACCGCAGCACTGCATACTCTGCTGATCTTGCGTCATCGCCGACGTGCAGTCCGCAAATTGCAGGCCCAACAAGGCGATCGACGCCACGACGATGAGTAGTTTCTTGCTCATTGCCCTATTTCGACTCTAGGAGTGTTAGACGCTTGAGTCAACGAAAGGATACAGAAGTGCTCTTCGGGGCGAGTTATTGCTGGGACTCGAAACAGATGCTTACTTCACAAGTTCATCTGCGTAACGCACGGGAACTGCCAAGTTCGAGCCGCCAAAGTCACTGAGAATGGCGAAGTTCACGCCAATGACCTTGCCGTTGCGATTGAAGAGCGGTCCGCCGGAACCGCCGGAGGTTGTCGCCGCGTCGTAAACAATCTTGTCCTTTAAGACGTCTCCGATGTGTCCTTGGGTGGTTGTCGGGCGTATGAGGCGTTGCGCCGCCAACTGAGAAACAACCTGCGTCACCCCGTGTGCATTTTCCTCCACTTTTCGTGAGACATCGCTTCCTGCGCGCGCGAGGATGCCCTCAATTCCCGTAGGGTAACCAATCAGAACGACCGGATCGCCCGTTACGCTGGCTTCACTCCGATCATCGATCTCCAGGAGTGCAGTGTGGGGCGGTGCAGGAGTCTGTAGTTTGAGGGTCGCCAAATCGGCTTGGGCCGAAATCCGCTCGACTTTTGCCGGGATGCCTTGCGAGCTAGCGGGGAAGTACGCGGTGTAAGACGAGGCGAATGCGATAGCGCCCTTGTCGAGAAGTTTTTTCAATTCCTCATCACCCCACCAAGGCTCTGCGACGTGATGATTCGTAAGGAGACGTCCATCGCGTCCTATGAGAAAACCGGTGCCGAAGACATCAATTTGCAGACGAGGTCCTGTTCCTTCTGTTTCGAGAGTTACCATCCCCTTGTCGTCCACCAGCGGCTTACCCGCGGCATCCGTGGAGATGCGAATTACCTGTCCGGAATCTTTGTCCCGAAACTCCACGACCACGTGCAACAGGCAGACGCTGGGTCCGTACGTGTGAACTATCGTTTCCGCGACACGGCCCTCGTTCTCAAGTCGGTTCAGGCGATTCTGCGTCTCCTGAAGCTGCTTCTTGAGGGATGCGTCATTTCCCTCGCCGTCCGCGGCCATCTTTTTGCGGATCTCTTCGGTTTGCGCTTTCAAAGACTCGCGAGTTCCCGACGCGTCGCTGGCGGTCAGAGACACGCGCGCTTGTTCTGCGCGGCGCAAGAGTTCTTCCTGTTGTAGCATTCCACCGTTCAGCCGGGCAACTTCCGCTTTGAGTTGGAGGGTTTCCTTCCGGCTATGCCGGTTCGAAATAACCGTTGCGAGTGCTGCCAGAACCACCGCCGCACTGAGACCAAGAATTGCCGGAATCAGCCAAAAGCGCCGTTTGGGATTCGTGCCCCCACTCAGGGCTTCCACGGCAACCTCCGCCAGAAGTTCTCTTTGCAGCGCATCTTTCAGCTTTGCTTCGAGTTCTAGCTCTGGCTGTCTTTCACGAAACTGTGTCCTGATTTTCGCCGCGAATTCCAACGGTTCAAACGGAAAGGAGACGACGTCGTCAGCGCCCAGATCCAAGGCGCGGGCACGTTCCAGCGCGCCACCGTGAACAATCATCACAATCTTGAGAGTTGGCAGGTCAGGACTTGCTTTGATTTGGCTGATCACACCGCAGCAACTGAGGTCGGATGGCGTTGCTTCTGTGATTAGGATTTCCGGTAAAAGAGCGAGAATCTCATCAACGGTCAGGTTGGGTTCTGTGGTGATTTCATAGCCCTGACCTGATAAGGCCTGCTTCACCTCCCGGGTAGAGTCCGTACCCAGGTTGAGGACAAGAATGCGCATCGCTTTCAAGTTATCACCGAGCAGTTTCTATTTTCCGTTGGAATGACAATCGGCATCGGCTCGCACTCAGTTGAAGCCGCCCGCGACCGAGAATGTCCAATTGGGTCTGAGCATCGTGTACCTCCTTCACGGTCGAGAATCAAGCACGATGTATCGAAATCACTCCGTGCAGTGCGGGAACGAGTTTTTGGCTCGCTTTGACCGTTACCCATGGGACAGGTCCTCTATATCTGTATCGTCCTCAAATCTCACAGCATTTGCGCACGATTCAGAGGTCGTGTTCGCGAAGTCTGCTGACCTGTTGAGATTCGTCTTTGGCTCTCCTCACAGTGCAAACAGCCAGTACCTCACAAACATCCATATGAGCGGTCCCGTCAAGCAAAGGCCAGTCGCCATGGCCAGAAGCACCTGAGTGACGGAGATATTTACTTCGGGGGACCGTTCATCGTGCTGGGCGGGCACGAGAAATGTGTTCGGGAGCATAAGCGTTTGATTCACGATGCTCCTATATCGATTCAATTTGAGCCGGCAGAAAATGATGGTGTGTTCTGACATCGCCCTTCTCAACCCTTCCTCAGATTTTTCGGACGCGCTATTCAAAGCTTCCGGTAACGCCTTGGAAGCCGTTCATGGCCTGTTTCCATAGCCACTTCATCACGCGGGCCGCGCTGTAGCAGTAAGCGACGTTGTACCCCAGGGTCGAAAAGCAATTCGGCTCGCAGCCCTTTTTCATCTCCGAGAGTTGCTGGACGTCGAATTTCTGATTGCCCACCGTTCCCCAGTCATACGTCGCGTTGTACATCGGAAAGCACGGAGCGAGAGTTCCGTTGGTGCGAATGATCAGCCAGTTCTGCCCGGCGCGGCATCCCCAGTGCTCACCCACTCCGCGCATAAAGCCTTTCATGTTCTGCAAGCGAGGAATCGAGTCGACCATTTTCCAGCCCTGGCGCTGCTTGTCGATCAGCCAGTCGAGCAGGTCGTCCACCACCGGAAAGTCTTCCGGCCGGATGTACGTGTCGTTCTCATGCAAATGCTTGAAGTGTCCCTGCTCCATCATCGGCGCTTCGTTGATGTGGAATGTGATGGAGATGCCGTTCTCGTGTGCGATGGTAGCGAGTTGCTTCACGTCTTCGATGTTCGTACGGCAGATGTTTGTGTTAAAAAACACGGTATAGCCGTAGCGGTATTGCCGCCGCACGAGGTAGTCGAAGTTCGAACGCACGTGCTCAAAGGCTTTCGGGAGTCCCGGCTTTTCCTTGATCGTATCCACGGCAAAGTTGACTGTGGCAATGCCCGCGTCAGCGAGGCGGTCCGTAACTTCAGGTCGCAAGAGCCGCGCGTTCGTAGCCAGGTATACCCAGAAATCTTTCTTGGCGGCGTAATAGATCACTTTGTGAACGAAGTCCGGGCGAAGCAGTGGCTCGCCACCGGTTGGAGCGAGGACGCGGCACGGAGTGGAGTGCAGCCAGTCGATGGCGCGCCGCGCCGTGTCTTCGGTCATGCCTTTGACGCGGTTGTCATACGACCAGCAGTAGTGGCAGTCCAAATTGCATTTCCATTCGGTGAAAAGGTACGCAATGATCGGCTGAAACTCTCCTGGCAGGACGCGTGATTTGAAATACGGGAACATCCAGCCCCGCATGGTCTTCATGACCTTGGACGCAGGCCAGTGCCGCTTGCCGGTCTGGAGAACGGTTTCATGCGCGGCGATATCCTGCTCATCGAGATCATGAAACAGCTCGGGATATTGCGGGAACACGGCTGTGGGCAACGTCTCGGCTTTCCTCAACGTGGGTGGCTGAGGCGGTGCTTTCCGTGAAGGCTGTTGCAGCAGTTCGTGGAGAGGGACATCGAGCCGGAATGGCTGACTGGGCAAGGTAGGGAACTGCTGCAATTCAGACATACAGCCTCGTGCCTTCTTGGCCATCGAGCTCTGCGTGCCGGTCGCCGACAAACATATATTTGCTCTTCACCTACGTACACTTTGATTCTCGATCCTGGCAAAGAGGCACAAAAAATCTGAGGGAAGACTTCTGCGTCCAGTAAGACCAGCCGTAGGTCGATAAGCGGCTGAAGGATTCGCATGAGAACTTCTATCTTTTTTTCCTGGTTGGATATCAAAGAAGAAAGGTTGGACAGGCTGCCTGCCGAGTATGCAAATGTCGTATTTACAATGAATGATTGGTTGCTAGAAATCCGCTCGTGCGCCTCCGCGCAAGCGATTTGATCTTGAGCTCGTCGATTCTTGTTGTGCCGTTCTGCTTTTCCCAAGCATCAGAGATTCGACGAAGGAAGGAACCCGGTGAGTCCATCACACGGTTCCCGCGGAGCCGGGCTTCTTCATCCGGGAGAGCACAGAAGCTCTGCCCGGAAAAGGGGCACTGGAAGGGAGTTGCATTGGGATGCGCCACTTGGAACTGCATAGGGCGCGGGGATCTCCCAAACGTAACCGCATGCTCAGCGTGTTGCTCCTTCTCGCTCTGGGCGCAGCCGCAGGTGCGGCGCGCGCGCAGACAACGCTGGGGAGCCCACCACAATCGTCGAAAGGAACGATCCGAGGTGTCGTGACGGTGCTCAGCCAGCAGGCAGAACCAAGTCCCATCGAAGGTGTCCGCGTGGAGTTGCGGGAGAGCTCCCAGGATTCGCAGCCTCTAGCGACGGTCACAGATTCCGACGGGCGTTTCGAATTCACGCCCATGCCGCGGGGCACCTATACGCTTCGTGTGAACCACTATGGCTTCAAGCCGTTTGCTGAAACGATTTCTCTAAACGCGAATGAAACCTCCGTGGTCGATATTGGCCTCGCCCTTGACACTGTAGTGGAAAAGGTGGAAATCAAGGAACAGGCCGCAAGCCTTTCCACAGAAAATTCTTCCCCGGCTTCAACCGTCAACAACACACAGCTGGAGACATTGCCGCTGGCCCAGCAAAAGTTCCGAGAGGCGCTGCCTCTGGTCCCGGGTGTCATTCGCACGCTTGACGGGAAACTGAGTGTCAGGGGAACCTCAGAGAATCAAGGCATGCTGGAAGTGGATTCGGCAAAGACGGTTGATCCCGTGACGGGATCATTCTCGATTCCGGTGCCCATCGACGCGATCCAGACGGTCAACGTTGACAAGACTCCCTTTAGCGCTGAGAACGGGGGCTTCTCCGGCGGGCTGACGACCATTGAAACTACACCGCCTCCGGCTGACTGGTTCTACAAGGTGAAGGATTTCAACGTGAGCTTGCGCGGCAAGAATGGCCACTTCGTAGGCGTCGCACAAGCGACGCCGCGGGTTTCTTTTGGAGGTCCCATCGGCGGTGGCAAAGTGACCTTTTCTGAGGTGTTCGAGTATGACGTCAGAAGAGATCCGGTTCGTGGCCTAGCTTGGCCCTACAACGAAATCAAAACGCAAGGTTTCAATTCCTTTACCCGTATTCAGGCCATTCTGTCTCCGCAACACGTGTTCAACGCAGACGTCAATGTGTTTCCGATGCGAACGCAGTTCGCGAATATCACGGCGCTCGTGCCGCAGACCGCGTCCTCGGATTACAACCAGAAAGGTCTCTCGGCAGGCATCTCAGACCTTCATAGTTTCAACTCGGGCGCATTGCTTAGGATTGCTTTGCGCTACACACGGTTTAATAGCAACGCCCATGGTCAGGGATCGGCGGACATGCTGATCAATCCTGAAGGTTGGGCCGGTAATTTCTTTAGCTCCTGGACCAGGCCTGCCAATCAGTTCGAACTCTATCCGACATTTCAGTTTGCCCCCAAAAAGTGGCTTGGCCGACATGAGCTGAATATTGGCGCGGACGTGACACACAGGTCTTATTCTGGCAACAGCCTGTCGCACCCCGTTCAACTGTTAAGGCAAGACGGCACGCTGGCGGAGGAGATTCGTTTCACGAACAGCGGTCCGCTGAGCGCGTCGGCGACGGATGTGGAAGAGTTCATCCAGGACCAATGGGGACTCAACGAGCATCTAGCGATCTCCCTGGGTGGCCGCCTGACCAACGAGACTGTAGGGAGGGCCGCGGCTTTCGCGCCGCGCGCTGGCGTGGCCTATTCCCCTGGAAAAAATCAGAAAACCGTCTTTCGCGCTGGAGCAGGGCTTTTCTACGACCGCGTTTCCTTACTCGAAGCAAGCTTCGCTAGCAATCCGGAGCGCACCGTCAGCGTTTTTGACGAAGCGAGCCAGCTTATCGGAACGCCCATTCTCTTTCGCAACGCCTATGTCGGAAATGGCGCCGGCCCTCTCTCTTCACGTGTACTCGCAGCGCCTAACTCCAGTCCCCGTAGTTTCGTAGGAAACATCGAAGTCGACCGGCAATTGTCGTCTACCGCGACCCTTCGCGTTAGCTGGCTTTATAGCCAGACGCGCAATCTGTTCATTGTGAATCCCGTGACGGGCGTTTTCGGAGCTAATGGTCTGTTAGGCCTCTTCAATACGGGCACGGCAAACTATCATGAATTCGAGGCCACGCTACACTTCCAGCCTGTTAGGCATTCTGATCTGAATATTTCTTATATCTGGAGCAGGGCTCGCGGCGATTTAAATACCGTATCCAACATTTTCCTTCCATTCGAGCAAGCTGTGATTCGCCCCAATGCTTCGGGCATTCTGCCTTCGGACGTTCCGAATCGCTTGGTCAGCTGGGGAGTGTTCCATCTCCCTTTGTCGCTCACGGTGAGCCCCGTCGTTGACGTTCACACAGGCTTTCCGTACTCGAACGTAGACGTGCTGCAGAATTACGCAGGATTGCCTAATGGCCAGCGCTTCCCGACGTTCTTTTCACTCGACGCGCAGGTTTATCGGGACTTCCATCTGCACCTGCCTTTCACGGAGCGCGGGAGCCGGCACAAGGTTCGCGTGGGCCTGTACTCGATCAATCTGACGAATCACGGCAATTTTCACGACGTGTACAACAACGAAGCTTCGCCATTCTTTGGCAGTTTCACTGGTTTCCAGCGCCGCTTGAATGGCTTCATTCTTAGTTTCGCTGATTGAAAGCATGGTGCGGATCCGGGAAGGGAACATAGCGAGAAACGGGAGGTCGCAGGCTATGGCCATTCAGGTTGGACAGTGGAAAGGATGGGTCGTCATCGCTTCTGTCTTGGGAGCGACTCCAGTGGCGTTGTTTGCGCAAAGCCAGAGCTTCGCCAGCCAAACAGCGGGGGAAACAGCCCCATCGGGCTACACAGCTCCAAGGGGTCTGACGGGCGACGACATCATCGCAAAAATGCTTGATCGCAACCGCTTGCGAAACGAGCAGTTGCGGCGGTACTCGGCAGTCCGGACGTACGTGATCAGAAACGCCGAGGGGAAATTGGCTGCAGAGGCGGTGGTCGAAGTGCAGTATCGGGCGCCGGACAGGAAAACGTTCAACAAGACCTCCGAAAAAGGATCGGGGATCGTGCGTCACCTGGTGTTTGATCGCCTGATCCAGAGTGAGAGCGAGACATCTTCTGGTCGAGAGCACCATGACAGTGCGATCACCAGCGCGAACTACACATTTACGCTTGCCGGAGAAGAGGATCTCGGCCCGGATCATTGCTTTGTCGTCGAGGCCACTCCGAAGCGCAGGGAGAAGTATCTGTTCGAGGGAAAAATATGGATCGATACAGATGATTTCGCGGTCGTGAAAATCGCCGGCCACCCTGCCAAAAAGCCGTCCTTCTGGATTAATCGAGCCGATTTCGTCCGGCAATATCAAAGGATTGGTGGGTTTTGGCTTCCTTTCCGCGACGAGACGTCCGTTGAAGTGAAGATTTATGGGAAAAAGGTCTTCACCATTGACCATCAACAGTACGTGATCAATGCTGACAGCCCTCTTCAGGGCTCGAGCGGGGACACAGGGGAGAACATGCTTGTCGCGCCATCCACGACATTGCGTCCGTAACCCATGACGACGATCCAAAACATTCTGTTCCCTGTGGACTTCTCGCCGTCCTGCGTTGCTATGGCCGCCTACGTGAAGAGGGCGGCGGCTATCTTCGGGGCCAGAGTTACACTGGTTCACGTCTTCGATCTCTACAGTCACGACGCGTTCCAACTCTATGTAAGGCCACTCTCCGAGGTTGCCGAAGAGCAGAAGAACCTCGCTCGCGACAAACTCCATTCGTTCCTCAATTCTGAGTTTCCACTCGCTCGGTGCCCGAGAATCTTGTTGTCAGGCGATGCTGCGAAACAAATCGTTCAACTCGCTCGGTCGAACGGATTCGATCTCATCATCATGCCTACACACGCTGGCCTCTTCCGCAGAACGCTGCTTGGCTCGACAACAGCGAAGGTGTTGAACGATGCTGATTGTCCGGTATTGACCACGCAGCACGCCGAGACCATTTCACCAAGGCGGCTCGAACATCGGGAATGGGTCTGC
>Ga0210384_10005330_pt1 | contig 14039 bp, 8 predicted proteins | sample IncBWH2MmetaG_FD_160574 | JGI IMG/M metagenome (GOLD analysis project Ga0210384, IMG submission 160574) | Forest soil microbial communities from Barre Woods Harvard Forest LTER site, Petersham, Massachusetts, United States - Inc-BW-H-2-M | ecosystem: Environmental > Terrestrial > Soil >...
CAGCAGTACGAAGCTTAGCTCGCCAATTCCCCATGGTGTCGGAGCAGAAAACGTCCGCCAGAAACGATTCGAGGTGGACGCGGTTCTTCACCCGCATACTGTTAGTGGCGTATGCCGGATGATCGACCAGTTCGGCGTGGCCAATTGCGGGGCCAAAGGCTCGCCATAACTTTTCGCTGCCCACGGCAATTGCGATGTCGATGTCTTTGGTGGGAAATGCACGATAGGGAACGATCGACGCATACGAAGTACCGAGCGGGTCTGGTACAGATCCAGACCCGAGATAGATCATAAAATTGGAGGTCATCGCCGAGATCATGGAATCGAGCATGGAAATATCCACGAATTGCCCCAAGCCAGAAGCATCTCGACTCCTCAGCGCCATCAAAATTCCAATCAGAGCAAACATTCCGGTGCTAACATCGGCGACCGAGTAACCGCAGCGTACGCGTTTTCCATCTTCCGTTCCGGTCACACTCATCAGACCGCTGGAAGCCTGTAAAATCAGATCCATCGCGGGCTCGTCGCGCGAAGGTCCATTCTGACCGTAACCGGAAATCGAACAGTAGACTATTCGTGGATTCCTTGCGCGGGCGAGCTCATAACCCAGGCCGAGCCGGGACATCGTGCCGGGGCGGAAATTTTCGATTACGACATCGACTTTCTCCATCATGCGCAGACACAGCTCAACGCCTTGCGCGCATTTCAAGTTGACGGATACACTCCGTTTTCCCCGATTCAGACCTATAAAATAAGAGGCTTGGCCACCGACAAAAGGCGGTCCCCAGCCGCGTCCGGTGTCGCCCCCGTCTGGAGACTCGATCTTGTAGACCGCCGCGCCGTGGTCCGCAAGAAGAAGCGTGCAGTAGGGGCCGGCGAGAGCGTGCGAGAAGTCCAGAACCTTAATCCCTGAAAATGATTTCATCGCTGTTTAGCCAAACCGCTTCTCTTCACAGAGCTATTGCGCAATCTCCTCGAGAGCCTGCCCGCGGGTGCGCGTGCCCAGAATGCCGACCGCGAGCACCACTACGAACATCGCAGATGCGATAAAGGCAAATACGCCGATCGTTCCAAATCTCTGAAGGAAGAACGCGATCATGAAGCTGCTGAAGACAGTGGAGAGGCGGCTAAAAGAGTAGACAAAACCAACCGCGCGCGCACGCACGCGTGTCGGATAAACCTCGGACATATAAGCATGAAAAGCATACGAAAGTAGGATGGTGGAGACAGCCAGCAACCCTCCGAACGCGATCAACCTCGCCGTCGTGGACTGCTGGGAGAATAACAGACCGAATCCCGCAACACAGGTTGCGGCAATCATGACTTGCCACTTGCGCTCGATTCGGTCGGCGATCAGAGCGATGAACAATGGGGTGATCGGAAAGAGCGTGGCAATAAAGAAAGTGTATTGCAGACTCTTCACAAAGCTGGCCCCGCGGGACTCCATCAAAGCGGGCGTCCAATTGTTGAAACCAAAAAAGCCGATCGCCTGAAAGAAATTCAGCAAGACAAGCATGATGGTACGTCGAGTATAGGGAGGACGTAGAATTTCGGACAATGAAGCCCTGCCAGAATTCTCCGCGACGGTCGGTACCGGCTCGGGAAGCTCACCTCCTGCCTGAGGCGCGACATGCGCCTCAATCATCGACGTGACCTGTTCGGCGTCACGAATCCTGCCTCTGGCTGCTAGCCAACGGGGGGATTCCGGGACAGTCCGCCGAATCCACCAGACGAAAATCGCGCCGACAGCGGGGCCCAGAGCCACCCAGCGCCATCCATCCATGCCAAGCGGTTTGAGGGGGAGTAACTGCCAGCTCAGAAGCGCTACAATCGGCACCGCCGAAAGTTGAACGCAGTGGTTCACTGCGAACGCCCTGCCCCGAATCTGTTTCGGGGCCAGCTCCGCGATATAACTGTCAATCGTAACCAGCTCCACGCCGATGCCAATACTGGCGATGAACCGAGACAAATCGATCATAACGGCGTTGCTTTGCAATGCCATAACGACTGTGGCAGCGGCATACCATAAGAGCGAGATCGTGAAGATAGCCCGCCGGCCGTAGCGATCTGCAACCGAAGCAAAGGCCACGGTCCCGATAAACAAACCCAGGAATGTAGCGGCTGCGAAGCTAGCTTGATCGGACAGGCCGAACAGCCCTTTCACTCCGGCGTGAAATATACCGGCGCGGATCAGCCCTGGACTAAGCGATGCGGTAAGCGCTATATCGTAAACCTCGAAGAAACCACCGAGCGACAACAAGATGATCAGTTTCCAGATGTAGGCAGTTGCGGGCAACCGGTCGAGACGCGCGCTGACCATGGCGGCGCTTGCCCTGGACATCTCGCTGGATTCCGGAATTTGCGTTGTCCCTCTGCTATGCATGCCACCCCCTGATATGGCCGGCGCCTTCGCGTATCATCTCCGACGTTTCATCTAGGGGACTTCGATGTCAACTAAAGGCATGAACTGCTGTCCTCCGTGCAGATCCGCGTCGCCAAGGTCACCTTGGAAAATCACGCGCGGAATGCTGAACTTGAACGCAAGCGCGTTGTCGCATTCAAAGAAGTGGACGGTTTCCGGCCGGCATCGATAGAGGCTGGCAAATAAGGCGGCATTGAGCACGCCCGATCGCTTCACTCGTAAATAGCTCTGTTCATCGGGAAACATAATGTCAAACGTCAGCACGAACGGCCCTGCGTTCTTGCTGCGAATAAGGCTAGAGAGCTGCGCTAGTTTCATAAACTGGATTTCCAATATTGATAAATTCTGTCCGAAACATTTCTTCCTGGTTTTGGGGCAGAGCGACATGATGGAAGGTGAAACGATACACCGGTCCCCGATCGATGTGTGCCGGATTGTGAAGACATGCGAAAGTTGTTATTGCACCTTTCCATTCTGGGACGGGATGGTGCAGGAGGGGTTGCCGGCTCAGCAACGCAATTGTGGTAGCGATCTCCTGGGTCGGCGCTGTCGCCTCGAGAACCAAACCGATCTCTTTTGGAAGAGACGTGCGGTCCGGCTCCAACCTCCCCATAACCGCATCTCGTCCGTAGACATGAAATTCGAGGTGATACTGACTCTTGGATAGCCTGTCCCCGAATACCTTGGCGACGCCGGCTTCGATTCTTTCCCTAACTCCGGCTAACCAGCTATCAAACCGCTTGATCAGGAAGGCATCGCGTATGCCCCCGACGATAATAGATTGGTAGCCGACTAGTTCTGCGCCTTCAAGCTTCACGGAGTACGCTTCCGACGGGATCAGCGCACTCCCCGAGACACGGACGCTCACGTCGTCTACAGCCTCGAAGATCGATTTGCTCAGGTCGAGTGTTCCTGAGGATTCTTTATGAAGATAGGGATCAGCGTTTTCATACAGGGTGTGAGCCGCGATGCTTTGAGGTGTACATCGAAGTCCAGGCCCAAAGGGACGGATGATGAAGTGGTCGCGACGGATACGACCAAGTATGACGCCTTTGCCCATAGTCTCGGCAGCCATCGTCCCGCATTCCGAAACTTTGCCTGCATGCCAGGAAAGCCCAGCCGGAAAGCCGCGGAGGATTGGAAGGGCGGCGTACAAGGCAGAATCACTGCAGCGTCCGGCAAGGACGAAGTCAGCGCCTCCTTCCAAGGCGCGTTGCAGTGGCTCGACACCCATCATGCCGACGATCCGGATACTGCGGTCAATTACCGCCTCATCGACGGGCGGGGCAGGCTCAAGGGGACGGATCCGATTTTCCCGCAGTAATGTTTTGAGATAAGATTTGTTCTGCTCCGAATAAATCACTGCGGTGCGGATAGCCAGGTCATTCTCCTTGGCGACCTCACGAGCAATGTCTAACGTCCACTCAACATGTACGTCTCCCCCCGCCGTGCCAGCTGACCCGATGAGTACCGGAATGCCGGCTCGTTTGCCGGCGCGCAGCAAGAGGGCGAGATCCTGTTTAATCATCTCGCGGGGGAATGCCGATTGCCCGGAGCCCAACGAGTAAGGCCCCGCGTCGGTGGTCCCGGCGTCTGCCGCGATGAAATGGGGTTCCTGGGCCATCGCTTCGTCGAGGCTCTCCGCGTGTATGCCACCGCCCATAGCGCCAATTGCGGCAATGAATCTGATTTCCTCCACCTTTAACCTCTCTTTCGCATTGTTTGCTTCCGCCCCGGAGCCTTGCGGCGCCGCAACTCATTCACATGCACCACATCTCACGCAAACGCCTGACTCCTACCATATGATCTTGGCTCCCAACTGGATTTGGCGCGACGGAGTGGTGGTAGAAGTGATAATCCCGGCGCTCCCGGTTACGCCGTTAAATCCAGTGATTCCATCGAATTGCAGGTTATCGACGGGCGCTTGAAAGTTTGCGTGGTTGAGAATATTGAAGAATTCAAAACGCAATTGCAGGGCAAACGCTTCTGAAATTTGTGGAACCTTTATGTTCTTCAGCAAGGCTAAGTCTACGTTCACGAGCTTCGGAGCGAGCAACGTGTTGCGTCCATTGTTGCCAAAAATGTTCAGACACAAGCGTTGTCCGTTCATATCCTGCTGTCCTGCGGTATTACATAGCGGGGCGATCGGCGAATTCACCGATACACTCGGAAAAGAAAAGCAGTTCGAATTGATGTATGACTGCCCGCTTTTCTTGAAGTTCGGATTATAAGGACTGCAGCCGGCTACGCGATTCGGGAAGTCGAAAGGGTCTGAACTGCCTTGGCCGAGCGGGTCTCCTGGCAAACCGAGTGTAAACGGCACTCCCGAGCTGGCATTTACGATTCCGCCTATCTGCCAGCCACCCGCGATCAAGTTTAAGACTGAATGGCCTTTCGGACTTGGCAGGTCATAGATAGAATTCACGGAGAGATTATGACGTATGTCGAAGTCACAAACACCGCGTCTGCCTGCTTTACTAAAGTAAATAAGCGATGAAATCGAATTCGTATAGGCGTCGCCCAAGCCCCCGGAAGACCCGTAATCCAGACACTTACTCCAGGTATAGGCAACCTGTCCCTGATATCCATGTGGGCTGACTAATTTAAGCTGCGTTTGGAGGCCGTTGTATTTTGTGCTCCCGTCATAAAACACCGCATAAGTGGGGCCTACCATGGGATTCGCAAGCGTCCCGCCATCCTTCGGCCACACCAGAACCCCATTGACGGTTGTCACCTGTGGAGGAGCAACCTGATTGTGGTCGCCGGCCGCGAACGATTGATGCACGGTGTGGGACCCAACGTAACCAATTGCGGCAAATACATGCTCAGTGAGTTGACGCTGTATGTTCAGGTTCCAGTTCATGGCGTAGGTTCGTTTGGGATGCGGTTCTGCAAATGTGACCTGTGAATTGGCGGGATCAAACTGGACGACGTCCAGCACTTTTTTTGGAAACGTACCTTGTCCTGGAAAAACCGCGTCGACGACCTCGGAAAATGGCAAACCCAGGGAGCTTTCGCCCAACCAATTAAACGGAAGGGGTAGGATGCCAAAGATTCCAAAACCACCTCGGACAGCGGTTTTGCCGTTGCGGAAGGGGTCCCAGGAAAAGCCGACCCGAGGAGTGAAATTATGTATCGTTGGATTCGATAGCCAATAGTGCTCACGATGCTCCGGCGTGCCCCCGAAAAGGCTCGGGGTGGAACCGAAAAGGCCGTGAACCTCAGTGGGCAGAGTCATTATTTCGTACCGGAGACCAAGGTTTACGGTCAGATTGGAGCGCACCCGCCAGTCGTCCTGGGCGTAGCCTCCGATGATATTGTTTCGTACCCCAGCCTCGACTCCAGTCGACGAGCCCGCAAATGCGAAGAAGAAAGGATTATTGGTCAGAAAGTCCTTCAGACTATTGTTTGGACTATTGAAAATGAAAGTCCCGTTGATTCTCGGGCGTGGCTTCTCATTACTCTGCACGCGCTCGAAGGCCACACCGAATTTCAGATTGTGATTGCCCTTCGCAAGCACAATATCGTCATAAGCCTGTATGGAGTTCAGGGTATGAGTGAAGCCGGCAAAGCTGCCAAGCCCTCCCGCACTAGTAATGCCAGTGATGATGAGGAACGCCGCAGTCTGTCCGGCAACCGTCCCCAGATTCGTATCCGCAGCGGCGGGATTAATGGCCTTGAAAGGCTGGCTTACCTGTCCTTGGGACCGATTAAAGCCGAGCCGGGCGATATTTACGACGGAAGGACCGAATACGTGAGTCTCCGAGAGGCTGACCATTTGTCGCCGAGCGAATACCTGATTGATTATATTGTTAAGCACATCGGGAATTCGCTGAGGGGCTGTGTCAAAGAAGTACGTGCCATTGAGGCTGTCATTGGCCGAGAGTTGATGGTCCACTTTTACCGTGAAATAATTCTCTGTGCTGACTTTAAGTCCCGACGTGAGAAACACGCCCGCATCGCCATTGGCCACTAGGCCGTTATTCGGCAAGGGCCACAGGGCAAGAGCCGGCTTGACCGCCGAGTCAACAGTCACGATATTTGGTGAACAGGTTGGATTAATTGGGTCAGGCATCGAACACAAACTCCCACTCCGTGCCGCCGCGGAGGGCACGATGTCGTTGAACGACAAACTCTGGTTTTCGCGAATCCCTTCGTAGTCGCTAAAAACAAAGGTCTTGTCCTTGATGATCGGCCCGCCTGCTGAAGCGCCGAACTGAATACGGCGAAAGGGCGGCTTTGTGACTGGGTCAAAAAAATTCCGCGCATCAAAGATCTTGTCGCGGTCGAAGAAATACGACGAGCCATGAAAACTGTTAGTACCAGATTTGGTCACTGAATTGATGACCGCGCCCGACGTGCGTCCGTACTCAGCGGTGTAGTTGCTGGTGACCACGTTAAATTCCCGGATCGCGTCAACACCCAGCGTGACGCCGAGGACGCTGCCGGGAGCCCCGTTGGTGTAGTCGTTGATGTTGATGCCATCAACCCGGTAGGTATTTTCATAGGGCCGGTGTCCGCTATCCGCGAGTTGATTCCCGAAGCCGCGATTGCCCCGGTTGGCGCTGTTTCCGGTCGTTGCCTGGGCACGCACGGCGATCACTCCCGGTTGCAGTGTCGCCAACAGCGTCCAGTCGCGGCCGTTTAGCGGAAGATCGACGATCGTGTTTTGCCCGACGGTGGCGCTCAGTGTGGAGGATGACGTTTCCACCAGGGGCGGCGTGCCAGTCACTTGGATCACAGAATTGACCGCGCCCACTTTTAACGTCAGGTTCAGAGCTCTTTCAGAACCCACGGTCAGCGTGACATCTTTCTCCACTGTTTTCGAAAAGCTTGGGGCGCTGGCCTCGATGTCGTACTCACCCGGCAACAGGTTCGGGGCCGAGTACAGACCGTCGGAATTCGATTGCACCTCTCGGATGACGCCGGTGGCCAAATTCTTGATGGAGACCGTCGCATTAGGAACAGAACCTCCCGAGGTGTCCATGACAACTCCGGAGAGGTTTGCTCCCGCCAATTGAGCGCGCGCGGGCAGCGCTACAAGAAAGGCAAAAAAAAGGAATAGAAATACCGGCAGACCACTTGGAATAGAGGGCTGCTTGCTTCGGGTCGAATTCATAACCGGTCTCCTAATTTTTCAACATTGCGACTTCTTGGTCACCATGTAAAAACCTTGTTTTCGGTTTCCGGGATCTACTCTGTATACCTATAGTACTCGTTACGAGTCCACAGTGTATACCATCGCGCGCACCGAATTGCAACTCCTAATAGTGGTTGGTATGATGAATACTTAAATGGCCGCGAAACGCGGGAGTCACGCCACCGTGAGCGGGGGATATATTGGGGAACGATACCCGAAGTACAAACCGCCGGCTCGAACAGAAGTTTCCTGATCGCCGCGCCACCCGGAAATCGACAAGAACAGTCGCCGCGCCGGCACAGCCACCGGACGGCCGGTCGCTCTCCGACATTGCGTATGCAAAAGTGGTTGGCATGCTCCGTTCGCGAGAACTTAGCCCCAACGACGTCATCCTGGAAACCCATCTTTCCCGGCAGCTCAATATCTCCCGCACACCGCTTCGGGAAGCGATTCGGAGACTGGAAGGCGAAAAAATTCTCGAGCGGCAACGGGGCGGCACCCTTGTGGTAAGGGCGATGTCGATCGAAGATCTTCTTCACATCTGGCAAATTCGCCATCTGCTCGAAGGGGATGCGGCCCGGCGCGCTGCAGGCCAGATCTCGGTTCGAGATCTTAAAGCTTTGCGGGCAAGAACAGTGGGCATAAAAAACAGCGGGAATCCGCCCGGGGAGGACCTGCGCGCAGTCGGCCGCGATCTGCATTCTCTGATCGCGCAGGCTTCCGGAAATCCCATGCTCGCCGCGGTTATCGAAGACTTCAGACAACGCGCGCAGTTGCTTACCATCCGACGCGTGCCGGAGCGCGTCATCAAAGTCTGTGAGGAGCATCTTGCCATCATCGACGCGCTGCTGGCGGGGGATGGCGATGAAGCCAGGGCCGCGATGCAACACCACATCGAAAGCGTTCGCGCTTACACCCTGGAAAAGCTTGGAGCGCTCTGAGGAAACTGGTGACGTAGAGGCCGCAGTCGTTCATCTTTCTTCCTGTCACAGACTTGTCCGACTTAGGTCCTGTCCCCAACTCCTTCTCTTTTCCACCATAACTGTTTTTGCTCTGACTCCGCAGGTGAAGGGATTGGTTCAGTCCAGCGCGAAATCGCTGCTCCCGCATCCTCGTGATTCCCTGATTCTTGCGATCGTGCTGCATAGTACAAAGTGACTTCGTGTATACAGATGTGATACGCTGTTCGCCGTTGCGGATCTACTTAACCTTGTCGGAGGCCTGATTGATGAGTCGCTGCCTTTCCCTTCTTGTGCTCATGCTTGGACTGTCTTCTCCCCTGGTTCACGCTGAAAGCTACAAAGTCACCGGTTCCATTCCGATTGGAGGAACAGGCCACTGGGATTATTTATTGGCCGATTCCGAAAATCGCCGCTTGTATGTGTCGCACAACGCCGAAGTGGTGGTGATCGACCTCGATTCGCAAAAGATCGTGGGAAAGATCGCAGTCGGCGGATTCAGCCACGGCATTGCCATTGCTCCTGATGTCAACCTGGGATTCATCACCACCGGTGGCAGCGGTACAGATCCTCGAAAGTACTCCACTGAGGTGGTCTCCTTCGACCTGAAAACTCTCGAGATCAAAGACAGGATCAAGGTTGGTGAGGATCCGGATGCAATTGTCTACGATCCGCCCTCCCGACGGGTGTTTGCTTTTAACGGCGATATTTCCCAGGCGACCGTGATCAACCCCAAAAAGGGCAAGGTGGAGAAGATCATCGCCCTCGGAGGTAAGCCGGAGTTCTCGGTGAGCGACGGAAAAGGTAACGTGTACGTGAATCTCGAGGACAAGAGTGAGATTGCTCAGATCGACAGTGGCAGTCTGACCGTCAAAGCACACTGGCCCTTAGCCCCGTGCGAGGAACCCGCCGGGCTGGCGATGGACCGCGAAAATCGAAGACTGTTTTCCACCTGCGGTAATAAGACCATGGTGGTCGTGGACGCCGACAGCGGCAAGGTCGTTGCAAACTTGCCGATTGGCGTGCACCCGGACGGCGCCATATACGATCCCGGCACGAAACAGGCCTTTTCATCCAATATAGATGCAACCCTCACGGTAGTCCGCCAGGAAGGGAAAGATAAATATTCTGCGCTCGACACGGTTCAGACCGAGCCCGGCGCCCGCACCATGGCGATGGATCTGAAGACTCACACGCTCTATCTTTCGTCGGCCAAATTTGGACCTAAACCTGAGGGCAGCAGGTTTCCTTCGGTGGTCCCGGAAACGTTCAAGGTGCTGATCCTAAAGCAACCGTAGAATTGGTTTCATAATGGTTCGCGAGAAGGTACGACTTATAACTTTCAGTGAAGGTTGTTGATGCGACCTTCTGGCCAGTTGTTTCGGATGCATCCCATTCCGGTATGTCTGTGATTCACAGCGGACATCATGCTGGTTAAACAACTCGTGAGGAGAGGCTTGATACATCCATGAAAAAAGGATTCAAGATTGCGGTGGCGGTTGCGCTCGTGATCATCGTTGTCGCCGCTTCGGCATTGATATATCTGGTCTACCCGGGAACGCCGAGTCGATCTAACTTCATGACCTTCCGAGGTTTTATCGAGCTTCCACAGACCGGGCGACTCAATGTGCTCGACTATTTGACGCTAAGAGATCACGTCCTATTCGTGACATCCGAGTCTTCCGGGAAGGTGTTCCAAGTAACCCTGGATCCAACTACGCAAACCACCGCCGTTAACATATCCACATTAGCCGGGGGCGGCGCGGTCCACGGCGTGGTGTTAATACCGTCTCAGAATGTGGCTCTTGTGACGCGCGGCGAAGAGAATACGGTAGATGTCTTTGACCCGGCCAGCCTTCAGCAAATCAAAAGCATCCCTGTCGCGGACGATGCAGATGCCATACTCTATGACCCTACCAGCAAACTCGTGTACGTTGCCAACGGCGACGCGCATCTGGCAACTCTGATCGATCCTGATACACGAACCACGGTAGGAACCATCGCTCTGGAGGCGAAGCCCGAATATCCCGCGTTGGACACTCACACCGGCTTGCTCTATCAAAACCTTAACGATACCAACATGGTCGCCGCCATCAACCTGGCGCAGAGATCGATCGTCGGAAAGTGGTCCATCGCTCCTTGTGAAGGACCGACCGGAATGGCGATCGACTCCGAACAGCGACGGCTCTTTGCCGTCTGTTCACATAATGCCACGCTGGTGGTTTTTGACCTGGAACGTCATCAAGTAATAGCCTCTTTGAAGATTGGAGGAGGCCCGGACTCAGTTGCATTTGACGCTACTCTGCACAGAATCTATGCAGCCGGGAAATCTGGCAAATTGGACGTGGTACAACAGGATGGTCCAGACACGTACCGGCTGTTGGATCAGATAGGTACTCATTACGGAGCACATACTCTTGTTGTCGATCCCGCATCGCACCAGGTCTTTGTCGGTTATGCGAGCCTGCTCAACCATCCGAGAATTGCAGTCTTTTCGCCAACAACGCCTCAACCGTAAGCGCTGGCGTGCTTGACCGGCGTGCGGAGTCTTAAGGAGAGTTCGATGCCGCCGGTAGTTCTCGACGATCTGCGGTCGCTCAAAGAATGTCGGCCGCGAAATTGGTGTCACTGGATGGCTTAGCCTTACGCAAAAACGGATCGAGCAATTCGCCGACGCAACGGAAGACCGCCAGTGGACTCATCTCGATCGTGAACGAGCAAGCGGGGAATCACCGTACGGCGCGACGATCGCTCACGGATTTCTGACTCTCTCTCTGGTGAGCTATTTCGTAAGAGAGGCGATAGAAATTTGAGGCGGAGTGCGCATGGCTGTGAATTATGGACTAAATCGCGTGCGCTTCCCTTCACCCGTCCGGGTGACTCGAAGATTCGGGCGCGCATATCTCTTCTGACCTTGACACTGCGTTTGGCGCTCGCCATCCAGTCTCTACGCCTTCCCCCAGTTTCGGGGCTTGGTTCGGTACTGCTTTATCGCTCGCGTGACGTAGGTTCCACCGACTTTAACAAGTGATCTTCCGGTGCATTGCTGCGCCGGACGCCCAATTTGCAAAAGCTCCTATTTAAGGATGTCCAGGGAACTCCAAGGAATCCTTAGGAGCCTGAGGTCCTGATCCTAAAATAATGAGTACTTTCACCAACTTACAGGACGCTGGTAGCCCTCGAAAAATCTTGTAAGGATCGCCAAGGAAGCCTTATGGGGACAGCTTAAGGACAGCCGAATAGGAACGATTCGCGTGACCGGCGAAAGGTGAAACCTTTTCCCGCCTGTTGCGTCTTAGCTTCAGCTGTAGATAGACTGGTGGTGGTGAAACTGTTGATCAAAGTCGGTGTTTCCGCTCTGGCGCTGATGCTGGCTGCGCTGCCGGTCGCGGCCTGCGTATTGCCGGGTGCAGCAATGACATCGGCCGAGCGCGAGTGTTGCAAGAAGATGGCCGAGCAGTGCGGGGACATGGGGATGGCGAATTCCCATCCTTGCTGTGGGGTAACCGCTACGCCTGCGGACTTTCACGCTCTGAAGACCAACTCTTCGCAACTGGATCATGTCAGTTTGGTTCTGTTTCACGCGCTTCCCGTGACCGCCCAAACCGACCCGTACTTGTCTCTTGCACAGTGGTCGTCGTGTCTTTCGTGCACGCATAGTCCGCCAGGACTAGGGTCGACAAACACCACAGTCCTAAGAGTCTGATCGTCTTTCCTCTGAACTGCTAACGCACTCGTGCGTCTGCACGTTCGTGCGCCTACCAACTGGTGTTTGTTTGCGGAGGAAAGATGCAATCCACTCATTTGTCCCGAAGTCTCTTCGGGCGCACTCGTATTTCGCTTATCACCGCGACTCTGTTCGTTGGAACGCTAGCCCTTGCCGGCGCTCAAGAGCCAGCAAGTCCGCAGAGGCGGACTTCTGAATCGCCCGGCATGGCCGATCACGCGGGAATGGCCACGTCTCTGCGTGAGCTAATGCAGGAGGCAGAGCAGAAGAACCCTCAGATTGCGGCTTCATTTCACGCTTGGAAGGCCTCACGAAATGTTCCCAAGCAGGCCTCGGCGCTTCCCGAGACGCAACTCTCGGTGCAGCAGTTCAGCGTGGGTAGCCCACGACCCTTCGCGGGTTACAGCAACAGCGATTTCGCCTACGTCGGGTTCGGCGTGTCGCAGGACATCCCCTACCCAGGCAAACGGCAGTTACGCGCCAACGTCGCCGAACACGAAGCGGATTCCATGGAAGCGCAGACCGATTCCGCCCGCCGAACGGTGGTGGGAAATCTCAAGATAGTTTATTTCCACCTGGCCTACATTCAGCAAACCCTCGGCGTCCTGCAGAGAAGGGACGAGCTACTGAGTCAGCTACAGGAGGCGGCCGAGGCACGTTACCGCGTGGGCCAGGGCAATCAGCAGGATGTGCTGAAAGCTCAGTTGCAGCACACCAAGATTCTTCAAGAGATCGCACACCACCATCAGGAAGAAGGACTGCTGGAAGCGCAGATTAAGCAGCTCTTGGGCCGTCCGCAGGAGTCCGCGGACATCGTTGCCGAGGCCTTCACGTTACGAGCTCTTCCGCACGCCGCAGCCGAACTCCTGCAGCGGGCTCGTGAGCAGAATCCCGATGTGCACTCAAAGCAGGCCTCCATCCAGCAGCGGGACGCACAAGTCGAGCTGGCGCACAAGAATTTCCGTCCCGACTTCAACGTTCAGTACACCTACGAGCGCACCGGAAGCCAGGCCCGCGATTACTACATGGCTACATTCGGTATCCGGCTGCCCAATCGCGGGCGCCAGAAAGCCGAATTGGCGGAAGCGCAGGAGAACCAGGAGCGAGCACGGCAAGAGCTGGAGGCCGAATCGCAGCGCGTGCTGTCGGAAGTGCAGCAGCAGTATGTACGCGCAAGGACTTCGGAAGAGCGGTTGAAGATCTACAGTGACGGTCTCGTCCCGCAATCGGAAGCTACCTTTCAATCGGCTTTGTCTGCCTATCAATCGAACCGCCAGGACTTCGAGAGCCTGCTTTCCGGGTTCCTCGATGTTCTCAACCTCGATTTGGAATATCGAAGCGAGTTGGTAGAGCACGAATCGGCGCTGGCTGAACTGGAACGCCTTACCGGAGTGGATGTGCCATGAACGAGCGCAACTTCAGAACCAATGCAAACGAGGGACCAGACATGCTCCGTACAGAACACAACAATTATCGCCGCGCATTTTGGATTGCACTGACCACAACCGTTGTGCTCGCGATTGTGGCGTCGGTCTTGTGGTGGCGTTTAAGCCACGCCAATTCCGCAAGCGAGTCGATGGACGCGGTGGCGCAAACCTCATCGGCCAACGCCTCCGGTTCCGAGCCGGGAGCGGGGGGCGACTCTCAGCACAGCAATATGCAAGAGACGCCGCTTGCCCCCTTCCAGCTCACGCCCCAGCGGATGCAGAGCATCGGCATGGTGCTTGGGAAGGTTGAATCCAAGCCGGTCAACACCGAGCTTCGCTTCTACGGCAATGTGCAGGTTGATGA
>Ga0210384_10005331_pt1 | contig 14038 bp, 9 predicted proteins | sample IncBWH2MmetaG_FD_160574 | JGI IMG/M metagenome (GOLD analysis project Ga0210384, IMG submission 160574) | Forest soil microbial communities from Barre Woods Harvard Forest LTER site, Petersham, Massachusetts, United States - Inc-BW-H-2-M | ecosystem: Environmental > Terrestrial > Soil >...
TCGGCGACATGCCGATGCGCCTGCAGGTGAAGCTGCTGCGGGTGCTGCAGGAAAACGTCATCCGCCCGGTGGGCAACACCGAGGCGGTGCCGGTCAACGTGCGCGTGATTTCGGCGACCCACCGCGATCTGCAGCAACTCATGGCGGCCGGTAATTTCCGCGAGGACCTCTACTACCGCCTGAACGTGGTGCACATCGAGATGCCCTCGCTCAACAAGCGGCGCGAGGACATTCCGCTGCTGGTGGCGCATTTTCTGGCCGCGATCGCCAAGGAAAGCGGCGTGCGCAAGATCTACGCGCCGGAGGCGGTCGAGCTCCTCGCCACCGCGGACTGGCCGGGGAACATCCGCCAGTTGCAGAACGTCGTGCGCCAGAACGTGGCGCTGTCGCAGACACCCATCATTCCGGTGGAGCTGGTGCAGCAGTCCCTCGGCGGCTCACCGGGCCGGCTGCCCTCATTCGACGAAGCGCGCGATGAGTTCACGCGCAGCTACCTGTCGCAGATCCTGCAGATCACCGGCGGCAATGTCAGCCAGGCGGCACGCCTGGCCAAGCGCAACCGCACCGACTTCTACAAGCTCCTCGCCCGGCACCAGCTGACGCCGGAGGAATTCAAGCAGCGCCCGTAGGGCGCCAGGCTACAACCGGCCGTCGACAGCCGCGGCCGGGAACAGGTGCTTGATGTCGTACAGCACGTGGTTCTTGCGGCCCAGGCGCCGCACCCCGCCGGCGCCGAGCGCGCGGAATTCGCGGTGCGCGACCGCCAGGACCATAACGTCATAGCTTCTGGCACGCAGCGTGCGCACCGGCCGCAGACCGTACTCGTGCTGGCACTCCTTCGCGTTTGCCCACGGGTCGTACACATCCACCGTGGCGCCGTGCTTCTGCAACTCCCGCACCACATCGACAACCTTGGAATTGCGGATGTCGGGCGTGTTCTCCTTGAAGGTGATCCCGAGCATGAGCACCCGCGCGCCCTTCACGTGGATGCGCCTGCTCGCCATGAGCTGCGTGATCTGGCCGGCGACGTACAGCGCCATGTTGTCGTTGATCCGTCGCCCGGCGAGGATCATCTCCGGGTGGTAGCCGATCTCCTGCGCCTTGTGGGTGAGGTAGTACGGATCCACACCGATGCAGTGCCCGCCGACCAGTCCGGGGCGGAACGGCAGGAAGTTCCACTTGCTGCCGGCCGCCGCCAGCACTTCCTCGGTGTCCAACCCCAGGCGGTTGAAAATCAGCGCCAGCTCGTTGATGAGCGCGATGTTCACATCGCGCTGGGTGTTCTCGATCACCTTGGCGGCTTCCGCCACGCGGATGCTGGAGGCGCGGTGGGTTCCGGCCGTGATGATCGCGGCGTAGAGCTTGTCGACGAAATCCGCCACTGCCGGCGTCGAGCCGGCGGTCACCTTGCGGATAGTCGTGAGCCGGTGTTCCTTGTCCCCCGGGTTGATGCGCTCGGGACTGTAGCCGGCGAAAAAGTCACGGTTGAATTTAAGCCCCGACTCGCGCTCCAGAATCGGTACACACACTTCTTCGGTGCAGCCGGGATAGACGGTGGACTCGTAGATGACGATCGCACCTTTGCGCAGCACCTTGCCGACGCTCTCGCTGGCGCGCACCAGCGGCGTCAGATCCGGCCGCTTGTAGTCATCGATCGGCGTCGGCACCGTGACGATGAACACCTCGCAACCCTTCAGGTCCTGCAATTTGCTGCTGAAGGCGAGGTGGCGTGCGGCCTTGAGCTCCGCGCGCGACACCTCGAGCGTGGTATCGCGCCCGGCGCGCAGCTGCGCAATCCGCGTGGGCTTCACATCGAAGCCCACGGTCCTGAAGCGCCTGCCAAACTCCACCGCCAGCGGCAGACCGACGTAGCCGAGGCCCAGCACCGCGATGCGGCATTTGCGCAGATTCAGCATCAGGTCCTTTCTCAAGTCGGTACAACGGGTTCGTCAGCGGGGGTGCCGCTGCGCGCGAACTGCGCGGCGTCGATGTGATGACGCTCGAGCAGATCGTATACGGTCGGGCGCGTCACGCCCAAAAGCTCCGCCGCCCGCGAGAGATTGCCGCCGGCGATGGCGAGCGCGTGGCGCACGGCCTGCACCTCGGCACGCTGCCGCGCGACGCGCAGGTTCAGGTATTCAAGATCCTCGGTCGGGTCCTGCAGGCCTAAGTCGCTGGCGGTGACCACCGCGCCCTCGGCCATGATGACCGCGCCCTTGATGCGATTTTCCAGCTCCCGCACGTTGCCCGGCCAGGGGTGCTTCTGGATGGCACGGATCGCATCGGGCGCGAGCCCCCGCGTCGGCTTGCCGAAGCGCTCGGCCATTTCCTGCAGCAGGAACTGCGCCAGCAACAGACTATCGCCCTGACGCTCGCGCAGCGGCGGCACGCGTACCGTCACTTCACTGATGCGGTAATAAAGATCGTCGCGGAAGCCGCCGCTGCCGATCTGCGCCTCGAGATTACGGTTGGTGGCGCAGATGATGCGCAGGTCGAGCGGGATCGGCGTGCGTCCGCCGATTCGCTCCACCGAACGCTCCTGCAGGAAGCGCAGCAGCTTCGCCTGCAGTGATGCGGGGATCTCGCCGATTTCATCGAGGAACACCGTGCCGTGGTCGGCTGACTCGAGCCGCCCCAGCGTGCGCTTGGCAGCGCCGGTGAAGGCGCCCTTCTCATAGCCGAACAACTCGCTCTCCAGCAGGGTGTCGGGAATCGCCGCGCAGTTAATGGCCACGAACGGCTGGTGCGAGCGTGCCGAGAGGCGATGCAGCGCGCGCGCCAGCAGTTCCTTGCCGGTGCCGCTGTCCCCGAGCAGCAGCACCGTGGCGTTGGTGGGCGCCACTTTCTCGATCGCGCGGCACAGGCTGCGCATGGTGTCGCTGACGCCGATGATGCCCTCCAGCGCCATGGAGCCGGTCTGCTCGCGCAGGCGCCAGTTTTCCTCTTCGAGCTCACGAATGCGGAACGCACGCCGCACGACGATCGACAGCACGCCGGCATCGAGGGGCTTGTGATAGAAGTCCGCGGCGCCAAGTCCCACCGCGGCGACGGCGAGCTCGCGCGCGTTGTACTCGGTCATGGCGATGATGCGGGTGTCGGGGGAGAGTTTCACGATGTCGCGCAGCAGCGCGAGGCTTTGAGTCGCGTCCGCGGGGGCACGTGCGGTGCCGAAATCAAGCAGTACCACGTCAGGCTCCACGCGCCGCACCAGGACTGGCACCTGGTCGCAGATCTCGCTCGCGTTCACGTCGAGGTCGGAGAAGATCTTCTCCAGCTCGCGGCGCATGCCCTGATCGTCGCACAGGATGAGAAGCCGGCGGCGCTGCTTGTCGACGGACGTCGGCAGCTCCTGCCCGGCCATGCGCGGCCAGTTTCCCGCCACCACTAGCGCGCCCCCTTGCCCATGAGAACCACCTCCACCGTCTGCACTATGATCGCCAGATCAAACAGCAGCGAGTTGTTCTTGATGTAGTAGAGGTCGTATTGCAGCTTCTCCAGCGCATCGCGCTCGGATGAACCGTAGGGGTAGCACAGCTGCGCCCAGCCGGTGATCCCGGGCTTCACGCAGTGGCGCTCGACGTAATACGGAATGCGTTCGGAGAGCTGCGCCACGAACTCCGGACGTTCGGGGCGCGGGCCAACGAAACTCATGTCGCCACGCACCACGTTGAATATCTGCGGCAGTTCATCCACGCGCAGCTTTCTGATCATGGCGCCGACGCGCGTCACCCGCGCGTCCGAGGCCTGCGCCCACTGCGCCTCCCCGGAGCTTTCCGCATCGGTGCGCATGCTGCGAAACTTCAGCATGTCAAATACGACGCCACCCATGCCGATGCGCGCCTGCCGGTAGAGTATCGGGGCATTCCAGCCCTCTTCCAGCTTGATGGCGAGCGCCGTCAGCAGCATTACCGGAAGGAATACCAGCAGGATCATCGCGCTCGCCAGCAGATCCAGACTCCTGGCGGTGAGCAGTCGCAGCGGATTGCGCCGAAAGCCCTCGCCGAAGATGAGCCAGCTCGGATTCAACACGTCGATGGCGACGCGACCGGTCTCACGCTCGAGGAAGGTCAGAAGCTCCGTGACGTCAATGCCGGCAAAGCGGCACTCCAGAAACTCCGCGATGGGAAAGCCGCGCCGCCGGTCCTCCATCGCCACCACGATCTCATTGATCTCGTGTTCCTCGCACAGCTCGCGCAGCCCGGGATTGACCTTCAGAATCTGCCGTTCAGGCGCGGCAATCACCTCATCCTGCGCCTGCACGTAACCGGCGACCGTGAACCCGCGCCGGTCGGCGCGCCGCCGCAAGGAAGCGATGGCGAGCGCGCGCTGCCCGGCACCGAATACGAGGATCCGCCGGCGGAAGGCGCCCTCGTCCACGACCTGGCTGAGGAACCCGCGCGTCACGAGAACTGCGCAGAAGGTGAAGAAAGCGGACAGCGCAAGGATCCCGCGCCCCACCCGAAAAGTCGGTACTTCGTAGAACAGCGCCGAAACGAGCACGAATGAGGCGACGACCGCGACTGCGAGGCGCACGATCAGTCCCGGAAGGTCAGAGCGCTGACGCGGGCTGTAAAGACCCAGGGACGCGAGCGCGATCAGCGTACCGAGGCTGAAGACCGCCGCGCATACCCACAGACCCGACTGACTGCCTTCAAAGGTCGTGGGCGTCAGGGTGCCGAGGCGCAACATCGCGGCGAGGAACAACATGACGACGAACAGCAGCCCCTCCAAAGCGGCAAGCACCGCGAGGGGCATGTGCAGAAACTGGCCAAGAAAACGCAGACGCATAGGCGGTGAACTCAGACTCCCCATCGGGTTATCGCGGGCCTTGTAACACGCGAATTTTACAGTCAAAGTGTAAAGAATACGGCACTCGGGGTGTGTGCGCCGTCACGTTTATGCGCGTGGGTTCCACGATGCGTACCTCCCGGTGCCTTAGGATTGCGATCCATGGACGTCACCGCAAAAATTCGCCGCATCCTGAAAGAGCACGGACGCTTGAGCTGCGATGCGGATACCCTGGCCCTCAATGCGGATCTATATGAAGCGGGTATGACCTCGCACGCCATCGTCAACGTGATGCTCGCCCTGGAAGGCGAATTCGACCTGGAATTCCCCGATCACATGCTCAAGCGCACTGTGTTCGACAGCATCTCTTCCATCAGTACGGCAATTGGCGAGCTGCAAGCCGCCGCGGCCTGAGCGCCCCTTAGGAAGCGATGCCGCCCCGCCTGAAGCGCATCGCCGGTTACGACCGGCACCTGCTGACGGCAGGCTGGCAGCTGTGCTCGACGCCCCCGGGTGCGTGCGACAACCCCGAGGCGCTCAAGCGCGCGGACCTGACATGGCTTCCGGCCACCGCCCCTTCCACCGTGGCGCAGTGTCTGATCAGGGCCGGCGCCTGGAACCTGGACTCCCCACAACCAAGGATCGACGCCGCTGATTGGTGGTATCGCGCCAGCTTTCCACGGCCGCACGCGCAAGCGGGTTTATGGGTACTCGGTTTCGATGGGCTCGCGAGCAATGCGGAAGTCTGGCTGAACGGCACGCCACTCCTCACGAGTGACAACATGTTTATCGCCCACGAGTGCCCGCTGGATGAGCGGCTCACCGACAACAATGAGCTCCTGATCCGCTTTCGCTCCCTGGATCAACTCCTGAAGGAGAAGCGCGCGCGCCCGCGGTGGCGCGTGCCGATGCTCGCGGGCCAGCAGTTGCGCTGGCACCGCACGACGCTCCTCGGCCGCACGCCCGGCTGGTCGCCGCCGGCACCGCCGGTGGGGCCCTGGCGTAACGTGTGGCTCGAGGCGCGCTCGCACGTTTCAATACCGGAGCTGTCGCTGCGCTGCGGGGTCGAGGAGAACTACGGCTGGGTCGAGATTCGCTGCGCCGTGCGGGGCATCGGCCGCAGCGCCCCGGCGAGCGCGGAGCTGCGCGTCAGCCGCAACGACCAGGCCTGGGCGCTGAAACTTACCGCCCGCGCCGGCGGAGCCGATGCCGGGGTCACGGTTTTTTCAGGGCGCCTCACCGTTCCGCGGGCGCAGCGGTGGTGGCCGCACACCCATGGAGAGCCGGCGCTGTACGAGGCGCGCCTGGCGGTGCGCCTGCCCGGATCGAGCGACGAAGTCACAGCGGAACTCGGGCGCGTGGGATTTCGCACTCTCGCGCTCGATGTCCGGGACGGGGAATTCTCAGTCGCGGTAAACGGCGTGCCGGTGTTCTGCCGCGGCGCCTGCTGGACCCCCACCGATGCGATCGGTTTTACGACCGACCCGGGCGTGCTGCGCGAGTCGTTCGCTCAATTACGCGCCGCCGGCATGAACATGCTGCGGGTCGGCGGCATGATGGTGTACGAGAGCGATGCGTTCCTCGACCTGTGCGATCAGGAGGGGATTCTCCTCTGGCAGGACTTGATGTTCGCCAACATGGACTATCCGCACGAGGACCCGGCGTTCAGCGCCTCCGTCGAGCAGGAGGTACGTCAGCAGCTTGCGCGCCTTGGCGCACGCCCGGCGCTCACCGTCCTGTGCGGTAACAGCGAGGGCGAGCAGCAGCCCGCCATGTCGGCAGCTCCCCGTGAGCGCTGGCAGGCGCCGCTCTTCCACGAATTTCTCCCGCGCCTCGCGCGCGAGCTGTGTCCGGACGCCCCGTACTGGCCCTCGAGCGCGCACGGCGGCGCCTTCCCGCACCAGGCGAGCAGCGGCTCCACTTCCTACTACGGAGTAGGCGCCTATCTGCGGCCGCTCGAAGACGCGCGCCGCGCGCAGGTGCGCTTCGCATCCGAGTGCCTGGCGTTTGCCAACGTCCCGGACGGCACCGACGCCTCCCGCACGCCCCGCGACCTCGGGGCGGAATGGGATTTCGCGGACGTGCGCGATCATTACCTCGGACTCTTGTTCCGCATCGATCCGGGCGCCCTGCGCCGCGCGGATCCGGAACGCTATCTCGCCATGAGCCGCGTGGCTTCCGGCGAAGTCATGGCGAGCGCGTTCACAGAGTGGCGCCGGCAGCGCTCGTCCTGCCGTGGTGCGCTGGTGTGGTTCTGGCGCGATCTGTGGAGCAGCGCGGGCTGGGGCGTGATCGATGCGCTGGGGAAACCCAAGGCGGCGTACCGGTACCTGGCGCGCGCGCTGCAGCCGGTGGCGATTTTCACCAGCGACGAAGGCGGCAATGGCCTGACACTGCATGTCGCGAACGAACGCGCCGCGGCGCTCAAGGCGAGGATAGAGCTGACCCTGTACCGGCGCGGCGAAATCCAGGTGGAACATGCCGAGCTGCACATCGAGGCGCCACCCCGCACGACGCTCGAAATTGCCGCGACCGATTTCTTCGACGCCTGGTTCGACCTTAACTATGCCTACCGCTTCGGACCGCCCTCGCACGATCTTCTGGTCGCACGCCTCCTCGCGCCGGATAGCGCCTGTCTGAGCGAGTGTTTCTTTTTCCCGGTCGGCCTTCCCAACTCGACCGAGGCTGACGTCGGACTCACCGCCACCGCCACCGCGCGCGCGGACGGGGTGTTCGCTCTGCAGTTGACCACCCGCCGCTTCGCGCAGTCGGTTTGCATCGAGGCGGCGGGATTCGAGGCCAACGATGACTACTTCCACCTCGCGCCGGGCGCGACGCGCACCATCGTGTTGCGGCCGGTGCAAAACCCAGGCGTGCCGCAGGGGCAGGTGCGCGCCCTGAATTCGACCGCGGCGGCCCCGATCACAATCCCCTGATGGGCGGGATTTTCCTTATTGTCCGGCCTTAGGGTGCGCAAGTTCCCGCGTGGCTTGCTAGCATGCTCGTGATGAGCAGCAATCCCAACGAATTCAACGCGCTTCTCGCGGCCGTTAAGGCGATTGCAGCGAATGTAGCAGGCCCCGAGGCAGCAGACGTCGACGTCCGGGCCCGCTTCCCGCAGGCCACCGTCACCGCGCTGCGAAAGGCGCGCGTGCTGTCCGCCGCCGTACCGCGAGAACTCGGCGGCGCCGGCTGCGGAATGCGGGAACTGGCGCTCCTGTGTGCAACCCTCGGCCAGGCGTGCGGTTCCTCCGGCATGGTGCTCGCCATGCACTACATCCAGGTCGCCTGCCTGGCGCGCCACGGTCTCAATTCCAATTTCTTCCGCGGATACCTTAAGGATCTCGTCGAGCACCAATACCTGCTCGCCTCCATGACCTCCGAGAACGGCACTTTCGGGGAGACCCGCACCAGCATCTGCGCGGTCGAGCGCGCCAACGGGCGCTTCACGCTCGCCAAGGAAGCGACCACCGGGTCTTATTGCGAATTCGCGGACGCGATACTCGTGACCGCACGCCGCGCAGCGGATGCCGCCGGGAGCGATCAGGTCCTGGTGCTGGTGGGCAGGGACGATTACAAGCTCAGGCAGAGCACTACCTGGGACACCCTCGGCATGCGCGGCACGTGCAGCCCGGGCTTCAGGCTCGAATCCTCCGGCCCCGAGGAACAGATCATCCCCGGGAGCTTCGCCGACTCCTCGGCGCAGACCATGGTGCCCTACTCGCACATTCTGTGGTCGTCACTATGGTGGGGTATCGCCGCGGATGCGGTCGCGCGCGCCGCAGAATGCGTGCGTGCGGCAGCACGCAAGAACCCTGGCACGGTGCCACCGAGGGCGATCCGGCTCGCGGAAGTTTCCAGCCAGCTTCAGGCGCTGCGCCACAACTGGCTCAGCCTCGCGATCGAGTTCGACGACATCAGCACCCGGCCCGAGGGTTTGCAGCAACTGCTGTCCATCGGCTGGGCGCTGAAAATGAACAACCTCAAGATCAACGCCTCCGAGGCTGCGCCGCATATCGTGCACAAGGCGTTGCAGATCGCCGGCATTGTTGCCTATAAGAACGATACGAAATTCAGCCTCGGGCGGCACTATCGCGATGTGCTGTCCGCCTCGCTCATGATTTCCAACGAGCGTATCGCGGCCCAGAGCGCCTCGATGCTGCTGGTGCTCAAGGACACCTGACGTGGCCGCCGAGTACGATCCGCGGGAGTTCTACGACGGCCTGGTGCGCCACGGACTCATCGTGCCGGCCGGAGCGCCCGGAGCATTTGGCCGCGGCGCGGTGTTCGAGGACGTGCTCGAGCGCTTCAATACGCAGGTATCGCAGCTCGCGCGCGACGATGGCGCCGAGGTTTACACGTTTCCGCCTGTGATCGCCCGCAGTGTGCTCGAAAAGACGAAGTACCTCGACTCGTTTCCGCACCAGTGCGGCGCGGTGTATAGCTTCTTCGGCAAAGAGGCCGCTGCGAAGGCGTTGGCGGCGCGGGTGAACGCAGGTAAACCCTGGGGAGACCTTCTCGCTATCACGGACGTGGTCATGAACCCGGCCGCCTGTTACCCGGTGTATCCGAGCTTCAGCGGCACGTTGCCCGAGGCCGGACGCCTGGTCAGCATGCTCAACTGGGTCTACCGCCACGAGCCTTCTTCTGAACCCACGCGCATGCAGTCATTCCGCGTGCGCGAGTTCGTGCGCGCGGGCACGCCCGCGCAGGTGATTGTGTGGCGCGACCTGTGGCTGCAGCGCGGGCTGTCGCTTCTGACTTCCCTCGGGCTGCCGGCCCGATCGGAAGTGGCGGCGGACCCTTTCTTCGGGCATGGCGGCAAGCTCCTCGCGATGAATCAGAAAGAGCAGCAGCTGAAATTCGAACTGCTGGTACCGGTGATCTCGGCAGAAGAGCCGACCGCCGTGTGCTCGTTCAATTTGCACCAGGAACACTTCGCCGCGACCTTCGGCATCCGCACCGCAGACGGACGTACCGCCAACACCGCGTGCTTAGGGTTCGGACTCGAACGGATCGTGATGGCGCTCTTCAGGACGCACGGCTTCGAGCTTAACGCGTGGCCCGCGGATGTCCGCCGGCGCCTGTGGCCTTAGCAGGAGCGACCGTGAGCGCCCTATACATCCTGCCGCGCCTTGATCCTGCGACCTACCAGCGCCACACACTGCACGCGGATGGGTGCGCCTGGGTGGAGAAGAACTGCTACGTGGACATCTGGATAGAGGCCCTGCATGCCCTGGGGTGCGAGCCACTTGCGGTGCTGCCCTTTGCGGCGGCTATTGATTTCGAAGGCGACCAGTGGACGTTTTTCAAGCCTCCGCCTGAGGAGCTGCGCGAGCTCTACGGGATAGAGGTCTACGAGCTGAACGTGTGGCGGCCGCTCATTGAACACGCGGCGGAGCATCTGGCCGCCGGACGATTCATATGCACGGAGGCGGATGCGTTCTGGCTGCCCGACACCTCTGGTACCGACTACCGCCGCCAGCACACCAAGTCCTCGATCATCATCAACGAACTTGACGTCGAGCGCCGCCGGCTCGGGTATTTCCACAACGCCGGCTACTACGCGCTCGAGGGTGAGGACTTCGCGCGCACCTTCCGGCTCGACCTGGCGCCGGATCCCACGTTCATGCCGCTGTTCGCGGAGCTGGTGAGGATCGATGCGCTCACACGGCTCGCGCCGCACGAGCTCACCGAGCGCTCGCGCGAGCTGTGGCGCCGCCATATGCGGCGCCGCCCTAAAGATAACCCAGTGCGCCGCTTCCAGCAGCGTTTCGAGCGCGACCTGCCGGCGCTTCAGGAGGCCGGCCTCAACCACTACCACGCCTGGGCGTTTGCCACGACGCGCCAGTTGGGAGCAGCGTTCGAGGCTGCGGCACAGAACCTGAAATGGCTGATGACCTACGGACAGCCGGGGGTCGCCGACGCTGCGCTCGCCTTCACGCAGATCTCGGACACCGCCAAGACCTTTATCCTCAAGGGCGCGCGTATCGCAAGCAGCAAACGCGCCTTCGAGGGCGCCGCGATGTTCGACTCTCTGGCGCAAGCCTGGAACAGCGGGATGAAAGTCATGGACGCATGGCTGTGAGCGCCGAGCCGATGTTCTTCGGCCCCGAGGGACGGCCGCTCTTCGGGTGGCTGTATCGGCCGCCGCCGGAACGCGCACTGGGCGCGGGCCTCGTCATCTGTAACCCGTTCGGGAACGAGGCGCTCTGTGCACATCGCACCATCCGTCACTTAAGCGCGCGCGCCGCCAGCGCTGGCTTCGCAGTGCTGCGATTTGACTACGACGGCACCGGGGATTCCGCCGGACACAGCTTCGAGGCAGAGCGCCTGACGTCGTGGGTCACGAGCGTGCAGAGCGCTGCCGACACCCTTATCGAGGCGAGCGGTGTCGGGCGACTGTACTTCGCCGGCTTTCGGCTGGGAGCGACGATCGCCGCCCTTGCCAGCGTAGCGCGCAGTGACGTGTACGGCCTCATTGCGATCGTCCCGGTCGTGCGTGGCGGCGCCTACGTGCGCGAGCTCCGGCTCCTGCAGCGGGCGATGGACGCCCGGCGCGATGTTGCACCCCACGAGGATGCGCATTTCCTCGAGAGCGCAGGCTTTGCGCTGACGGCCGCGACGCAGGAGAGTCTCAGGCAGATCGATCTCACGCGTTTGCAGCAAGCACCGTGCCAGCACGTACTGATTGTCGATCGCGGGGAAATGCCGATCGATCTGGCGCTGGTGCCAGCGTTGCGCGAGCTCGGGAGCGCGGTCGACCACATTGCTGAGCGCGGTTACACCGCGATGATGCTCGATCCGCACGAGAGCGTCGTACCGGAGGAAATCCTCACGGCAGTGCTCGGCTGGCTGGAAAATGCTGAACGCACCGCCACGCCCGCGGCCATATCTCCCGAACCCAGCCCCCCGACGTCGAACCCGGCGCGCCGGAAGGTAACTTTGACGCCGCTTGCGATCGCGGACCCGGCCACGGGAGCCGAGCCCCAGGTCGCGGTGGAGGAAACTCTCGTGCAATTCGGCGGCGCCGCGCAGCTCTTCGGCGTACTGAGCGCACCCGCGGGAGGGGACGCCGCGCCCACTGCCGCGAGTGCCGTCGTACTGCTCAACGCCGGCGCCGTGCATCACGTGGGACCGAACCGCTTATACGTCGCTCTCGCCCGTCACCTCGCGCGGCTCGGCCACACGGTGCTGCGCATGGACCTCGCCGGCCTCGGCGACAGCGCTCCGCGGGCGGGAGAGCCCGACAACGTCGTTCACCCGCACGCGGCGCTGCAGGACGTGCGCAACGGCATTGATTTCCTGCGTCGCGAGCGCGGCGCGCGCGACGTACGCGCGCTGGGCCTGTGCTCCGGCGCCTACCATGCCTTCAAGGGCGCCGTGGCGCGTCTGCCGCTCGATGCCGCCGTGATCGTCAACCCGCTCACGTTCTTCTGGAAGGACGGGATGTCGCTCACGTACCCGCAGCATCGCGTCGCCACGGACATCATGCGTTATCGCAGCAACGCCTTCAGCATTGCATCCTGGCGCAAGCTCCTGTCCGGGCAGGTGGACCTGAGGCAGCTTAGCGGGGTGCTGTGGCAGCATCTGCTCACCCTGGCCGCGGGGCCCAGACATGCAGCGGCGCGCGCCCTCGGCCGCCCGCTCCCCGATGACCTGCGCACCGAGCTCGAGCACGCCGCCGCCGGCGGTATCGGCCTGCAGTTCGTATTTTCCGACGGCGATCCGGGATTCGAGCTGCTGCGTCAGGGTGGCGGCCGTAGCGTGCGCCGCCTGCGGGCGCGCGACGAGCTCACCGTCAACGTCATCCCCGGAGCGGATCATACTTTCACGGACCTCGAGGCACGCACGGTGCTCGTTGATGTCCTGACACGAAAAATCCAGGCGCCGGTGCACGGGGCTGCGTCCGCGCCATCACGCGCTGTGGAGCCACCGCTCGCAGCGGTGACGAGCGCGGCGAACGCCGCCGTACCCGCGGTCGTGGTCGGCGGCTCCCTGAACGGCTTAGGCGTCGTGCGCAGCCTCGCCCAGGGAGGCATGCCCATCTACGTGATGGACACGGCGCGTGCCTGCGCGGCCGGCTGGTCCCGTCACTGCACGTTCGTGCCTGCGCCGGCGCTTGAGGGCCGGGGATTGATTGATGCGCTGAAAGAACTCGCGGGGCGCCTGGGCGAGCGAGCAGTGCTCATCCTCACGAGCGATGAAAGCGTCGCGACGGTCGCCGCGCATCGCGCCGAGATCGAGCCGCTGTACCGCATCAGCCTGCCGCCGGCAAACGTCATCAAGGTGCTCACCGACAAGACGCTTTTCCAGGCGCTCGCGGAACGCGAGGGCCTGCAGGTGCCGCGCGCGGTAACCCTTTCCGCTTCCACGGATCTGGCGAAGTTGGAGAAACTCACGCCGCCGCTGGTGGTGAAGCCCGCGCAAAAGACCCCGGCGACATCGGCGGTCAACGGACGCGCGGTGCGGGCGCCGACCGTCGAGGCCGCACGCGCCGCGACGGCCTCGGTGCTCGCCATAGCACCCCATGCCATTGTGCAGGAGTGGGTCGATGGACCGGATACGGAAGTCTACTTCGCCCTATTCACCTGCGACGCGCGCGGACACATCGCGGGTCTGTTCGCCGGACGCAAGCTCGTGTGTGACCCGCCGGGCATCGGCAGCACGGCGGTGTGCGTCGCTGCGCCCGAGGTAGCCGATGAGCTCTCGCGCCAGACCCAGCATTTTGCGGCGCGCGTCGGCTACCGCGGGCTCGGAGGTCTTGAGTTCAAGCGCGACACCCATACGGGCCGCTTCCTCATCATCAAACCCACCGTAGGGCGCACCGACGCTCAGGAGGAGCTCGCCAGCCTCTGTGGGGTCAACATTCCGCTCATCACCTACGAAGCGGAGCTCGGGCGCACACCTCCCTCCGTCAACAACTCAAACGCAGCACGCATCGCCTGGCGCGCGTCACGGGAATTCCGCAAGCTCCCGGATTGTTTCCATCCGGCGACACGCATTGTGGACGGCTACTTTCGGTGGGGTGACCCGTTGCCCGCGGTTTTTCACTACGGCTACGAGCGCGGTTCAGTCCCGCCACGGCAAGGCGAGTGACGAGCACCGCGGCACGAATCAGGGCGCGGCGGACTTCTCGAACACATACTGGACGCAGCCGGATCCCGCGCCCTTGCACACGAGCTTCATCATGACAAAGCCGCGCTCGCGGTAGAAATCAAAGATCTCATCGGGCGATGCAACCTCGAAC
>Ga0210384_10005333_pt1 | contig 14033 bp, 13 predicted proteins | sample IncBWH2MmetaG_FD_160574 | JGI IMG/M metagenome (GOLD analysis project Ga0210384, IMG submission 160574) | Forest soil microbial communities from Barre Woods Harvard Forest LTER site, Petersham, Massachusetts, United States - Inc-BW-H-2-M | ecosystem: Environmental > Terrestrial > Soil >...
GGCCGCGTGTCAGCAGGCTGACATCCTGGGCGGCGCCTTGCGCTTCCAGGAACTGGTTGCCGTTGTAGTTACAGAAGGTACGGCCAGTCAGGTAGTTACTTGCGGTGAAGTTATATTGCGGACCGCCGACCAATTGCTGCGATGGATCGCAATTGAGCTTGTTGACGATGTTGGGGTTAGGGTAGGCGCCACTGGTGTAGAAGGACGCTGTGCCTGGAGTTCTTTCTTTAAAGAAGATAGGGCTGGAAGTGATCGCACTGTAGTAAGGTCCCAGCAGGGCATTGATGTCCTGGTACTGCGCCCTTTCCCAGCCGCGCGCATCTTGCAGCGCGGTACGGTCGCGGTGCGAGTAGTCGATCGTGCCGAAGACGTTGTAGCCGTCGTTGGCGAAATTGCCGACGCCGGCAAAGATGTTGGCTTTTTGGCGGCCAAACTTGCTGTCGCCGTTAGCGCTGCCGGAGCCGGAGACTTCCAGGCCCTGGTAGTCTTGCTTGGTGATGAAGTTGATTACACCGGCGATCGCGTCGGAGCCGTACACGGCGGAAGCGCCATCCTTGAAGATGTCAATACGTTCCAGCGCGGATAACGGGATCGAATTCAGATCGTACAGCGTGGACTGGCCGTTGTTCGGATTGGCGTAGGCTGCTGGCGACATGCGGCGGCCGTTCAGCAAGATCAATGTGGACGAAGAACCCAGGCCGCGCAGGGAAGCGGTCGCTACACCCCGGGAGAAGCCTCCGTCAAGGCTATCGAGCGCGTTGCCGCTGCCCAGTGCCGGTATTTTTTTCAGCAAGTCGGCCACCGAGGCGGCGCCGCTCTCGCGAATTTCTTTGGCCGTTATCGTTTGGATAGGGGAGGTGCCCTCTTTATCCGTACGCTTGATGTTGGAACCCGTGATTTCAACGCGCTGCGCCTTCTCTGCCGGTGCGCTTACTTCCTGCGCGTGCACGCTTCCTGCGAATAACGCGGAACCTGCCAATATACTTAATGCTAGACGAACTGATTGAACGCCTACTTTTTCCTGGAAAATCATCAACTTACTCCCTGATGGTTATTGGGTGAGGATTAAATAGCGGGGGGTATCGGGCCTTCTTGATTTGTGCCCCGCAACCTTGCACGCTAGTGACATTGCTTAAACCACTGTTCTCGGACAAATTGTTCGCTTGCAGGCAATTTTTATTGAAAATTAATTGCTCAAGAGTGCTGCCAATATGTAAAGAGACTCAGCATTATGTAACGATAAGTTACGTTGGTGTTACATCTTGTTGCTGACTAGATACGGAAAAATGAAAATTGAATAAATTAAATAGAATGTTTAGAAATATTTGACATTGCAAAATTTATGCAATGAAATTTTGGCTTCATGCAATATTTTCTATTTATTTATTGACATAAAGAAATTACATATTGTTATTCGAAAAATGAATATCAATTGATCTGAGCTAGCCCGATTGATGTTGTTCATTTATCATTCAATATCTGCCAATATTTTATGTCTGGCGCTGCGTCTTCGCTCTGCAGGCAACAGTTTTTCAGGCGCATTCAGTGAGTAATTTGATACTGCAAAGTATTTTTATTTAAAAATTTATTTTCAATCCCGGAAATTTATTTGAAAACCGACGTTTCAAATCATGTTTCACGTATGTAGGAATTGTAAGTAATTATTACCAATGTAATGGCGATGACGGAGACCTCAAAGGCGCAAAGCAGAGGTCTTGCGGCGATGCCAGTCAACACATTCTCAATTCGGCAGAACGCCTCGCCTGATGTTCCGGTTGAAATTTTTTGATCTGTTCTTGTGAATAAAGCCATAAAGCGTGCACATGAGGAGGTCGATGGCTCAAGCGACACCGGCTACCCCGCAAGTTCCATGGAAAGCCTCGCTGGCCAACATATCCGGCTGACATATGGATCGGGATTGGAGTGCGAATGGAATTGATTTCTGTTGAAAAACGGCACCAGCAGGTGCTCTGGAATATTCTGCATGTTTCTTTATGGGACCCGCCGCCGGCGGGTTTGCGTCCGCGCGAAGTGCTGGATCTTCCTGCTGTTGCCATCTATGCGGCGGATTGGGGGCAGCCCACCGATATCGGTGTACTCGCCGCAGACGGCGAGATCATCATGGGGGGCTGCTGGTCGCGTTTATTGAAGACAGGGCTGGGCTATGTCAATGATGAAACGCCGCAACTGGGCATAGCCCTGTTCCCTGATTACCAGCGCAAGGGCCTGGGAACCGTCCTGATGATGCATCAACTGGATTCCTTGCGCGGAAAATTTCCTGCAGTGGCCCTGACCGTGCATCCGCAAAACCAGGCGCGCATCCTGTATGAGAAATGCGGGTTTGTGCTGCAGCGCGAAGTGGCTCGCGGATATCTGCTGATGTTGGCCAAGCTTTGATTGCGCCGGATTGACTGCGTCCCTGGATAATATGCGCTTGCGCCAAGCCGCGGTATTCGATGCGGCCAATTCCCCGAATGGAATAAAACTGAGCCGATATTGGCTATACTTTCATTCTTCATCATGAATTACCCGGCGAGAGTCCATCGTGGCAAAAAAAGAGCACGTTTCAGAGACGCAGGCGACCCAGTTCCTGCGCAAGCAAGGCATAGAGTTTTCTGAACATCCGTATGACTATGAAGAGCACGGCGGCACTTCGGTATCGGCCCGTGAGCTCGGCGTGGACGAACATCATGTGGTTAAAACCCTGGTCATGCAGGACGAGGCGGCCAAGCCGCTGATCGTACTGATGCACGGCGACCGCAAGGTGTCGACCAAAAACCTGGCGCGCCAGATAGGATGCAAATCGGTGGAGCCGTGCAAGCCGGAGGTCGCGCAGCGACACTCCGGCTACCTGATAGGAGGCACTTCGCCGTTCGGTACTAAAAAAGCCATGCCCGTGTATGTAGAGCAGAGCATATTGGAACTGGAAAAAATTTATATCAACGGCGGCCGGCGCGGCTATCTGGTGGGGGTGAAGCCGGCAGTCCTGGAGGCCGCGCTGCATGCCAGGCCCGTGGAGTGCGCGCTGGAAGAGTAATTTTTCCATGCCGTGCATGTCTGCGTTTGAAAATCGCAAACCTTCCCCTATACTGTCGCACTTGGTGCCGGCCGCATCGGATGCTGAGCGCCATCCAATAAAAGACTAGAAAAGAATCGGGAGCGTAATGTATACAATACTGGCCGTCGTGATCGCCTATCTGATAGGTTCGGTTTCATTTGCTGTCGTGACCAGCCAGGTGTTTGGCCTGGCTGATCCGCGTACCTATGGATCCAAAAACCCCGGCGCTACCAACGTGCTGCGCAGCGGGAATAAGGCGGCAGCGATTTGCACGTTGTTGGGCGACGGTTTCAAGGGGTGGCTGGCGGTATGGCTGGCGATGAAATACGGCGAACGCTTCGGCATGGATGACACCGGCGTTGCGCTGGTCGCCGTCGCTGTGTTCCTGGGGCATTTGTGGCCGGTGTTTTTCAAATTTGTCGGCGGCAAGGGAGTCGCGACCGCGCTCGGCGTTTTGCTGGGAGTGAACCCGTGGCTCGGGCTGGCGACTTTGGCGACCTGGCTGATCATTGCCTATGCTACCCGTTACTCCTCTCTGGCGGCCCTGATTGCCGCATTCTTTGCCCCCTTGTACTACGGCTTCCTGTTTGGCCCCGACATCCTGATGTTGGCGGTCTTCGTGATGAGCGCCCTGCTGGTCTATCGCCATCGGCAGAACATTGCGAATCTGATCGCCGGCAAGGAAGGCCGCATAGGCGGCAAGAAGAAATAGCGGTCTATCGCTGCGGCGGTTTGAGGTCTTGCATCTAAAAAGCCTGCATTGCAGGCTTGTTTTGATTCAGCAAATCACGCCGCCGGCAGTTCTTGCAAAGGCCAGCGCGGGCGCACATTGAAGGCGTAATCATGCGTCGCGGCGGCAGGATTCTTCTTCAATCGCATTGCTCCCGCGAATGCAATCATCGCGCCATTGTCGGTGCAAAATTCCAGTTCGGGATAAAACACCTGGAAGCGTTTTTTTGTCGCTGCCGCATTCAAGGCCGCACGCAATTGCTGGTTGGCGCCTACGCCGCCGGCAATCACCAGCCGTTTCAATCCGCTGTCCTTGATTGCTGTCACGCACTTGGCGACCAGCACATCGACGATGGCATCGACAAAGCCGCGCGCAATATTCGCCTTGTCCTGTTCGCAAATATTGGCCGTATGCTGTTTGACCACAGTCAGCACCGCCGTTTTGAGGCCGGAGAAGCTAAAGTTCAAATCCTTGGAGTGCAGCATCGGCCTGGGGAATTTGTAGGCGAGGGGGTCACCAAATTCCGCCAGCCGGGAAATCGCCGGGCCGCCGGGGTAAGGCAGGCCCAAGAGCTTGGCCGACTTGTCGAAAGCCTCGCCGGCCGCATCATCCAGGGTTTCACCCAATAGTGTGTACTGGCCCACGCCGTCGACCCGCATCAATTGCGTGTGCCCACCCGAGACCAGCAGCGCGATGAAAGGGAACTCTGGCGGTTTGCTGGCCAATAAAGGCGACAGCAGGTGCCCTTCCAGATGGTGGATGCCCAGTACCGGTTTGTCCAGCGCCATGCCCAGACCGCACGCCACCGAGGCGCCGACCAGCAAGGCTCCCGCCAGGCCCGGGCCCTGCGTGTAGGCAATCGCGTCGATGCTGGTGCGCGGCAGCGCCGCTTGTTCCAATACCTGCTGTAGCAAGGGAATCGCGCGGCGTATATGGTCGCGCGATGCCAGTTCCGGCACGACGCCGCCGTACTCCTGGTGCATGGCGATCTGCGAGTGCAGCGCATGCGCCAGCAGGCCGCCTTCCGTATCGTATAAGGCCAGGCCGGTTTCATCGCAGGAGGATTCAACACCTAAAACTATCATTGCTATACCGTTATTTCATCAAATTGAATGAAGCAGAAAGGCAATACGCTCCATTTTTTTTCGATAGGTGCGATTCTTGCTTGTTAGCTTATGACCGAGATTATATTATTAATTTGCCGAAGCCCATTCAATGAGTCTCAAATGAGCCAAACGCCCACTGGCAATAACAGCAACAACAAGAAAAGCAGCACCGATGAACCGCATGCATTACGTATTGTGGTGGTGAACACTGTTGTCTTGCAAGAAACCGAGCAGGACGAGCACTTGCAGGCGCAGCTGGAGCGCTCGCGCGCGTTGCGCATAGGCTTGCTGCAGGCCGGCTATGACATCATTGCCTCGCTGCCCGGGGACTTCTATTTGCCGGAGCGGCTGGCGCAACTGCAGCCCGACCTGATCATTATCGATGCCGAGTCCGACGCGCGCGATGTGCTGGAGCATGTGGTGATCGCAACCCGCGATGCACCGCGCCCTATCGCCTTGTTCACGCAAGACAGCGACCCGTCCTGCATGGCGGCAGCCATGGAGGCCGGGGTGTCGGCCTATGTGGTGGCCGGTTTGCAGCCCGAGCGGGTCAAGCCCGTGCTGGATGTGGCATTGGCGAGATTCAACACAGACCAGAAGCTGCGCACGGAATTATCCGATGCCAAGGCCAGGCTGGCCGAGCGCAAGACCATAGAGCGAGCCAAGGGTCTGCTGATGGAGCGGCATCACATGTCCGAGAATGATGCGTACCAAAAACTGCGCAAGCTGGCGATGGAGAAGAACCTGAAGCTGGTGGATATCGCGCAAAGAATACTGGATGTGGCAGACCTGCTGGGCTGATGAGCCATTCCGGGTGAGATGAAATGGTGCGCTGCGCAAAAAACGTGCGATATTTGGGGGAGAGAGCTTGCTAAAGTGACCATTCGGTCGCTGTGGCTGGATAAAAAGTCGGGGAAAATTGATATTTGCTGCTGGCACAGCAATTGCTGAAGATGCATCAGGTGCCAACGACGGCGCCGTAGTGAATTTGGCTAACGGCGGCCGGTTCGCTTCAGACAAGGGCGTCTTTTCATACTGGCATTCCAGTATGGCGAGGTGCCTTTTTTATTTGCTGATGTGTTCCTGTCAAGCCGTTGTCGCGACTTGACGTGAATTTTCCCCGGAGTGCAGACATGTTGAACAATGGATCCAATCCTGACGATGAAAGCGTAGGCGGTAATGATGATCAGATTAATCTCAAACGCCGTACTCTTATACAAAGTGCAGGCCTGGTGGCAGGGGCTGGAATGATGGGATTGGCAACGGGCGGCGTATGGGCGGCGGGTTCCGACAAGCCGGAGAAGGAAGAAGTCAAGGTCGGTTTTATTCCGCTGACCGACTGTGCTTCGGTGGTGATGGCGTCGGTGCTGGGCTTTGACAAAAAATACGGCATCAAGATCGTCCCCACCAAAGAATCCTCGTGGGCCAGCGTGCGCGACAAATTGGTCAATGGCGAGCTGGATGCGGCGCATGTGCTGTATGGCCTGTTGTACGGCGTACAGCTGGGCGTCAGCGGCAACAAGAAAGACATGGCCTTGTTGATGACCCTGAACAACAACGGCCAGGCGATCACCCTGTCCAGGAAGCTGGCCGACAAGGGGGCCGTCGACGGCGCCGGCCTGGCCAAGCTGATGAGGAGCGACAAGCGTGAATATACCTTTGCGCAAACCTTCCCGACCGGCACGCATGCAATGTGGCTGTACTACTGGCTGGCCGCCCACGGCATTGATCCTATGAAGGAGGCGAAAGTCATCACCGTGCCGCCGCCGCAGATGGTCGCGAATATGCGGGTCGGCAATATGGACGGCTTTTGCGTTGGCGAGCCATGGAACCATCGGGCTATCGCAGACGGTATCGGCATCACCGCCGCGACCACGCAGGATATCTGGAAAGACCACCCGGAGAAGGTGCTGGGCACCACCGCCGAGTTTGTGCAGAAATACCCGAACACGGCGCGCGCATTGACGGCCGCTGTGCTGGAAGCAGGGCGCTGGATCGACGCTTCCCTGTCCAACAAAAGCAAGATGGCCGAAACCATCGCCGACAAGTCGTATGTGAATACTTCGGTCGATGTGATCAACCAGCGTATTCTGGGGCGCTACCAGAACGGCCTGGGCAAGACCTGGGACGATCCCAACTATATGAAGTTCTTCAATGACGGCGCAGTCAACTTCCCTTATTTATCGGACGGCATGTGGTTCCTGACCCAGCATAAACGCTGGGGCTTGCTGAAGGCCGATCCGGATTATCTGGCTGTGGCCAAGGCCGTCAACCGTATCGACATCTATAAGGATGCGGCGGCCATGGCCAAGGTCAATCTGCCGAAGGACGCGATGCGCAGCAGCAAGCTGATGGACGGCACCGTGTGGGACGGCAAGAATCCGGCCGCTTACGCGGCTTCATTCAAGATCAGGGCATAAGGAGGCTTTATGAATACGATGGTCCACCGAGTGATTCGCGACCCCGGCGCGGCTATTGTCGTCGATAGCACCAGGCCGGAAGCACCTGAAGCCGCACTGGCCGTACCGGTTGCGGCGAACACGGATCATGCGCAACTATCCGGCAAAAAAAGTCAGCCTTTGCCGGGATCGGATGCCGCCAGGGCCAGTTCCAAAATACGCCCTTTTTTATTGGCGGTGCTGCCGCCCGTAATGGGCATCGCCTTGCTATTGCTGATCTGGGAAATCATCGCATTCAAGAACTCCGCATTCCCGTCCCCGATGGTGACGCTGGAGGAGGCGATCAAGGTATTCGCCGATCCTTTCTACCAAAAGGGGCCGAACGACCAGGGCATAGGCTGGAATATCTATGCTTCGCTGAAACGGGTTGCGGTCGGCTTCGGCCTGGCAGCGGCGGTCGGCATCCCGCTGGGCTTCCTGATCGGGCGTTTCCGTTTTTTGTCCGGCATGTTCAATCCCATTATCAGCCTGCTGAAACCGGTTTCGCCTTTGGCCTGGCTGCCTATCGGTTTGCTGGTATTCAAGTCGGCCCATCCTGCGGCGATCTGGTCCATTTTCATCTGCTCCATCTGGCCGATGATCATCAATACAGCGATCGGCGTGCAACGGGTGCCGCAAGACTATATGAATGTGGCGCGTGTGTTGAACCTGTCCGAGTGGAAGATCGTGACGCGCATCCTGTTCCCTTCGGTGCTGCCGTATATGCTGACCGGTGTGCGGCTGGCGATAGGTACCGCCTGGCTGGTCATCGTCGCGGCGGAAATGCTGACCGGTGGTGTCGGCATAGGTTTCTGGGTATGGGACGAGTGGAACAATCTGAATGTGCCGCACATCATCATTGCGATCGTCGTGATAGGCATGGTGGGCCTGATACTGGAGCAGATTTTAGTATCGCTGGCGCGTGCTTTTACTTATGAAGACGTAGGCAACTAGGAAAAATGACCATGGAAAATCATGACAGCAAATCGCCGGAGGCCAGGTACATCGACATTCGTCAGGCAGAGATGGTGTTTCATACGCGCAAGGGCAGCTTCCATGCGCTGCGCGATATCAACCTGACGGTGCGCAAGGGCGAGTTCGTCACGCTGATAGGGCACTCCGGCTGCGGCAAATCGACCTTGCTGAACCTGATCGCCGGTTTGACCAGGGCCACGTCCGGCGCGCTGCTGTGCGCGCACCGGGAAATCGCCGGACCGTCGCCGGAACGCGGCGTGGTGTTCCAGAACCACTCGCTGCTGCCGTGGCTGACCTGCTACGAGAATGTGCATCTCGCCGTCGAGCGCGTCTTCGGCGCGTCTGAAAACGGCACCAAGCTAAAGAAGCGCACCATGCAGGCCTTGGCGCTGGTGGGGCTCACCCATGCAGAGCACAAGCGTCCGAATGAAATCTCCGGCGGCATGAAGCAAAGGGTGGGCATCGCGCGCGCACTGTCGATAGAGCCCAAAGTCTTGCTGATGGACGAGCCCTTCGGCGCGCTGGATGCGCTGACCCGTGCACACCTGCAGGACGAGTTGCTGAAGATCGTCGCCAAGACCAATTCGACGGTGGTAATGGTGACGCACGATGTGGATGAGGCTGTGCTGCTGTCTGACCGTATCGTCATGATGACCAATGGGCCGGCCGCGACGATAGGCGAAATCCTGCAGGTCAGGCTGGACCGGCCGCGCGATCGGGTGGAACTGGCGCAAAATCCGCTGTACTCCGAATACCGGACTTCGGTACTGGAGTTCCTGTACCACCGCCAAGCCCATCCCGTCGCCGCATGACGGCGGGATAACCGCAAGGTAACGCTTCGGTGTAAGCTATCAAGATGGAAAATATTGATATAAAAGAACCTGGGGAACCCTTGCCGGCAGCCCGTTTCATCAAGGAAATCGGGCGCGGCAAGGATGGCGCGCGCAGTATGTCGCGCGCAGATGCGCAATTGCTGTATGGCGCGATGCTGGAGAGGCGCGTATCTGATCTGGAGATGGGCGGCATCCTGCTGGCGATGCGGATCAAGGGCGAGTCTGTGGACGAGATCGCCGGATTCATGGCTGCCGCCGAGGCGCAGATGCAGCAGCTGGCGGCGCCGGAGCACAGCCCTTACGCGCCGGTTGTCATCCCCACCTATAACGGCGCGCGCAAAAAAGCCAACCTGACGCCCTTGCTGGCTCTGTTGCTGGCGCGGCGTGGCGTGCCGGTGCTGGTGCATGGGGTATTGCGCGATGCCGGCAGGGTCGCCACCGCCGAGATATTTGAAGCCTTGCAACATCCGCTCGCGCAATCAGTGCCGGAGGCGGAGGCGCAGATGCGCGCGGGTCAGCCTGCCTTCATTGCGATCGAAGTACTGTCTCCTGCAATGGCGCGCCTGCTGGCGATGCGGCGGGTGCTCGGCGTGCGCAATTCCACGCATACGCTGGTCAAGATCTTGCAACCCTTCAAGGACGCGGCATTGCGCCTCACCTCTTATACCCATCCAGAGTATTTCACGATGCTGCATCATTATTTTAGTGAGGTGGCGCCGCATGCCAGGGGCGATGCTTTCCTGATGCGCGGCACCGAAGGCGAAACCGTCGCCAATACCGGCCGCGCGCAACAGATAGACTGGTTTCACCAGGGGCAATGCACAACCTTGGTGCATACGCACCAAACTATCATCGGCGAGCTGCCGGACACGCCCGATGAAAAAGATGCCAAAGTGACGGCGCAATGGATACAGGCCGTGCTGGATAACCGCATTCCCATACCTGCCAGCATTGCCGAGCAGGTCGAGCATTGTGTGCTGGTGGCAAAGATGCTGCACGAGCGGCAGCTCGCGTAGGGGAGGGCGGTCGCGCTTCCAGTATGCCGGTAAGCAAGCAGGTTTTTGTATTCAACCGCGCAACAGAACGCGCCGCGCTTTGCACTTGCCGATACTTGCTTAATTGAGATGGAACACGAATTGCATACATGTGGGCGGAGAATCAGCGAGGAGCCGACATGAAACAGGCAGGCAAGGTATTTTTAGTAGGGGCAGGGCCGGGCGATCCCGAATTGTTGACGCTGAAAGCGGTCCGGGTCATAGCGCTGGCGGATGTGATTCTGATCGATGATCTGGTTAATCCCGAGGTGCTGCAACATGCGCGCGATGACGTCAGGATAGTGCAAGTCGGCAAGCGCGGCGGTTGCCGGTCCACGCCCCAGGTTTTCATCGAGAAATTGATGCTGGCCGAGGCGCGGGCCGGGCATTGCGTGGTGCGCCTGAAAGGCGGCGATCCTTTTGTGTTTGGCCGCGGCGGCGAAGAGCGCCTGCATTTACTGGAGCATGGGATACAGGTGGACGTGGTCAACGGCATCAGCAGCGGACTGGCGGCACCGGCTTCCCTCGGCATTCCGCTGACGCATAGGGATTGGTCGCAGGGGGCGGTGTTTGTCACCGGACACGGCAAAAGTGCAGACTGTCATCCCGATTGGGCCTTGCTGGCGAAAACCGGCATGACCCTGGTGATCTATATGGGCGTTGCGCATTGCCATGTCATCCAGCAAGCCTTGATCGCCGGCGGCCTCGCCGCGACGACGCCGGTTGCGGTCATCCAGTCGGCGACCTTGGCGACCCAGGCGCAACTGCTTACCACGCTGGGCAGCATGGCACAGGATATCGCTGCGTCGGCCCTAGGCAGCCCCAGTGTGATCGTGATAGGCGACGTCGTGCGTTGCGCCGACCAGGCGCTACCCGTTTTCCAGCCCGCCATTCAAACACCGCGCTGTTCCAGTTCGGCCTGACAGCCCAATCGGCTACAATCACGCCTGATTTCATCAGATGCAGGACAGTGACAGGCCATGAGCAAAAAATTTGACGTTGCAATAATCGGTGCGGGCGCAGCCGGGATGATGTGTGCCGCGGTTGCCGGACAGCGCGGCAAGAGTGTGGTGCTGATAGACCATGCCGGCAAGCTGGCCGAAAAAATCCGCATCTCCGGCGGCGGTCGTTGCAATTTCACCAATCTGCACGCCGGGCCGAATAATTTCCTGTCAGAGAATCCGCATTTTTGTAAAAGCGCCTTGTCGCGCTATACACCACAAGACTTCCTGAGCCTGGTCAAGCGTCACAAGATCGCCTTCCATGAAAAGCATAAAGGGCAGCTATTCTGCGACAACAGTGCGGAAGATATTATCAACATGCTCAAGGCCGAATGCGACGCCGGCAAAGTTGCATGGCGCATGCCGTGCAAGGTCGAGGACGTGCTGCATGCGGACGACGGCGAAGGGTTCCTGCTCAATACCGGCGATGGCGAGATACGCGCGGCCAGCGTGGTGATCGCCACCGGCGGGCTATCCATTCCCAAAATCGGCGCAACGGATTTTTCATATAGGGTTGCCAAGCAGTTTGACCTGAAGCTGATAGAGCCGCGTCCGGCACTGGTGCCGCTCACTTTCGATCCGATTGCGTGGCAGCCTTTTGTGCCCTTGTCCGGCATTTCGCTGGAAGTGGACATAGAAACCGGCGAAAAGAAAAACAAGGCGCAATTCAGGGAAGATTTGCTGTTTACCCATCGCGGCTTGTCCGGCCCGGCTGTGCTGCAAATTTCCAGTTTCTGGCAACCGGGGCAGGCGATACGCGTGAATTTGCTGCCCGAGGTCGACGTTGCGCAGGAGCTCATCGATGGCAAGGGCGGCATCAAGAAAAACCTGTCCAATCATCTGGCGCAGCACCTGCCGGCGCGCCTGGTGGACGGCCTGCTGCAGGCAAACGGTTTTGCGCCGGATGCGCGCGTCGCGGACATGCAGGACAAGCGCTTGCGCCAACTGGGCGAAAACCTGAATCGCTGGATACTGGTGCCGAACGGCTCCGAAGGCTATCGCAAGGCCGAAGTCACGCGCGGCGGCGTCGATACTCGTGCCTTGTCGCAACAAACCATGATGGCTAACAACGTGCCCGGCTTGTACTTTATTGGCGAGGCAGTCGATGACACTGGCTGGCTGTGGGGGTATAATTTTCAGTGGGCCTGGGCTTCGGGCATGGCTGCCGGGCAAGCCTTATAGGCTTGTTGCATTTTGGCTGAAAACTATACTATCCATAGTACCCGGCAATAAAAGGCCGGCTCCTAGCGGGATTTTGGGGTAAAAAGCCGATACTCCCTATGAAGCCGGGCAACTAAGCGTATGGGGCGCAGAGTCTTTTTTAGGCCGCCGTGTGGAAATAAGACAGCTTGTGCATAAAAAATAATCAGGAGCCTTACAAAGTCCTAAAAATTCTGCTATTATCTCGGTCTTCCCTTAAATTTTTCATTGGTTCGAACTTACATGACCACAATTCGCCTTAAAGAAAACGAGCCGTTCGAAGTCGCTATGCGTCGCTTCAAGCGCACCATCGAAAAGACCGGTCTGTTGACCGAATTGCGCGCACGCGAGTTTTACGAAAAGCCAACTGCAGAGCGCAAGCGTAAGCTGGCTGCCGCAGTGAAGCGTCACTACAAACGCATTCGTAGTCAGCAATTGCCTAAAAAGATGTACTAATCCTGAATCGGCGCTGCCTTGCGGTGCCGTTCAAATTTGGTAGTATCAGAGGCTTGCATGCCCGCTCCGTTAAGCGCAGCGGGCTTTGTCATTTTCAGGCCAACTTTGCAGCAGCCTCTTAACGTGTTTTAATTGTTGAGCTTGAATGATTGCAGCATTCCCTTCCGTTCAATTTACTAGCCAGAGAACCTTATGAGCTTAAAAGACCAGATCACAGAAGACATGAAGTCTGCGATGCGCGCAAAAGAAGCGGCAAAACTCGGCACCATCCGTTTGCTGACTGCCGCGATGAAGCAAAAGGAAGTCGACGAGCGCGTGGAACTGACGGATACGATGGTATTGGCGATCATCGAAAAGATGATCAAGCAGCGTAAAGATTCCATCAGCCAGTTTGAAGCCGGTGGCCGCCAAGATCTGGCAGACATCGAAAAAGCGGAGTTGGCGATTCTGTCGGCCTATATGCCAGCCGGCTTGTCCGATGCTGAACTGCAGGCGGAAGTTACCGCTGCGGTTGCAGAGACCGGTGCTGCCGGTCCGCAGGATATGGGCAAGGTCATGGCGGTATTGAAGCCGAGGCTGGCCGGCCGCGCCGATATGACCGCCGTTTCCGGCCTGGTCAAAGCCGCGCTGACACGCTGATCAAGATAGCTGCTAAGCTAGATGATTTGTCGCAGGCCAGGTGCCTGCGTCGCTTGGCTTATTTTCCGTGATACCTCAAAGTTTTATTCAGGATTTGCTGGCCCGCGTTGATATTGTCGACGTGGTGGGCAAGTACGTCCAGCTCAAAAAGGGCGGCGCAAACTACATGGGTTTGTGTCCCTTCCATAACGAAAAATCCCCCAGTTTTACGGTCAGCCCCACCAAGCAGTTCTACCATTGCTTTGGGTGCGGCGCGCACGGCACCTCCATCGGCTTCCTGATGGAGTATTCCGGCATGAGTTTTGTCGACGCGGTCAAGGATCTGGCGCTCAACAACGGCATGATCGTACCCGAGGAAGACCGCTTGCTGCCGGCGCAGCGGGCCGAAGTGCAAGCCAAGAGCCTGGCGCTGAGCGATGTGATGACCAAGGCCGGCGAGCATTACCGGCATCATTTGCGCGGCGCGACCAGCGCGATTGCCTACCTGAAAAAACGCGGCCTGACCGGCGAGATCGCCGCCAGGTTCGGCCTCGGCTATGCGCCCGACGTCTGGGACGGCTTGC
>Ga0210384_10005337_pt1 | contig 14027 bp, 14 predicted proteins | sample IncBWH2MmetaG_FD_160574 | JGI IMG/M metagenome (GOLD analysis project Ga0210384, IMG submission 160574) | Forest soil microbial communities from Barre Woods Harvard Forest LTER site, Petersham, Massachusetts, United States - Inc-BW-H-2-M | ecosystem: Environmental > Terrestrial > Soil >...
CAACGGTTAGCACGTAGCCCTTTCAAGGCTAAAATACGGGTTCGATTCCCGTTAGCGCTACCAAACCCGAGCGCATCGACGTGCCTTAGTCGGAGTCGCCCTTGGCCGCTGTTCAGAATCCGCACGCAGGTATTGTGGATCGCCAAGCAAGACCCCCGAGACTCCACGTATCCCATTGCCAGGCATATGACGAGCATCCTCCACGGTTCAAATCCATTGGCAATGAAACGTTCATGTCGAATGACTCCCTTGGCAAGGTTTATGGCGCCCGCCTACCACTGTGTCCAACTGCAGCGAGCAACCTCGATGGCCGGAATGGAACGATCCTCCCGACTTTGAAGTATTACTTGCAAGATAAAAGTAATGTTCGCTTCAGGTTTATGCCGGAACTTATTTTTAGCCGCAAAGAGGGCTATAAATGTCGCCGCAAGACTTTGATCGGACAGGGGTAAAACCGAAGTTACGTACACCCGGATTAATTGGGTTGTCATCGTCCCTACCGGCTCCAGGAGCGGCTCTGGCGGAAGCGGCTACTCGATTCGGCAACTGAAGAAATTATTGAGATTCCTCTGTCCACTCTAATTGAACAAAAAAAGAGGACCGGCTGCGTCCTACCGGTCCTTGGGGTTGTCCTTCAATTCGAGAAGCAATTTAGTTTGACTCGACCCCCGCCAAACGCAAATCGGGTAAATCATGTATGGCACCTGAAGAGTTCACCGTGGGGTTTGCTTGGATAACAATGTCGGCCCCCTTGACCCGAGACTGTGGTTATTCGACGACCATAGGCTCGGGAGACTCGGTTCGAGAGGCTACGTGCTGAATTGGGTTTCGATCTGTGGATCGGCGAGAAGTGTGTTCAAAAAGAGTTTGACCGGGCCGCCATTGTTAGAGATGTCCGGTAACTGAACAACTCAAATGTAAAGCTGTCCGGCAGCCTCACTGAGAAAGCTGTTTAGGCGGGTTTAGCTAAGATCCTTACACAAGCCTGTTCGACGAGTTCCCGAAGTTCTGATTCGGCCTCAACTTGATCGCGATAGCGACCAGCTTCAAATCGCGCAGAGACTAAGCCAAGAACTTGTTGAATGGCTCGGCGGCAAGCAGGGTTCTTACCGGTTCGGAGCTGACCGGCCAACTGGGTCAAGAATTTAGAAGTCATTACGATGATTGTGGACCTCTGAGGCCAAAAACTCCATAGAACTTGTCGGTAGTACGCAAACTGTCCGCTAAGTGAAAGGAGATGATAAAAACCAAACTTTTGAAGCAGGTCGACCCCGAGACCGAGTCGCCAAGTGGTTGGCCTCTGACGAGACGCATCAAGCGGCTATTCACTTTCCTCCCAGTAGACCGGCCTCGCCTACGGTCATTCCTTTCCCTGCGTCCTTCCATCATTAAATCCCCATAAGGCCCGCGTCCGCCGCAACCACGAGCGCCTTCGTTCCAACGGCCTTATCGAACGCGCGCAGGGCACCTTGCCAAATTTCGCCTGTTCGCGAAAATGCGCGAGTTCTTCTGACAGTATCAAGCTAGCTAAAACGTCCAAAACCGCACAGTTTATCGGCGACCCTGCGTGCTAAACAATCATGCGGAGACGATTTTATGAATACCCGTGCCTATCCCTGGCGAACGGCTTTCCTGCGTGCGGTTTTCGAGACAGAACTTGCCAAAAAGCCCGCTCGGATCAGCAACGCGACCAAAGTGATTGAGGCTCGGTTAGTCGAGTTCGCTCAACCCGACGGCGTTGAGCGCAGGGCTATTGAGGATGCCCAACAGGCTTTGGCGACGCTGGGGGCTGAGGTTTCCGTTCTTGCTAATACGCAAAACACCCGTGGCTCGTGCGGAGGCCGCCACATTGAGTGAATTTTGATGGTCCGAACACGACCGCTGGAATGGAACGCGAGGGCCTGCTCTGTAGTCGATATTCCCCCAGGATTGGCAATTCCCCCAAAAATCGACGGCAAGCATACTTCGCTATTATTCAAGACTACTGAAACGAGCGAGCGCGTACGTTCCTAAGTGAGGTTGCAATGCCGTCTCAAATGCATCCAACTCAAACACCACACCCCTCCCGCCGAAATATCGAGACCATCGCGAAGTTAGAGCACGATGCCCTTCACCGCAGAACGTGGACGGAGCGGTTCAGCGAAAATGCTGTCAAAGTTGTTGGTAGCATCGCCTTTCTTGTACTCAACGTTCTTCTAATAATTGGTTGGATTCTAATCAACCTGCGGTCAATTCCCGGATTAACACCCTTTGACCGATTTCCGTTCGGCATTCTGGCTCTGATCGTGTCCGGAGAAAGCATAATTCTAACCATCCTCGTGCTTGTCAGCCAAAATCGTCTATTGCGTCAGTCAGACAAAAGGGCGCATCTTGATCTGCAAGTGGGCCTGCTGGCCGAGCAAGAAATAACTGCTTTGGTCGAGATGGTGCACAAACTTTGCGAGCACGCAGGCGTGGATGTGGACTATTCGAAGCATGCCGAGAACTTTGGCAAAACAACGGACGTACAAAAGATTGTTAAGGAACTCGACGAAAAACTCCCCACCGACTAGCCAACCGGGCGTCGGCAGAAGGCCGCTGCTCCAGCGATCTAGCCAAGGACATCGTCCGTTAAATGGTCGAGGAATTGAAGCGTCGTTCCGAACTTCTTCTGCACTTCGGACATCCTTCAACGATTGCGCAACGATTGCGCCCCGGCCGCCTTGCGCGAGTGACCGCGGTTCGTCAACGAAACGGGAAAATCATGTTGCTGCAATTCGGTTCTCAATGCCGCAAGCCTAGCAGATTTTCGCATGGACCACCGAATCGTATCGCTGTCTTTGCCGGTTATCCCTGGCGGTCTTGGAATTCCTCGTGCCATGCCATTTGAATGGCTTCGAGCTTGGATTCGTTGGAGGCTTGCGGATTGCCCGTAAAGCCGGGGAGCTCGATGATCCATTTGTGCATGTCGGTGAAGCGGACGGTGAGCGGATCGACGCCGGGATGTTTGTCGGTGAGTCCGATGGCGATGTCGTCCAGATTGTCCCAGTCGAATGTTGCGGGCATTTCCACTCCTTGGACAAGAAGAAAGATCGTTCAAAGGACGGGCTCTCTTTATTCATCTGGGGGCTCGCTTAAGCGCGCCCCCGCGAGCGTTTCGCGAGTCCGTCCGTTTTAGTGGTCAGCTTCCTTGGCGTAGTTTTTATTCCAGTCGGGAATTTCCACGACGATGTCCGTCGTGCCATCGGGGACTGTCTGGCAACCCAAGCGTGACTTCGGCGTGATGCCGGGGGCTTCGTCTAGTTCGTCGAGTTCGGCATCGGTAGCTTCGTTGCAGGACTCCAAACCTTGTCTCACGATTACGTGGCAGGTGGAGCAAGCGCAGACTCCGCCACAGGCATGATCGAGGCCGGCTTTGATGCCCTCGGAGATGTCGAGAATGCTGCCGGGAATTCCGTTGTGGCCGTAGGGGATCTGTGCCGGGTCCACTTCGATCGTCTTACCGCTAGGAAGAAACGTGACCTTGTATTTCTTCGTGGCCGGCTTGTATTTTACTTCTTCGATGTATGGATTACTGCCGCCCATTTTGCTCTCCTCTGCAACCGGAAACATCGTGCCCGGGCTTACACCGTGCACGGGCTGAAGCTTGTGCTACAAAAAGCTCAGACTTCGGCTAGTTTGCGGCCTTCCAGTGCTGTTGATACTGCGCCGTTCATAATCAGTTCGGCGAGATGTGTAGTCGCCTGGTTCAGCTCATCAATACGTTTGCGGATGAGCTTGTAATCATTGCCCGCGACGGATTCTGCCAGAACGGCTACCGATTGGTCTATCGCGGCTCGCTCATCGCTCGACAGGCTCGCCGACTCCGGGGTGGACAATGCTTTTTGTGTTGCGGTCAGGATCGCTTCGGATTCGGTGCGTGCTTCGATTACCTGACGCTCGGCAAAATCCTGCTCGGCGTACTCGATCGAGTCTTCGAGCATGCGTTCGATTTCGGTGTCGCTGATGCCGTAGCTCGGTTGCACCTCGACAGAGTGCTGCTGCCCGTTGCGCAGATCCTTTGCCGCGACTTGCAGGATGCCGTTCGCGTCGATGAGAAATCGAACCTCGATGCGCGGAAGACCCGCGGGCGCCGGAGGGACTTTCAGCGTGAATCGCGCGAGTGAGCGGCAATCCTTGGCGAGTTCCCTTTCGCCCTGGAGCACATGGATGTCGATGCCGGTCTGGTTGTCGACACCGGTGGTGTACGTCTCCTGCGCACTGGCGGGGATCGTGGAATTGCGCGGGATGACTTTGGCGACGGCGCCCCCGTAGGTTTCGATGCCAAGCGAAAGCGGCGTAACGTCGAGCAGCAGCATGTTTTTCACGCCGCGATCGAGGACGTTCGCTTGCACGGCCGCGCCCAGCGCGACCACTTCGTCGGGATTCAACTCGGTGTGCGGCTTGCGTCCGAAATATTCCTCGACCGTAGCGCGGATCAGCGGCGTGCGCGTGGTGCCGCCGACGAGCACAACCTCGTCGATTTCCGATGGCGTAAGGTGAGCGTCGGCGAGCGCCTGTTTCACCGGGGCCATGGTGCGACCAACAATGGAACCAATGAGAACCTCGAACTCCGCGCGCGAGAACTCATGAACAAAAACTGCCCCGTTTGGCAGCGGAAACCGCAACGTGGCCAATTCGCCATCCGAGAGTTGGTGCTTGGCGGCGATCAGCGCCTTACGCAGTTCTTGCACCAGCTCTGGTTGCGCGGAAACATCCACGCGATGATGCTGAAGAATTTTCTCGCGGACGAGCGATTGCATCAGGTTGTCGATATCGTCGCCACCGAGATGTGTGTCGCCGTTGGTGGACAGGACCTGGTAGATGTCGCCCTCGCCGGTCGAAATGAGTTTGAGGACGGAGATGTCGAAGGTTCCGCCGCCGAGATCGTAGACTGCTACGCGGCCGCGCTGCTTTTCGTGCAGCCCGTAGGCGAGCGCCGCAGCCGTCGGCTCGTTAACCAGGCGAAGAACTTCGAGTCCTGCTATTTTGCCGGCGTCTTTGGTGGCTTGGCGCTGAGCATCATTGAAATAAGCCGGCACGGTGATGACCGCGCGATCGACGGTATCGCCAAAATAAGCTTCCGCCCAATTCCTCAGCTCGCGAAGGATGAACGCGGAAATTTCCGGCGGGGTAAAGAATTTGTCGCCGAGCTTAATGCGGATGACGTTTTTGCTTGTGGAGTCGACGCGGAACGGAAAAAGTTTCAGTTCGGTTTGAATGTCGGCAACACCGCGGCCCATCAGGCGTTTCACGGAATAGATGCTGCGCTCCGACTGCGTGAGCAAGCGACGGCGCGCGGGTTCGCCGACGATGATGCTGCCGTCGGGATCGAGACTCACGACGGATGGACACAGCGTGCTTCCGCTTGGTCCCGGGATACACTTCGGCGCTCCCGTCTGCGGATCAGTGTACGCGACGAGGCTGTTGGTTGTGCCGAGGTCGATTCCTACGATGCGTCCCATATTCTTTTTGCGTTACTGCAATTCCATTTGAACGTTCTTCACAAGATTGCGGATATACGATCGGCGATTCAGCAATTCGTTCAGTCGGACCATGATGGCCCTCCGGTCGTTGTCGCCGGCCTCCGCTTCGAGCGCGGCGTCCCATTGCTGCGCTGCTACCTGAAGCAGCTCATCCACTTCGCCGAGTTTCTGCTGAAAATTCTGTTGTGCGGTTTCAAGACGCGATTTCAGCGCTGCCAGGTCAGCGCCGCCCTCTTTCGCTTGCCGCAATTCGTCGAGCGACTCGTTCAACTCGAAGACTTCTTCCAGGAGTTCCGGCGGCGCTTGCTGCTTGTGCTCACCTTCTTTGCGCGCGCCTTCAATCTGGAGCAGGTATTCGACGCGGGCAACCGGATCGCGCAGAACGCGATACGCGTCGTTTACCTCCGAGCTGCGCTTCAACGATCCTTCTTGCTCTTCCGGGGAAGCGTTGACGAAATTGTCCGGGTGCAACTTCCAGCTGAGCTGCAGAAACTTTTGCTCAAGGCCGTTCATTTCGATCCAGAGTTTGCGCGGAAGGTCGAACAGGGCGAAATGGTCGAGTCTCTCGGGAGCTGTGGAAGGGGTGCTCATGCGATTTTCACTACGATACAAATTTCCTTGAGCTCAGACGGGGCACAAAAAAAGTGGCTGGCGATTGCGGCTGCCAACCACTTGTCGGATCAGCCTGGGACTGGCTCACACCGTGCACGAGCGAAAGCCCGTACTGCTTACGCGGTGAACGAACTGCCGCAGCCGCAGCTTCGCGCGGCGTGGGGATTCTGAAATACGAATCCCTGGCGCATCAGCGTTTCTTCGTACTCGAGCACCGTGCCGTTCAGATAGAGCAAGCTCTTCGGATCCACGAAGATGCGCGCGCCGTGTTGTTCAAAAACTTTGTCGCGGTCGCGAGCCTGCGTGTCCAACCGCATGGCATAAGACAACCCAGAGCAGCCACCGCCCTGAACGCCCACGCGCAGACCGCCCTGTTCGGGCGACACGCCATCTTTTTCGAGCAGCGCACGGATTTTCTTGGCGGCGCGCTCGGTGAGATGGATCGCGGCTACATTCGGGCTGATTGTTTCTGTGGCCATAAATCTTGCTCCAACTACTCGTTCTTGCTTGGCTGGGACGCTGGAACCTCGCCCGACCGATTTAGTGCGCGGTCTTTTCGGCTACCGGGACTTCGATGCCGTGCTTCTTCTTCCAGTCGCCAATGGCCGCTTTGATGGCGTCCTCGGCGAGCACCGAGCAGTGAATCTTGACCGGTGGAAGCGAGAGTTCGCGCACGATGTCCGTGTTCTTGATGTTCAGCGCTTCTTCGACGGTCTTGCCCTTCACCCATTCCGTAGCGAGCGAGGAGCTGGCAATCGCCGAGCCGCAGCCAAAGGTCTTGAACTTAGCTTCTTCAATGACTTTCGTGTCCGGGTTGATCTTCATCTGCAGTTTCATCACGTCGCCGCATTCCGGCGCGCCAACGAGACCGGTGCCGACGTTGGGGTCTTCCTTCGGCAAGCTACCGACGTTGCGTGGATTGTTGTAGTGCTCAACCACTTTGTCGCTATAGGCCATTGCGTGTTACTCCTTTAATTCGTCGTTCTAAAATTCTCGGACGACACAAAACCTGGCCGCCCCGTAGCGCGGCGCTACTTGAGGTTCCTAGCGCCTTGCCACGGTAGCGGTAGCGTCCAAGCCCGAACTCTTCACGACTTCTTCCGAAAGTGCGACGTTTGGCACGGATGCCGAGCGGCCTGCGGCGAGCTGCCGCAAAGCGTCCTTCACGAGTTCCGCGTTTACGCCGATGCTCTTGAGAAACGCGCGCACCTGCTGCACTTCGTGGAACGAGCGCACGCCCGCGGTGCCTTCTCCATCGGAGTCGTAGGGCACGAACGATACGCGAAATGCCGCGCCGTTGCCACCGATCAAGCGATGAATCCGAATTGTCCCTTCGTTTGCCATGTCATGTCCTTCAGTCGATGAGATAAATTCTCAAGCTGTCTGCCACTTCATTTTGGAAATGTCGATGCCTTCCTTGGCCATCTCGTAAAGCGGCGAGAGCTCGCGAAGCTTGGTGACGACCTGGACCATCTTTTCGATGACGTAATCGACCTCTTCGGCAGTGTTGAAGCGGCCAAGGCCGAAGCGAATCGATGTGTGCGCCAGGTCTTCGCCCACGCCTAATGCTTTGAGTACGTAACTGGGTTCCAGGGTTGCTGAGGTGCACGCAGAACCACTGGAAACCGCGATATCGTTGATGCCCATCAGGAGCGACTCGCCCTCGACATAGGCAAAGCTCATGTTGAGGTTGTTCGGCAAGCGGTGTTCCCAAGAGCCGTTTATGAAGACCTCATCGAGCTTCGATTCCAGGCCGACCTTGAGGCGGTCGCGCAGCCCGCGAAGGCGTTCGGCCTCCTGCGGCATCTCCTTCTGGGCGATTTCACAAGCCTTGCCCAGCCCAATGATACCGGTCACGTTGAGCGTGCCAGAACGCATACCGCGCTCATGGCCGCCGCCATCGATGATGGCGGAAAGTTGCACGCGGGGGTTGCGGCGGCGAACATACAGCGCGCCAACGCCCTTTGGCCCGTAAATCTTGTGGCCCGAAATCGCGAGCACATCAATGTTGTCCTTCTGCACGTCCACGGGAATCTTGCCAACCGCCTGAACACCATCGACTGCAAAGATAATGCCGTGTTCCTTGGCAATCTTGCCGATTTCCTGGATGGGATTAATGACCCCGATCTCATTGTTCGCATACATGATGGTGATCAAAATCGTCTTCGGCGTAATGGCCTTGCGCACGTCCTCGGGATCGACCCGGCCGTCCCGCTGCACCGGCAGGTAGGTCACTTCGTAGCCGTACTTTTCCAGCCGCTTGCAGGTGTCCAGCACCGCCTTGTGCTCGATCGCCTGGGTGATGATGTGGTTGCCCTTTTCGCGGTACATCTCGGCAACACCCTTGATCATCAGGTTGTCGGATTCCGTGGCGCCGCTGGTAAAGATGATCTCCTTGGGCGTCGCGCCAATCAGGGAAGCAATCTGCGCGCGGGCGATCTCGATCGCTTCTTCGCCGGCCCAGCCAAACGAGTGGTTGCGGCTCGCGGCGTTACCAAACTTCTCGGTGAAATACGGCAACATCGCCTCAACGACGCGCGGATCGGTCGGCGTGGTCGCGTGATTATCCATGTAGATCGGCAGCTTTACGGCCATTTTCCTATCTCCTAAGTCGTGCTCACCAGCGGCCGCGATGCAGCCGACAGTGCGACGAGCGCCGGCTCTTGCGGGTCTTCGCTCATCTGAGAAATCGTTACCGCGCTTAACACATGCAAAATGCTTTCATTGACGCGCCGAAGCGGTTCGCGAACAGAACACCTATCCGTGGCGTCGCAATTTCCGTGATTCGTCACGCACGAGGTAATCAGCACCGGTCCATCGATCGCGGAAATAACATCCAGCGCGCTGATCTGGCCCGGTTCTTTGGCCAACTGATAGCCGCCGCTCGAACCGTGCTTTGCAGCCACCAAACCTTCTCGTGCGAGTTTTTGCAGCACTTTCGCCATCAACGTGGTCGAAATCCCGTATTCTTCGGAAATCTCATTCGCGCTGCAAGCGTGCGCGTTTCGGTGCATGGCCAGGTGCTTTACCGCAATCAGCCCGTAATCAGCTTTTTTCGACAGCTTGAACATGAGCGAACTAATCGCCCCCCGACGAAATACGACTTAAATAGTCGCACTTGCATAATATCGTGTACCGCCGAGCAAGTCAAATGAAACTCCCGATGGACACTGGGCAAAGCCTGTATTTCGAGTAGGTTGTAATACTCTGCGGACACGCCTCGCCGTCTTGCAACCGCAGCATGATACCCTGCCCTTAGATGGAGGTCGCGGATGCACCGTTACACGTGGATGAGGGTGGTTCAAGGCGTTTTTGCGCTTGCAGCGTTCAACTTCGTCCTTCCAGCTCTGGCAATGAGCCAGTCTGCGCCTGCCGGCAAAAACGCTCCCTCGAAACAATCCTCCTCGCCGAACGAGCAAGTCATCCAGAATCAGACATTTACACTCGTAGGCGCCGGGGATATCGCCGGCTGCAAGGCCATCGAAGGTGCCCAAGCTACAGCCAAACTGGTCGAGCAGATCCCCGGCACGGTCTTTGCTGCCGGCGACCTCGCCTACGAACACGGTAACGCCTCCGAATTTCGGGATTGCTACGGACCAACTTGGGGCCGGTTCAAGAACCGCACCCGGCCGACGCTTGGAAATCACGAGTACGGTGTTCCGAACGCGGCTGCCTACTTCGATTATTGGGGCGCCCAAGCCGGTCCAGTCGGACAGGGCTACTATAGCTACGACCTCGGTGTCTGGCACGTCGTTGCGCTAAACACCAACTGTGATGCTCCGGGCCTGGGAGGCTGCGGTGCCGGCTCCCCACAGGAAGCGTGGTTGCGCCATGACCTGAGCCAACACCCAAACGCTTGCATCGTGGCTTACGGCCACCACGCCTTGTTCAGCAGCGGCTTGTTCAAACGCCACGCGATCCATCCTGAGTTGAAGCAGCTTTGGCTGGACCTCTATGCGGCTCATGCCGACCTGATGCTGGTGGGCCATGAGCATTCCTACGAACGCTACGCTGCGCAAGACCCAGACGGCAACGCCGACCCGAAGCACGGCATTCGCGAGATCGTCGTCGGCACGGGCGGTCGGAGCCACGATCCACTGGGTTTCGCGACGCCCAATAGCGAAGTACGGGACGCAGACACCTTCGGCGTACTCAAGGTCACTCTCCTACCGCGCAGCTACACGTGGGAGTTCATTCCGGAAGAAGGCAAGACGTTTCGCGATTCCGGCGGCGGGATCTGCCACAACCAGGCGCCACAGGAAGCTCAAACGGGCAGCGCTCCCCACTAGTCCGTGCTCACCAAGCCAGTCAATTGAATAAACGTTCGAAAAGCGAGCGGTAGCTTCGCCCGCTATTGCACCTTGGAAACGTCGCAACTTCCGCCCTTCGTGGCAGCGTCCACCAATCTTTGGACCGCCCCAGCAGGCATGAGTAGCAGCTGCGCCTTCGGCTTCTGGATTTGCTGAATCGCCGAGGTCTGCTCTGCTTTCCATGAATCCGGAGCGCCCGCGCCCTTGGCGATGAAATCGAGTGCAGCCAGCCCAGTGGTCCCAAGTGCTGAGAGGTCCACCGAGGGCTGCATTACTTCCTTCACCAAGAAAGAACGCTGCGCCAACGGCTCCAACCGGACGTCGTTGTCGCGCCACAACGTGAGTTGTGCACGCAGCCGCGTTTCCATTGCGGCGTCGTGACACGCGGCCGCGAGATACTTATCAACTAACTCGGCAAACCGCCTCGCCGCGTCGCTCTCGAGCGGCACGGCATCGACGATGCGGTTAAGCGGCGTCGTACTCGTCGGTTCCGCCGGGGCTAGCTTCTCGCGTTCGTAGTCCTTCACGGGCTCAACGACATCGGTAAGCGTCCGCAGCGCGGCGAATTCCTCCGGCGTCGACGATCCCGCGATGCGCTGAAGCATCGGCCGATAATATTTCTGGTGAGTCAGCTCCAGCAGCTCGAGCCGCGCGCTGACCGCGTGCAAGCGCGCATACATCGACGTCGGATCGGTAACATTCTGCGGAGACCACAATCGTTCCGCGATGGCCGCATTCCGCGGCCAAATGCGCGAATCGATATTTTGGGCGTTCACGTATTCCGACCACATGCAAGACTCGCCCCCCAAAATCAGCTTCTGCTGATCCGGCGTTAGATTCGCCGCTGCGCCGCCCATCGGATCGACGGCATAGTGCCGCGCCGTCGACCAGCCAAGATCGAGATAGTATCCGTTGGAAAGAATTCCCTGATAGCCCTGCGAAGCAGCTTGCGCAAGCGAAGCTGCGCCGCGCCAGGACTGAATCACGATGTCCTTCGGCACGCCGGGGATAAAGACTTCGTCCCACCCGATGACCGCTTTTCCGTGTTTCGTCACCAGCTTCTGCACGCGTCCGCTGAAGTACGCTTGTAGCGCCTCATTGTTTTTCAGGTTGTGGGACTTCATGAACGCCTGAATCTTGGGGTTGACGTCCCACTGTTTGCCGTTTACCTCGTCGCCGCCGATATGAAAGTAGTGATCGGGAAACAGCTTCGTCATTTCTGCGATCAACTCATCGAGGAATTTGTAAGTCTTCTCGTTCGTGGGATCCATCGCGGGGTCGAAAACACCCCACTTGCGTTCGATTCCGTATGGACCCGGTCCGCTGGCAAGCTCCGGATAACCCACAAACCAAGCCGTGCTGTGCCCCGGCATGTCGAACTCGGGCACCACGCGGATGCCACGCTCGCGCGCATAGTTGATCAGATCGCGAGCTTCGTCTTGCGTATAAAACATTGCATCCGAACCCATCTCGTGCAGCTTCGGAAACTTCTTGCTTTCGATACGGAAGCCTTGGTTTTCCGACAGGTGCCAGTGGAAGACGTTCATCTTTACGGCTTCCATTCCGTCGATATTGCGCTTCAAGATATCGATCGGTATGAAATGTCTGCTGACATCGATCATCAAGCCGCGCCATGGAAATCGTGGAGTATCGCGAATGGTGGCCGCCGGCGCCGCAAATCCATCCGGAGTTACCTCGATCAACTGCAATAAAGTTTGCAAGCCGTGCATGGCACCGAGAATCGTCGGGGCCGTGAGACTTCCTCCACCCGGAGTGATTTGCAGTACATAGGATTCGTCTTCACCCAGTTCATCCACGTCTTTGCTAGCGTGCTGGATGGAGAATGAGAACGTGGCCTTTGCCGAGATCGGGCGTTCGAACTGGTGCATCGGGATTCCGGTTTGATGAGAAAGCTGGCGAAGAAAGCGATCGATCGCGCCACTCGTCCGCGGGTCGCGGTATCCATGAATATCCGGTAATATCGAAAACGATTCATCAATGCGGAGCTGGCCGGCACCTGTCTCCACGCTCGACGGCCAGGGCATCAAATTCAACCGCGGCTGTGTTTGCGCCCTCATTGGCAACGTTGCGACCAGTCCCGCCACCACCAGCATACCGAGTATGATCGCTCCCCGAACCCCGCCGCTCTGCATCATTGTCCGCCCCCGTGCGGAAACCCGCTACTAATACGTTTCAATAGCGATAGGGCATCCTCGCATATTCGGCGTCACGCATAAAACTCAATTCTGTGCCGGGTGCTGCACCGGCCGAAATGGCTGCAGTCGCGGAAAAGTTTGCGGCTAGCCCCTGGCACGGGCTAGGTTAGAATATCGCTAGCAAGCGATCACCATGAAAACGTCCATCGCCATATATCCCGGCTCGTTTGACCCGGTCACCAACGGACATCTCGACCTCATTGAACGGGGCGAGAAGATGTTCGATCTGGTAATCGTCGCGGTGCTGCGCAACGTCGAAAAACAGCCGCTGTTTACCGTACCCGAGCGCGTGGAGATGCTGCGGGAAGTGACCAGGCGGTGGTCAGGAGTTGAAGTGGACGTTTTCGATGGCCTGCTGGTGGAGTACGCGCGAAAGCGCGGTGCAGGCGTGATCCTGCGCGGAATCCGAGCAGTGTCCGATTACGAGTACGAATTGCAGATGGCGCTGATGAACCGCAAACTGGAACCGCGCCTGGAGACGGTGTTCATGTTGCCCGGCGAATCCTATAGCTATCTGAGTTCGAAGCTGGTGCGTGAAATTGCGCGGCTAGGCGCGTCACTCGACGGTCTGGTGCCGCCTGTCGTCGAAGAAAGATTGCGCGCGAAAATTTCGTAGTTATCGCAAAGGGGAACACAGTGCAACTCACCGAACGCATCAATCGCATCCAAATCTCGCCGACCTCCGCGGTGATCGCGGAAGCGGAGAAACTCAAGTCGCGAGGCGTCGATATCGCCGACTTTGGTCCCGGTGAGCCGGACTTTCCGACGCCGGATCACATCAAGAAAGCGGCCATCCGGGCCATCGAGCAGAACTTTACGAAATACACGCCCACCGGCGGCATCCTGCCGCTGCGCGAAGCCATCTGCGAGTGGCACAAGCGCGAACTCGGCTCGCACTACGATCCAAAGGAATGCGTAGTCAACGTCGGCGGGAAGCACTCCATCTTTAACGTGGTCAGCGTGCTCGTGCAGCAAGGCGACGAAGTCATCATTCCCGCGCCGTACTGGGTGAGTTATCCGGACATCGTGAAATACGCGGGTGGCACTCCGGTTTTCGTGGAAAGCCGGGCCGAAGATGAATTCAGCGTGACCGCGGCGGTGATCGCAAAGGCGATCACTCCGAAAACCCGCTTGGTTATTCTTAGCTCGCCGAACAATCCCACCGGCGGCGTGATTCCGCCGGATGAATACGAACGCATTCTGGCCGTCTGCAAGAAGCACAACGTGTGGCTGATGGGCGACGAGTGCTATTCACATTTTACCTACGACCCCCACAAACCCTATTCGATTGCTAGCCACGCAGACTCCAAAGCGCACGTCATCATCATTGGCTCGATGTCGAAGACGTTCGCCATGACCGGCTGGCGCATCGGCTACACACTCGC
>Ga0210384_10005339_pt1 | contig 14025 bp, 11 predicted proteins | sample IncBWH2MmetaG_FD_160574 | JGI IMG/M metagenome (GOLD analysis project Ga0210384, IMG submission 160574) | Forest soil microbial communities from Barre Woods Harvard Forest LTER site, Petersham, Massachusetts, United States - Inc-BW-H-2-M | ecosystem: Environmental > Terrestrial > Soil >...
TCGCTTGTTGGACTGGCCTTAGTCGTCGAAGCCAGGCAAGGGCCGGGTGTGCTCCTCGCGCACGCCCTTCAGTTCATCGGCATCGATCCCAAAGGCTTGCAGGATGGTCGGGGCGATCTGCGTGGTCTCCACGCGCTCCTGAACGGTCTTTCCCTCGAGCCCGGGGGCGCTGACCAACAACGCCACGTGGCGGTCATCATCCGCAACGCCGCCGTGCTCCGCCAACTTGCTGCCTTTGGTGTAAATTACGCCATGGTCCGACACGACAAAGAAGTCCGGTGTCCGACTGTCCGTGGCGGGATCACGATATTCTTGCTTCAGTTCATCGCGATCGAGGATCTGCTTGATGCCGAGAGCCGTCGCGTTGGCCTTAAGATCGGCCTCCGTGGCCGCCAACGTCGCCGACGTCCGCTTGCTCGGGTCGAGCCAGATAAGCGAAACATCGTCCGCAATGTTGAAGCCGTAGCCGTCGTTCTTCAACACCGTATTGTAGGTGTCGGGGATGGCGCGTCGCAGGGTGCGGTCGATCGGGGACTGACCATGCTTGGCGCTGATGATGATCGCGGTACGATCGTAGATATCGTTTGCTTTGAGAGCCTTGACCATCTTGCCGATAGAGTCTTCGACGAAGTCGAGCTGCAGGGTGAGCGCGTTGCCGGGTGTGCCCTGGGCATCGCTGTAGCCACCAATCAGCGAGGGATCATCGCCGAAACCGGCATGGGCGAGCTTTTGACCAACGCTGACGGCCTGGAAGTTCATGCCGAAGATAGCCGGGACATAGCCGACGACAACGCCCAGGCTGTTTTTCTTGTTGATCTGGTTGATCACGGCAGTGACTTTGATGCTGTCGTAATTGCGCGTGCCCTTGAAGCTGGTCGTATTGTCATTGCCCGCCGGGGCGCCCGGCAACTGGGAATTGATTTCTGGAGTGAAAAGATCTTCGATCCCTTTGCCGGAAGGCCCGTTCAGGATCTCATACGCCGGATGCTTGTCGGACCAGGCCGTGTGCAGTCCGTGTGTACGCAGAACCTCGAAAACCGTATTCACGCGGATAAATTCATGCGGGAGGACCACAACGCATGTGCTGCCAGCCTTGCGCATCGGCAGGTTCTGCGGATTGATCTGCGACAGCGGGTTGCCAAGGGTCCCGCCCCCGGTCACATCGTTCAAATTGTAGTCGAGGTTTTCGGCGAATTGCGTCTCGGCGCCCGCAGTGCCAACGCAATTGGAGGCCGGCGCATATAAGGTGCGATCATAGCTGTCGTCGTAGAATACGCCCGCTGAAAATGGCGTACCGCCCGTGACCTGGGCGATCATCCCCGGAAAACTGTCAGAAGGTGCAGTGGTAAAGGCTTGAGAATAGGTCGTGCCACGCTCCGTCAATTCGGCGAACGCGCCCTCGGGATGGCCTTTGATCCAACGCTGCAGATCAACCTGATGCATACCGTCGACGCTGATCAGAAGGACATGCCTGATATCGCGGTCGCGGTGGTCGTCTTCTGCGCGCGCTAGATTGGTCAGCCCGATAGAGCCGACGATTGCTGCAATCGTCAATTGTCCAAATGTTTTCATAATGCTGCACCTCCGGTTTGGCGGGGGCTAAGCCTTTAGCGCGGCGAGCACGACGGCGATGTGAAGACAGAATTACGGAGAAATGAATTTTTGATAGCGCGTCTTCCGTTGTGGCGATCGGATTAGCTTTGCAAAAGCGTTACAACACAAAAGGATCAGCGCGCTGTCACAGAGGAGTGTTAGGAGGCGGACCCTGTCTCGATTGGACGGCATCCCTGATAATCAAAGGAATCTATCACTATGATCAATTTGCGCTTTGGCACGGTCGCCGCAATTGGGCTGTTGACAGCCGCATCCGCGGCAAATGCTGATCCGACAATTACTTACATCCCAAACAGCCTCAAGCAGTCGAAGATCGAGCGTGGGCCGTGGACGCTTCACGAAGCCGGAAAATACTTTGGCCATGATGCTTCCGGTATCGTTCCCGCCGCGGGACTGACGCCGCCATACAATCCAGCGCTTTCGGGGACGCCCTATGCGGACTATTGCTCGCCGGGGGGAGAGCATACGGTCAACCACGAGAAAAGCGTGATGCAGCCCTACTATTTCCCCTTCGTGCGCCGCCGCGGCGATGTTCTCGAGGGCTTTTTTGACTATCGCCCGCGCAACCAGGAGGAAGCGACCGTCTCGGCAATTTCCACGGACTGGGGCATAAGCTGGATGTTCACGGGCAAGGCCCTGGCGCTCAATCCCTATTGCCCTTGGGATGTGACGGATCCCGACAATCTGAATGTGAGCGTCAACGGGCAGAAGACGGCGTATGGCTCGTCAAGCGCCAATGCAGCCGATAACGGCCTCGGCCACGCCTTCGTCCTCAATGTGAGAGGCGAAAAGCGAATCTACCATTTGAACAGAGCTAATGGCCATATCGACAGCGACCAGTTCGTGGTCCACCACCTGCCTCGGGAGTCGGAAGTCCCGCTGTTCGGACTTCCGGAGTTCGGCTATGTCAGCCCGCTCGCTTCCGGCGGTTATCCGAGCCTCGACGCGACCGCCAAATCAACAAGTGGCCTGACTACTCCGGATGCGATCCTGGGTTCGGCGCGCACCGATGAGCAGACCACGATCGTTTATGTCGCCAAGAATCTCTCTCCCGGGGATGCAGGTTTTCCGCCGAGCGAGGTGTGCCCGAACACGCCCGCTTTTGCATTGACCAATCTCGTCAATAAAAAGCCCCGCAAGCCCAATCACGACGTCATTTCCATCCGCATTGCAACGACTTCGGACGGAATCAGCTTCACCGATGTCGGCGCGGCGACCGGCCTTCAGGATCCGACCAGCGTTGCCTTGAACGGCATCCGCTGGCTCGGCAGCGGCAGCATGTTGCGCATATCCGACGGCCGCTACGGCCTGTTCTTCGGCGCAGGCAATTGCCTGGACAACGACTCCGACGGCTTCCACTTCATTGGCTATGCGGAGACCGACAATCCGGTTCATAAGCCGAGCGACCTTCTGAAGTGGCACGTGATCAAGGGCTTCGACAATCCAATCCTCTCCACCGACAAGGTAGTCGATCCGGCGGGCCCTCGGCCGTATCCCTTGAATGCTCCGCTCGTGAACCTCAGCGGTGCCGATGCCCTGACTGCTGCCCAGGTCGCGCCCTTCGTCCCACCGGGGGAGGGTTACAGCACGAACTTCTTCAGCGGGCGCGTCTATGATCCGCAAGCGGTCTACACCGACGACGAAACGGTGACGATCGTGTTCGCCGGCTACAACACACCGCAGCCGAGCAACAATCTGGGCGACTATCGCTCGATCGGCCGCTTCCAGCTTCACTTCCCCGAAGGTTATTTCGCGCCGCCGCACTTCGAACGCGAGGATTGACCGCGGTTGGCGCCGCGCGCGGTTTTCCGTTTTGCAACAGAGGTTGCGGGCTGACAGAGATTGGCAGCCCGCGACAACCTCATCAAGGAAACCGGCTTCGACCGAGAGGCTCGCCGCTGCGGCGACACGAGAGCTTCACGAGCCGGACATCGAATGCAGGTAGCCATCTCATAGCTCGACGCGGACGCGGCGAGCCCGTGTCAGCAAAAGTCCCGATTCTCACACGTTCAATCGCTCGAAGAAACACAAAGGAGCCTGCCATGATTCGTCACGGAGCTGCGGTCATTTGCGCCGTCGTGCTCACCGGTGTTTCGGCATTCGCCGCCGATCAGACCCAAGTTGGCGTTGGCAATGCGCGGGCGCAGCAGATCGGGGCGGCGTCGCCGCTTGTGCGCTCGGCCGTGGAGCTTCTCAAGGATAATGCGCAGCAGATCGAAGACGGCGAGCTTCGTGCCGCGACGCTTGACTCGTTTCTTAATCCGAACACCTGTATCCGCCATCGCGCCAACGTTACGGATGCCGTCAAGAATCAGATCATTGCCACTCTGCTCGCGCAAAATCTGGTCAATCCTGCCGACGCGGCTTCGATCACCGGCGGTCTGAAAGCCGGCGTTTTTCCGCCAGTCGCCAATGACGGTACGGCATGTCCGACGTTGCCGCTCACCTTCGCGGCCACACCCGGCAGCAATTTTGGCGGACATCACTCTTATCCGGGTGGCTTGGCGGTGCACGAATCCTACAACGACCAAAGCTCGATCAATTTTGCCGACACCTATCGCGGCGAGTACGGAAGCCTCGGCGAGCGCCAACTGCCGGTGACTAGGGGCGCGCAGCGAAGCGGCGATGTCCGGATCAGTCAGGACGTCATCCTGGCCGCTCCGATCTGGCACGATTGGGCCAAGATGATGGTGTTCCAGTGGAACAGCGACGGCACCGAGTTCACCGAATTGAACTTCGGTGGGACCGGCACCAACGACAATTTCGGTGCAGCCGGCGACTCTCGTACCGGAGGCCACCACATCATGAGTATCGCCGAGACCATGGCCCGCGGCCTGTCGCCGTTATTGGTGATCACGCAGGCATCGGCTCATTCGGCACCAAGCCTCGGCAACGAATTCAAAGTCGTCAACTGGCTGCGCGCCGCCGCGATTATGGCGCAGATCGATCCGGTCGCGAGGGGCTACCTCGTCGTTGACGGAAGTGGGCGCTTGCGTCTGCCGCCTCTGGCCGCACTCGGTGCCGGTGTCAATCTTCCCGCAGCGGGGCAGACCAATCTCCTGGTCGAATATCAGATCCACAACCTTTCGGATGCCGATTTCGTCAATTCGATTCCGGCTGTCACGCAGGTGCAGGTCCTGCTGCAACAGGTCGCACCAAGCTTCGGATACGATCCCGCCGACGTTGCGCGATACAACAACTTCTTCCGTAACGTGGTGCTCTCTTATCTGAGCCCGGAGCGGCTGATGATGATTTACGACAAAAGCGGCCTGGAGGAGGTCGTCGAAGAGGTGAGCAAACTTCGACGTTTGCACGCGATCTGACGCGGAGCGTTTTCTGAAGTGATTCAGGCTCGTTGAGATCACGAGCTAACGGACAAAATGTAGCGGGGGCCGCCCTCAAGCGGTCACCGCTTCGCATTTGTCACCGCGGCAACTCTCCGCGAAGCGCACGAGAAAAAATCCGAACGCGGTCGGAATAAATCGAGCACATCGTTGTTGCTTGCGCCTGCCGGCGCCAATCGCGCCAATCTAGGGAGCGGAATCGCTGAAGCCATGGTCTGGCCGCGATCTTGTCGCGCGAGCGTTTTCGATCCGTCACCCAATCAGACAACGCGTGTCATCGTCGCGGAATATGAACGCGGCTGTTGCCACCACCCCAATATCCAACAGGAGAGAGCTATGTCGAAAGCTTCGCTTGCGCGGAGGCTTGGCCGATTGCTGCTTGGTGCATCGGTCACGGCCCTTGCGCTTTCGCAAACTGTTCGCGCGGAGGACGGACGCGATCACGATGCCGGCCAGAACCCGATTGAACAGATCAGGACCGCGTCGCCGATCAAGCATGTCATTATTATCGTCGGCGAAAATCGCAGCTTTGACCATCTGTTCGCCACCTACAGGCCGAAGTCGGACGACGAAAGGGTGTTGAACCTGCTGTCCGAGCGCATCATCAAGGCGGACGGCTCGCCGAACGAAAATTTCGACAGGTCGCATCAATTTCAGATCATCTCCGCGCCCAACGGAGGAAAATATTTCATCAGCGCCGGATCAGCCAACAAGACATTATATTCGACGCTGCCTGCGCCTGACCTCGCAGGCGTACAGAACCCGCCAGCTGCTGCGATTCTCGGACTGCCGGGTGGCGATCCCGGACTGCCAGCCGCCGACCAGTTCCTGTTCGGAACCGGCGGCACGGGGCTGCCGAACAATTTAGGCCCGGACACTCGGATCACCAACGTCAACACCCTGCCGCCCGGGCCGTTCCAGATGACCGGCCTGACCATGCCTTATGATGCCTACACCGGTGACACCATCCATCAATTCTTCCAAATGTGGCAGCAGATGGATTGCGCGATCGATAGCGAGCACGTCAGCCGGCGCAACCCGACCGGCTGCCTGCACGATTTGCAGTCGGCGATCACCACGACCTACTCGACCGCGCCCGGCGGCACGCCACACGACACCGGTCAGACCATGGCGTTTTTCAATATGCTCAACGGCGATGTGCCATTTCTGAAATTCCTCGCCGACAATTACACCATGAGCGACAATTATCATCAGCCGGTGATGGGCGGGACCTGGCCTGACAGCATGCCGCTTGGCTATGCCGATCAGGTATTTTACGGCGACGGCCAGGGCAATTCGGCGACACCGCCGGCCTCTACCGTCTATAATCCCGATCCACTGCCCAATACGCTCAACCAATACACCGCGCGCAAGCAGTGGTTCAATTGCTCAGACCCGACGGCGCCGGGGGTCAAGCCGATCCTGGATTATCTCAGCAAGCTGCCTTACAAGGTGCAGACGAAATGCGACGCGGGCACCTATTACCCCGCGGTGAATATCGGCCCAGCCTGGACGCCGCAAGGCACACCAAGCGGAGGCAACCCCGTTCCGACCGTCACGATGACCAGCATCGGCGATCTCTTGAGTGCGAAGAACATCCCTTGGAAGTATTATGGCGGTGGCTACAACGTTTCCGGGACCGGCGCTCCGCTCGACGTCGGACTCTATTGCGACATCTGCAATCCGTTCGAGTACAAGCTGAACTATCCGGCGATGCGCGCCGACCATATGCGCGACGTCACCGATCTGTTCAATGATCTGAAGAACGGTACGTTGCCGGCGGTGTCATACGTCAAGCCGGACGGCACCATGGACGGCCATCCTGCATCGTCCAAGTTCGATCTGTTCGAAGCCTTCGCCAAGAACATCATCGAGCTTGCCCAAGGCAACAAGGAGCAATGGGAGCGCACGGCGATCTTCGTCACGGTGGACGAAGGCGGCGGATATTACGACTCCGGCTTCATCCAGCCGGTCGATTTCTTCGGCACCGGGCCGCGCATTCCAATGATCGCGGTTTCGCCGTTCTCGCGTGGCGGCCACATCAGCCACGTCTATAACGAACACTCTTCGTTCGTGAAATTCGTGGAACGCAACTGGTATCTCGGCAAGCTCACGGCGCGCAGCCGCGACAACCTGCCCAATCCACGGATGGACGACGACAGTCCCTACGTTCCCGTGAACATGCCGGCGATCGGTGACCTGTTCGACTTGTTCGATTTCGACAGGGGTCACGATCGCGATCATGGTGACGGCGGCGACCGATAGTCGCTCCAAGTAAGCGCGGACTAATCACGAATGGGGCCGGCAGCATGCCGGCCCTTACTTTTTTGGCTCCCGTCGGAGTGTCAATCGCAGTGGATACGATCCTGAAAAAACGCAAATGCGGAAGCGCGCCAAACTTGCCCGTCGGTCCAGAAGCTGCATCGCCGAAATCACTAAACAAGGTCGGCTTCTCAGCCATTTCGCCGATTTCGCGGAACGTCGGTTGAGAACGGTTGCATTGCAGCAATAACTTCGATCGGTGAAAAGAAACCCGACGACGTCCATTGACTCGAAATATGTTTAGTGAAAATCTTTCACTAAACAAAAATACTAAACATATTCCCGCGGCTTCGGTGACGGCGGGATCTCAGTCTGCGTGCATGACCGCTGAACGGCGAAGTGTGGTGGCAGGACAAGCAGGCAGTCGCCTGCGACAACAGGGAGGTTGTGATGATCCAAATGATGCGTGCATTGGGGGTGACTGCGGCTGTTGTCGCCTCGTGTCTTGGCGGTCAGGCGGTTGCTCAGACCAAACAATTGACGTTGTGCTGGGCGGCGTGGGATCCGGCCAACGCCTTGGTGGAGCTTTCGAAAGACTTCACCAGCAAGACTGGAGTTCAGATGAAGTATGAGTTCGTCCCGTGGACGAGCTACGCCGACCGTTTCCTCAATGAACTCAACTCGAAGGGAAAACTTTGCGACGTCATTATCGGTGACAGCCAATGGATCGGCGGTGCCGCCGAGAACGGCCACTACGTCAAGCTCAACGATTTCTTCGCCAAAGAGAAGATCTCGATGGACGATTTCATGCCGGCAACCGTGGTCGGCTATTCCGAATGGCCCAAGAACACGCCGAACTATTGGGCGTTGCCGGCCATGGGCGACGCGATCGGCTGGACCTATCGCAAGGACTGGTTCGCACGGCCGGAAATCCAGGCCGAGTTCAAGAAGAAGTACGGTCGCGACCTGGCTCCGCCCCAGACCTATGACGAACTCAAAGAGATCGCGGAGTTCTTCCAGGGCAGGGAGATCGACGGCAAGAAAGTCTACGGCGCCTACATCTACACCGAGCGTGGTTCCGAAGGCATCACGATGGGTGTAACCAACGTGCTCTATGATTGGGGTTTCCAATACGACAATCCGAAGAAGCCCTATGAGATGGCGGGTTTTGTCAACTCGCCCGATGCGGTCAAAGGGCTGGAATTCTACAAGTCGCTCTACAAGTGCTGCACGGCGCCCGGCATGAGCAATGCCTACATGTCGGAAGGCCTCGACGCCTTCAAGTCCGGACAGGTCGCGATGCAGATGAACTTCTTCGCGTTCTTCCCGGGCCTCTACAAGGATCCCAATGTCGGCGGCGACAAGATCGGCTTCTTCGTCAATCCGAAGCAGAAATATCAGTTTACTCAGCTCGGCGGGCAGGGGATCTCGGTCGTCTCCTACTCCGAGCACAGGGACGACGCGCTCGCCTACATCAAATGGTTCGCCCAGCCCGACGTTCAGAAGAAGTGGTGGGCGCTTGGCGGCTATTCCTGCCACAAGGCGGTGCTCAACGATCCGTCTTTCCCGAAGAGCGCGCCCTTTGCCGCCGACTTCCTGAAGTCGATGGATATGGTGAAAGACTTCTGGGCGGAGCCCTCTTATGCCGAGCTGTTGCTCGACATGCAGAAACGCGTCCATGACTACGTCGTGGCCGACAAGGGCACGGCGCAGGAGGCGCTCGATCTTCTGGTCAAGGATTGGCAGAAGGTGTTCAAGGAAGACGGCAAGATCTAGCTTGATCAACACCAGGTCTCCCGACCATTGGGTCGGGAGACCGCCTCCTTGAGCGTGTATCGATCTGTGAACGACAGGGCCAACATGAGCACTCTCGCCGAGCAGGCCGTTGCCCGGACGCCACCCCGACTGGCGTTGCGATTCCACGGGATGTCTGACCGAGCCATAGCGTGGCTATTCATTACGCCGTCGGTGCTATTGCTGCTCGCGATCAATATTTTCCCGTTATTGTGGACGATCCAGCTCTCGTTCACCAACTATCGGGCCAATCGCCCGAACGCCCCGATCAGGTACGTCGGTCTCGACAACTACCGCGACATATTGACTGACACCGAGGTGTGGCACGCCATGCAGGCAACAGCGCACTTCGTGCTGTGGTCGATCGGGCTCGAAATGGTGCTCGGGTTTGGCCTCGCGCTTCTGATCAACCGTCGTTTCCGTGGTCACAGTTTCTGGACCACCGTCATTCTGTTGCCGATGATGTTGTCGCCGGCGGTGGTTGGCAACTTCTGGACCTTTCTGCTGCAACCACAGATCGGACTGTTCAACAGCGCGGTCGCACTATTGACCGGCGTGGATCCGAGTTCATTTCAGATGATCGGCGACGTCGCGCTGGCGCCCTGGTCCATCATCATGGTCGATACCTGGATGTGGACGCCCTATGTCATGCTGATATGTCTCGCCGGTTTACGCTCGATACCGGACTACATCTATGAGGCCGCCGAGGTCGATCGCGCGTCGCCCTGGCGGCAATTCTGGTCCATCACGCTTCCGATGGTGATGCCATTCCTGATGCTCGCCATCCTTTTTCGCGCGATCGAAAACTTCAAGATGTTCGACATGGTGAACCTGCTCACCTCCGGCGGTCCGGGATCGACCACTGAGGTCGCGTCCATCACGTTGAAGCGCGAGGCCTTCGAGAAATGGCGCACCGGGTATTCATCGGCGCTCGCGATCATTCTGTTCGTGACCGTCTTTGGCGCCGCCAACATCTATGTCAAAGCCCTCAATCGGGTGAAGCAGCGATGAACACGACCGTCACCGCGCATTCCGTAGCCGAGCCATCGTCGCGCTCAAAGATGATCGCTTCGCTCATCGTCACGACCTATGCGGTCATAACCATTCTGCCGCTGCTGTGGATCTTCCTCACCGGATTCAAGACTCCGCCGGATTCAATCGCCTATCCGCCCAAGATTCTGTTCGAGCCTTCCGTCGAAGGCTACGTCAACCTGTTCACGACGCGCTCGCGGCAGACGCCCGAATTCCTGGCGAGCCTGCCGCCGCCGCAGGCCTGGTACGAACGTCTGGTGCGCTCGCGCAATATGGTGATCGGCGGGCCCTCCAAGGTGCTGCCGCGCTTTGTCAACTCGATGGTGATCGGCTTCGGCTCGACCTTTCTTGCGGTAAGCTTCGGGACCATCGCGGCCTACGCGTTCTCGCGATTTCGCGTGCCGCTGGCCGACGATCTCCTGTTCTTTATCCTGTCGACGCGGATGATGCCGCCGATTGCGGTTGCGATCCCGATCTATCTGATGTTTCGCAATCTCGGGCTCACCGACACCAAGCTCGGGATGATCCTGCTGTACACGGCGGTGAACGTCTCGCTGGCGGTGTGGCTGTTGAAGGGATTCATGGATGAAATCCCGCGCGAATACGAAGAGGCGGCGATGGTCGACGGCTACACGCGCCTTCAGGCCTTCTTCAAGGTGGTGCTTCCGCAAGCGACGACCGGCATCGCGGCGACCGCGATCTTCTGTTTGATCTTCGCCTGGAACGAATATGCCTTCGCGGTTCTGCTCACCAGCGGCGATGCGCAAACGATGCCGCCGTTCATCCCCTTCATCATCGGGGAAGGCGGCCAGGACTGGCCCGCGGTCGCGGCCGCGACGACATTATTCTTCATCCCGATCCTGTGCTTCACCATTTTGCTGCGCCGTCACCTGCTGCGCGGCATTACCTTCGGGGCGGTGCGCAAATGACGGAGAGAACCGCACCCCATACATCACGATGGCCACTCTGGCTCCGCCGCGGACCTTGCGAAGCCGTGGCGATAGCGCTGATCGGCGTTGGCGTTGTGATGCTGATGCAGCCGCTATCGCTAAGCCTTTACAGCTACTCGTTCGTTACGATCCTCGCCGGCACGCTGGGGTTTGTGGCCGTCAGCCATTTTCCGGATTGAGCCATGGCAGAGATCAAGGTCGAGCAGGTTACCAAGACATTCGAAACGTTCGCTGCCGTCAAGGGCGTGAGCTTCACGGTCGACCATGGCTCGTTCTTCGTTATTCTCGGTCCGTCAGGTTGCGGCAAGACCACCACCTTGCGCATGATTGCAGGCCTTGAACTGCCGACCTCGGGTCGCATCCGGCTCGACGGCGAAGACGTCACAGGCTTGCGCGCCTCAGCGCGGGACATCGCCTTCGTGTTCCAGCTGTTTGCACTCTACCCGCACATGAACGTGCGCCAGAATATCGGCTTTCCGCTACGATGCCAGAATTTCCCGCGCGCCGAGATCAGACGAAGCGTCGAGGAGACGGCGAAATTGCTCCGGATCGATCATCTGCTGGAGCGCCGGGTCGGCGGGCTCTCGGGCGGGGACCGGCAGCGCGTCGCGCTCGGCCGCGCCATCGTGCGCCGGCCCAAAGCCTTTCTCATGGATGAGCCGCTGGGTGCGCTGGATTCCGAGTTTCGCAGATTGATGTGCGGCGAGCTACGCGAATTGCACGACCGCATCGATGCCACCAGCATCTACATCACCCACGACCAGCTCGAGGCGATGGCGATGGCCGATCGCATTGCCATCATGAATCAGGGCCTGGTCGAGCAAATCGGTACGCCTCAAGCGATCTACGATCGTCCCAATACGATGTTCGTGGCGGATTTCATCGGCGCGCCGCCGATGAGCTTTCTCGATGTCCGGGCCTCGCTGTCGCGCGGCGCCCGCAGCATCGAGATCGATGGCGTGCCGGTCGAAATGCCCGAGGTGTTCGAGGATCGTGCCGAGGGCAGGTTTGCACTCGGCGTGCGGCCCGAGAACGTGTCGTTCATCGATAGCTCGCAACTGCGCGGCCGCGTGATCGGCGCTGAATATCTTGGCACCACACAGATCGTCACGGTGACAACGGCCAACGGACAAATCAAGGCACGGTTGCCATCAGCCAACACGGTCCGGGTCGGCGAACAGGTCGGTCTCGCGTTGCGGCCGGACCGGCTCTCCTTGTTCGACGCCAGCAGCGGACAGGCCTTGTCCTCGGCGCTCCACGCAGGAGGACGCCATGGCTGATGTCGCCCTTGTCCAGGTCGGCAAGAGCTTTGGCGCGGTCGAAGCGGTCCGTGATTTTTCGCTCTCGATCGCGGACGGCGAATTTGTCGTGCTGCTTGGCCCGACCGGTGCGGGAAAGACCACGACGCTGCGGCTGATCGCCGGCCTCGAGCGGCCTGATCGCGGCAATGTCGTGATCAAGGGACGCGATGTGACGGAGGAAGCGCCGGCCGAACGCGACGTCGCGTTCGTATTTCAACAGTATTCACTTTATCCTCATCTCACGGTTTACGACAATCTGGCCTTTCCGCTGCGTTCTCCTGCACGGCGGATGAATGAGAGCGTGATCCGCCGCCGCGTCCAACAGGTCGCCGAGCTGCTGCATATCGAGTACAAGCTCGACAATCGGGCGACTGCACTTTCCGGCGGTGAAATGCAGCGGGTCGCCATCGGCCGAGCGCTGGTCCGCGAGCCCGCCGTCTATCTGATGGACGAGCCGCTCTCCTCGCTTGACGCCAAGCTTCGCGCCGAATTGCGCCTTGAGCTCAAGCGCATCCAGCGCGAACTGGGAACGACCATCCTCTACGTCACCCACGACCAGATCGAGGCCATGACGATGGCAGACCGGATCGGTGTTATGAACGAGGGGGCCCTGATTCAGCTCGGCACCCCGCGCGAGATTTATGAACGGCCCAACAGCGCCTATGTGGCAAGCCGGCTCGGCACTCCGGGCATCAACCTTATCCCTGCGGAGCTTCTGGGCAGCGATGCCGTGCCGCCTAACGTGCGAACCGTGGGATTGCGGACCGAGCATATCAGGATCTCCTCGGCCGACCGTTCGGGGCCGATCGCCCAGGTCCACTGGGTGGAGCATCTCGGCGATCAGAACCACGTTCATCTCAGGCTCGCCACCCATTCGCTGGTGACGCTTGCGGACCCTGTCCAAGAGCTCAAGGCCGGGGATCAGGTCTCGCTCGAGTTCACCGAGCCGCTTTATTTCGATTCCGCCGGCAACCGGGTCGGCAGCGATGGAGCAGGGGTGCGCGCATGATGATCGATTGTCGGGCCCGCAAACGCCTGTTTGAAACGGTGGCACAGCGCGTCATCGCCAACGCCGATGAACTGACCGATCTCGATCGCGCGATTGGCGACGGCGATCACGGCACCAATATGCGTCGCGGATTTGAGGCGGTGTTGGCATCGGTCGACGAGCTATCCTCCAAGAGTCTTGGGGAGTCGCTGAAGGGCGTGGGGACGACCCTTGTCATGAAAGTCGGCGGCGCGTCCGGTCCGCTGTACGGGACCCTTTTCATGTCACTCGGCAAGTCGCTGTCGGATGAGGTGACGTATGAGCAGACCGCCAATGCCTTTGCGATTGCGATCGAAGCGGTCAAGGCGCGGGGAAAGTCCGATGTCGGCCAGAAGACCATGCTCGACGTGCTGTTTCCCGTGGCCCGCGTTTTGCGTGAAGGCGGGACTGACATAGCCGCACGCCTTAAGGCGACGGCCAGTGAGGCCGCGGAGAAGACGATTCCCATGCGCGCGATCCGCGGTCGGGCGTCGTTTCTGGGCGAGCGCAGCATCGGTCACATGGACCCCGGTGCACGATCTTCCGCGCTGATCGTCGACGCGGTCGCAGAATTCATGGAAGGACTGGTATGAGCGAAAATGTCGGAATTGTCATCGTGTCTCACTCGGCGGACGTCGCACGGGGCACGGCGCTCATGGTTGAGCAAATGGTCGGCCGCGAGGTTCCGCTTGGCTGGTGTG
>Ga0210384_10005340_pt1 | contig 14024 bp, 10 predicted proteins | sample IncBWH2MmetaG_FD_160574 | JGI IMG/M metagenome (GOLD analysis project Ga0210384, IMG submission 160574) | Forest soil microbial communities from Barre Woods Harvard Forest LTER site, Petersham, Massachusetts, United States - Inc-BW-H-2-M | ecosystem: Environmental > Terrestrial > Soil >...
GTGCCGGGGTGCGGAGTCTTACACTCAGCAAGCGCTCCGTTTGGTAATTCTTCCATGAAAAAAGACTATCTTGAGGCCGCAATAGAAACCGCCCAGGAAGCCGGCAAAATTCTGCGCGAAGAGTTCGACCAACCGGCGCAAATTACCTACAAGGGCGAGGTTGATTTGGTCACGCAAGCGGATAAGCGCTCCGAGCAAGCCATTGTGACGCGGCTGACCAAATATTTTCCGGAGCACTCCATCACCGCGGAAGAAGGAACCGGCCATGAAAGCGGCTCGGAATTTCGCTGGCACGTGGATCCGCTGGACGGCACCACCAATTTCGCGCACGGCTATCCTTGTTTTTCCGTATCGATCGCGCTGGCACAGCGCGGCGCTCTTCTCGCTGGGGTGGTCTACAATCCGTTCTATGACGAACTGTTCGCCGCCGCCCGCGGCTCAGGGGCCACGCTAAACGGCAAGAGAATCTTCGTTTCGAAAGTGGACAAGCTCGCAACCAGTCTTCTCTGCACGGGATTCCCGACGCACAAACGCCTGGCGAATCCGAACATCCATTACTACTGGGATTTTACTTTGCGCTCGCACGGCGTGCGCCGCGATGGCTCGGCTGCCTTGGATCTTGCCAGCGTTGCCGCGGGCCGCTTCGATGGCTTTTGGGAGTTCGGGCTCAAGCCCTGGGATACCGCCGCCGGGGTATTGCTGATCGAGGAAGCTGGCGGCAAGGTCGGCGATTTCTCCGGGCAACCCTACCAGCTGGGCGGCCCGGTCATCCTCGCTACAAACGGCTTGATCCACGAGGAGGCGCGCGGGGTGGCTCTTGAGATTTCCCAGCGCGATCCCGCCACTCCCCTCCGCCGCTAAGGCGTTTCCCGACCGGAAGGACTGCTTACGCCGGCACTTCAGGCCGGGGATATAAGGCTTGCGTTTCGCGTGGTTTTGTCATAAATTCTCGGCGTCCTGAAACATGGACCTAGGGCCGGATAAGCCCAATGTGAAGCCTGTGGAGATGCGGCGCAGTAAGGCTGATCTGTGAAGCAGGAACCCTCCGAAGCGTCCATTCGAAACTGCCATGGTGCGGTAGGAATCCGCGCCATTAATGGAATGGGCGTGGAGGATGTCACCTGGCGATCTCTCTCTCGGATACCACCGCATCGATATACCGTATAGAGATTAACCGCGGCGCAACCTTGCGACGCTCCCCAGGAGGTTTGTCCGCATGTACAAGTTCGCAGCCTTGCTCACCTTCTGCTTGGCGCTCTCTCCCTCGTGGAGCCCCCAGAGTGACTATATGGCGGAGTGCTACAGACGCTGCCAGGCGCCGCCGACCGACCCGGAAACGGAGAGGCAGGAGATTTTCAACCTGGAACGAGAGGCGGCGCACGCCATTCAGTTTAGCGACGGGACGTTTTTCCGGCGCGTCTATAGCGATGACTTTGCGGGCACGCTTTCCCGCGGCGAAGCCGTGAACAAGACAGGCTTTATCAACGCGGTGCAGTCGACCGCAATTAGATACCTGGCATTCAACGCCTCGGACATCAAGATTCATATTTTCCGGGACACGGCTGTCGCGACGTGCCTGTGGTCCTCCCGTGGCGTGGTGAAAGGGCAGAACGTCAATAACCAGATGCGCGTGATGCACATTTATGTGAACGGCGGAAACGGTTGGAAAGTGGTCGCCGGCCAGACGAGCGCCATGCCGCCCTACGTGCCACAGCCGCTGTAGTTCTTCGCTCGAAGGCAACAGGCTCGGAACGAGACAACGCCAAAGTGTGGGACTAGTTCAAGAAGGCAGAGCCGCGCGTTCTGCGTTTACGGCCGCTCCGATAACTCCCAACTCATCGTTCGAGGGTATCACTTCAAAGCGGCTGCCTTGCAGCGGACTCATCTTGACCATTTCATGCACGATTCTGTCCAGCAATCCAACGTCGATGAATTTCGCGTTTGGTCCGGTCATGTAGAACTGACCCGGACCTTCCATGTGGATGCTTGTTGCTGTCGCTGCGGCCAGCGCCCGATGGCACAGCGTCACAAACTCCGCGCACCGCGTATCGCCCGTTTTGGCGGTTGCAAAAACCTCTTCCGGCTCCATGTCCAGAAAACGGAGGCGCATTGAGCGGTAGCCCAAAATACCTTCCAGGTGCCCGCGCCCGCCACAGCCGCAAAAATTCTCCTTGGCGTCCAACGTCACTACCGAGTGTCCGCCTTCCCACACGCCTTCGCTCCAGGGGTAGCGGCCAAAGCCAATGCCATTTCCCAGCGTCCAAACGCGATTCAGTTTGTGAAGTTTACCGCGCGTCGCGGCGATTCCCGCGGCCATGGCGTCGGCGTCATTGAAAACACGGACGGGAACTTCTTTGCCATCCAACCGCAGCGCGCCACCCAGCGCCCCTTGCAGGTTGAATCCTTTTACCTGCTGCAGATTGGGAGAATCCTCGACGATGCCGTCCCGAATCACGCCCGGGAATCCCAGCCCGATGGCGTGAATCTTTTCCCCTTTAGCGAGGGACTCGAGCTGCTGCCGGATGCACTCCGCAATTCCGTCTGCAGGCATGGATTGGAGGGCATCCACGGAGTCCGCTTTTTCCGGATACACGCGAAGCGGACCGATGACCTTGTGGCCCTCTACCAGGCCCACCGCAATGTGTTCCATCACCAATACACCGGCTGTCCTGCGCATTGTCTACCTGCCTGTCTTTCCGTGGCGATCATCAGCGGACTCTTGCTGTCCGAGCTTCCCGTCTAAGTCTTGCTCAATTTGTTCAGACCGTTGAACGCCGCTGTTTTATAACATTCCGCGAGAGTCGGATAATTGAATACGCTATCGACAAAATATTCGATGGTCCCCTTCAACGCAAAGACCGCTTGCCCGATGTGAAGCAATTCCGAAGCACCTTCTCCGATGATATGCACGCCAAGCAGGGCTTTCGAATCGGGATCGAAGATCAGTTTCAGCCGCCCCGTGGTGTCGCCGCGAATCTGGCCGCGCGGGATCTCCCGGAAATACGCGATCCCTACTTCGTAAGGCACGCCCTCGTCGGTAAGTTGCTCTTCCGTTTTGCCGATAAACGAAATTTCGGGAATGGTGTAGATTCCGTAGGGGTACAGCGCCTTATTCGATTTGATCGGCATGCCGAAAGCGTTTGCCGCCGCAATGCGGCCCTGTTCCATGGAAACGCTGCCGAGACTTGGAAAACCGATTACGTCGCCGACGGCAAAAATATGAGGTTGCTTCGTGCGGTAGTCTGCATCCACGAGAATGCGTCCGCGCGAATCTGCTTCCAATCCTGCTGCGGCGAGATTTAGCTCGTCGACGTTTCCTTGTCTTCCGATGGCATATAACAATGCTTCGCCCGAAACTTTTTTTTTGCTTTTGAGGTTCGCGACCACGCCCGCTTCGGGTGTGTCTTCCACGCTTTCTACTTCCTCGTTCAGCCGCAGCGTGACGCGCCGGTCCCGCAGGTGATAACAAAGCGCTTCGACCATTTCGGAGTCCGCGAACTCGAGCAGGCGCGGCCGCTTTTCAATCAGCGTGACGCGCACACCCAGCGTGGCAAACATGCAGGTGTACTCGACACCGATCACACCGCCGCCCACTACGATCATCGTTTTGGGAATCACCGGCATCTGCAGAATTTGATCGCTGTTGATGATCGTGCGGTTGTTGAAAGGCACCAGAGAGGTCGAGGCCGGTTTGGTTCCCGTGGCGATGATGATGTTGGCCGCCTGGTAGTCGGCTTGCCCGCGCGAGCCGACGACGCGAATGTGATGCGGATCGACAAAGCTTCCCATGCCGGTAAATACTTCGATCCCATTCCGCGAAAGTTGCGCGCGGATCACGTCGATTTCAGTCTTGATCACATGCTGCGCGCGGAACGCCAGGTCCGCCATAGTAATCTGTTCCTTCACGCGGTAATTCACGCCGTAAATTCCCTGGTAGTGAAAGCCGGAAAGATGCAGGACGGCTTCGCGGATGGTTTTGCTGGGAATTGTCCCGGTGTTGATGGCCGTCCCGCCAATCACTTCTAGTTTTTCGACCAGAGCGGCGCGCTTGCCGAACTTCACCGCTTGAATCGCCGCGCGTTGTCCCGCGGGACCGGAGCCGAGGACGATGAGATCGTAACTCTCCATGGTGGCTTTGGTGCGAGGCCTGGAAAACTGCCGCGCAAGTATACCACCGTCAATTTTGTTGTCTTCCGCTCGTTATTATTGGGGCGGGCCCCCAAGGATCATTCATAGCGCAGAGCGACCATCGGGTCGACGCGCATCGCTCGCCGCGCGGGAACATAGCAAGCCAGCAGCGCAACGCTCACAAGCAGCAGTGCCACGCCGCCAAAGGTCACAGGGTCCGTGGGTTTCACCCCATACAGCAGGCTCGAAATCAATTTCGTCAGCGCAAACGCGCCAACAATTCCAAACGCAACTCCGGCCAATGCAAGTTGCACTCCGCGGCCAATCACCAGACGCCAGATGTCGCCCGGTTTCGCGCCCAGGGCCATGCGGATGCCGATTTCATTCGTCCGCAAGCTCACGACGTAGCTCATCACGCCGTAAATTCCCATAGCGGCGAGCAGAAGCGCCAAGCCGGCGAATACCCCGAGAAGGAAAGTCGAGAATCGCCGGGGCGAAACCGAATCCGAGAACAAATTGTCCAGCGTAATTACGTGCGTCACCGGCAGATTCGAATCGAATTTGTGAGCTTCGGCGATTGCCGCTTGGGCCAGCGCATGCGGATCGGAAGCCGTCCGAATCACCGTGTACCGCGTCCAGCCCCCGGTGTAATAGAGGTCCAGAGTCGGCGCCGCTTCGAGTCCATACTGGTGAACGTTCCCCACTACGCCAACGATGGTGAACCAGCACGGTTGGGGATCCAGCGAGCATAAATTGATGCGCTTTCCGAGCGGGTCTCCCCCAGGCCAAAATCTCTGAACGATTGCTTCATTCACGGCAATGTTAGAGCCCCCATAGTCATGCGCGTCCAGCGGGCGGCCCATCCGTAGCGGAATCTCCATGGCCGCGAAATAACCGGGGCTCACGCCGCGCGTCTCCGCAACGGGCCTCGCTCCATTCGCGGGAAGCGGTTGCCCTTCCACCACAAATCTCGACGCGGACCGCATCGCCGAGCCCAGAGGCAGCACGCTAATTCCTCCGACAGCCTTCGTTCCCGGCAATGACTGAAGCCGCTGAACCAGCTCATCGAATTGCAGCGCCTGTTTGCGAGACAGCGCAAGCTGCTGCTCCTGTGTCAATTTGTTCTGTTCCGCGGGTGGCAATTCGGGCTGGTCCACTTCCATCGCCAAAATGTGATCGCGTTGAAAACCCGGATCGACTTCGACAAGCCGATGAAAGCTGCGAATCAGCAGGCCCGCGCCAACCAGCGGAATGAGCGCCAGCGCAATCTCGGAGACAACCAGGAGGCTCCTAATTCTTTGCCCGCCTGCCGCGCCCGCCGTTCTCGTTCCCTCTTTCAAAATGCCCTGCAAATCTTGTCGTAGAGTTTCCAGGGCCGGAATGAGTCCACAGACGATTCCCGCGAGAGAACTCACGGCAAGCGTAAAGCCCAGCACCGAAGCGTTGAGTCCAGTCCCTTTCACGCTCGCGAGATCAGCCGGAACGAACGCGCCGAGCACGCGAAGGCCGACGCCGGCAAGAAGAACTCCCAACGCGCCGCCAAGCAGCGAAAGAAGAACGCTCTCTGTCAGAAGCTGTGCCAGCAGCCGCGAGCGGCTCGCGCCCAGTGCCACGCGAAGCGCGATTTCCTTTTGCCGAACCGCGTTGCGCGCCAACAGCAAATTCACGATATTCGCGCACGCCACGAGCAGCACCAGTCCTACGGCTCCAAAAAGCACCAGCAGGGCCACGCGCATCTTCACCGCCGAGGGATCCTCCATCGGCGTCACCAGCACACCCCAATTCTTGTGCGTGTCTGGAAACGCTTGCACTTCCTGGCGGTTCAGCGTGGCCAGTTCCGCTTGCGCTTGCGAAATGCTAATGCCTGGCTTCAGTCGCGCGAAAACGGTGAAGTCATGATGCAGGTGGCTGGCAAGGTCATCGCCGTATTCACTGACCGGCATCCAGAGATCGGTCGTAGGGGCCAAACGAAATTCAGCCGGGAGAACGCCAACCAGTGTGAAGCCTCTCCCATCCAGGGTGAGCCTACGTCCGACCACGGATGGGTCTCGGCCAAAATGACTCTGCCACAAGCGGTGGCTGATCAAAACCACCGGCGCACTTCCGGGTTTGTCTTCTTCGGGACGAAATGTGCGTCCAGCAACCGGACCGACACCGAGCAGCGGAAACAGCCCGGATGTCGCAAGACTCGCTTCTAGGCGCTCGGCTTGACCGTCACCGGTTAAATTGAACCCGGTTGGAGGTTCTACATACGCAGCCATCTGAGAAAAACTGCCTGCCTGACGCTGAAAATCTTGAAGATCGCCGGACGACATCGGAGTCTTAGGAAAGGCGGGGAGGTACGTGTTCCAGACCTGAACGAGCGCTCCCGGATCACGATAGGGAAGCGGACGGAGCAGGACGTTTTCCACCACACTGAAAATCGCCGTGTTTGCGCCGATGCCCAGGCCGAGTGTTAGGACCGCGACGGCGGTGAATCCGGGACTCTTCCGCAGCGTCCGGAATGCATGCCGCAAATCTTGCCAAATGCTTTCCATCGCTTCCCCCTATTCCTAGGGTCGTTAGACGTATGCCCGACGCTCGCGTTTCATTCCTAGGACTTCCGGAAGGCGACGGTTTGGGAGCATCCAAGAATTCATCCCTCGAGGATGCCCGGCACCCAACAGCCTAAAGGGCCGGTCCAAATTCGATCGCGCGTTGACTCGCCTTATCACGCACCCCTCGCCACGGCGGGTCCCACCTCATGATAGGCCAAACTCTCGGCCGCTCTGCATCATAGAAAAGGCCGGCGCCCCGGAAGGAGGGGAGTCTATTGTGCTCATGACGAGCAACTTGAGCCACATAGATAGTTTGGCGTTGGTCCAAACGGCTGCTTTTCAACAACTTTGGAGTCCCCTCAAAGCATTTATGAGATACGTGCTAGTTCGGACGGACCGTCGCCGGTGCAAACACGTGGAAAAGGAATTCGAGCAATGCGGGCAAGTGCTCCGCGAAATAGCTCCAGTTATGGCCGCCGGGATACAAGTGAAACTCATGCCGGATGTGCCGTGAGGTTAGCAGCTTGTCCAAGGCCACGGCGCCTGCATCGAAGCCGTAGTCATCTTCTGACCCGCAATCGAAATAGATTCTCAACCCAGCAAGGTTTGCCGTACGCGCGATCGCCTCCGGATCGTTTTGATTCCAGAACGTGGGATCGAATGGAGAGCCAAAGGCATCACCGAGGACGCGTATTCGGCCGATCTGCTGAGAGTTTTGCCCACTGATGTTCGGCATTTTCTCAATCAGTGCCGCGCTGTGGGCGCCCACAGCTGCGAAAAGCTGTGGATGGCGGAACGCGATGTGCAGCGCGCCGTATCCTCCCATCGAAATCCCCGCGAGTCCGCGCGTGCCGCGCCCCGCTTGTGCGCGATAACGCTTCTCGACGCCGGGTACGAACTCTTGCAGGAAAAAATCCTCATATCGCCGCTTTCCATCGCGCGAGTTGATGTAAAAACTCGCGCCACCAGCCGGCGTCACGATCAAGAATTCTCCCAGCTGATGCTGTTCCCACAAGTCTTCGACGAGGTTCATTCCGCCCGAATGCACGAGCATCTCCTCGTTGTCGCCCAGGCCGTGCAGCAAATAGAGGATGGGATAACGACGCGTTTTCTCCGCGTCGTAGCTGGGCGGCAGCAACACGCAGTACGGGACCGTTCGCGCAAGAATCGTGCTTGGTAGGGAAACGCATTCAGCACGTCCGGTGGCTTGTGCCGCCGGCGACCCTAGAAGACTTCCCGCGCAAGCCACCAGCAGCGCCGCAAATCCAGCGCCACACATTCTATTCATACCGCAGGGCCTCGACCGGATTGAGCCGCGCCGCCCGCGTCGCCGGATAAAGCCCGGCAGCCAGGCTCACGCCGACAGCAAACACGATGGCACCCAGCACCAGCCACCACGGGACGGAAAAAACATGCGCCGATGGCAAGTTTTGCCGATGCAAATAAATATTTGTGCCCCAGGTCAGTGCTCGGCCGATAAACCAGCCGAAGCCCACGCCGAGTACTCCGCCGAACAGCCCCATCACGCCCGCTTCGACGAAAAACAGTTGTTTCACGTCGCGGTCTGCAGCGCCCAGCGCCTTCAAAATGCCAATCTCGCGCCGCCGCTCCAGAATAGCCATCACCAGCGTGTTGATGATGCCGAGCGTTGCTACCGCCAGCGCCAAGCTCCCAAAAATCGCGAGCAGAAGGTCGAATATCGTGAAAAACAAGCGCAGGTTGCGCGTCGCATCCAGCAACGAAAAAGTCCCGAACCCCATGCTTTTAATGGCCGTCTCGATTGCTTCCACTTGTGCAGGGCTCTTGGCGCGCACCGTCAAGCTCGCATACGCGGGTTTTCCGGTGGTCGCGCGGACGGCCTCGCGCAGATCGTTCACTTGCGCCGCTCGCAGCGCGGAGGCTAGCTCCAGCGGAATCAGCAAACGTCCGCTTCCGAATCCGCCGAATCCCGCCGCAGGCTCCGTCTCGACAATCCCCACGATGCGCAGTTTTTTCTCGCGCGGAACTATGGAAAATCCTCCTGCGCCGCCATCCACGGCATTGGTGGCGCTGCCATTTCCCGCCTCATTCTGAGGCGCGAGAGCCTGGCGCTCCGCGTAGCGCACCACTAAATCTTTTCCGATCAGCGTAGCCGTTTGCTCGGACAGATCTTTCGCAAACTCAATTTGCAGAATGGCCTCGTCCGCATTCGGCCCTGAAAAAAAACTTCCCTGGATTCCCTCATAGGAACCATTCCCGCGGGCGGAATCCGGAACTCCCGCCACGATCGTCGAATAAGGATTTCCGTTGTAGCGCACTTCCGTTGGAAAGCGCATCTGCGGGTAGACTTCCAGCACGTTTGGCAGACGCGCGAACTCGCTTCGTGCATCATCATCGAGCGCGCGCTCCGGCTTCGCCCCTACGGGATTCGCCGCCGGCCGCCGCATCCCTTGCATATTCCTTCGCGCCGTCACGATGACCGTATCAAACAGCCCGGAATTCGAAAGCCGCCTTGTCGCTAGCTCTTGTAAGCCCACTCCGAGTGAAAGCATGGCCACCAGCGACGCAACCCCCACCGCGACGCCGAGCGTTGTCAGCGAGTTTCGCAGCACCGCTTCGCGCAGGTTCCGCAGCGCCAGCTCGCCGAGATCCCCGGCCTTCACGATTTCACTCCATCGGTCAACAGTTTTCCGTCTGCAAGCGCGGCGATACGGTCTGCGAAGCGCTCCGCCAGCGGGCGTTCGTGCGTCACCATCACAATCGTCATGCCCAGCTTTTGCTGAATCTCTTTCAGCAGCAGCATGATCGATTCTCCGGTCGCGCTATCCAAATTTCCCGTCGGCTCGTCTGCAAACAAGATCGTTGGCCGGTTCACGAGCGCCCGCGCCAATGCCGCGCGTTGCTGCTCTCCTCCCGACAATTCACTCGGCCGGTGCGTCAGCCGTTTTTCCAGTCGCACGCGCTCCAGCGCTTCTTGCACTCGCGCACCGCGCTCCGCTCGGTCCACCTCCGCCAGCCGCAGCGGCAGCTCCACATTTTCTTCGAGGGTCATGCGCGGCAATAGATTGAACGATTGAAACACCATCCCTACCGTCCGGCTTCGATACCGGGCCAGTTCCAGCGAACTCAAACCCGAGAGATCCCGGCCATTTGCAAAAATCGCGCCTCCGGTTGGACGGTCCAGCCCGGCCATCAAATTCAGCAAAGTCGATTTCCCCGAACCAGAACTTCCCAGCAGCGCCACAAACTCTCCCGCGCGAATCTCGAGCGTGACCTCATGCACCGCCCGAATCACCGCGGGCCCCATCTCATAGTGCCGCGAAACCCGCTCCGCGCGCACAGCCACACCATCGCTGGTCGCCATCATCGTCCTTCGATGTTACTACGCATCCCGCGTGCCTTGAGTTACCAACTATACGGGTGCCGCGGCGGCGTGGTGCACGCTGTGGAAACGGTCCGGGAAAATATTTAGAAGAGTTCCCTTGACAGCAAATCGCCGTCCTGCTAGTTTCCTAGCATACATGTTAGAAAAATAGCACATGACACGAAAACCCAAAGCAAAGGCCCTCTCCCGCCGCGAACGCGAGATTATGGACATTCTCTACAAGCTCGCACGCGCCTCGGTCGGCCAGGTCCTCAGAAAACTCGCCGACAAGACCAGTTATTCGACCGTCCGCGCGCAGCTCCGCGTCCTTGAAGAAAAGGGGCACGTGCGCCACGAAGAGCACGGCCTCCGCTATGTTTACACCCCGGCTGTCCCGCGCGACGTCGCCAGCCGTTCCGCGCTTCGCCATCTCGTGGCTACCTTTTTCGATGGATCAACGGAAAAGGTCGTGGCGGCGCTGCTCGGAGGCGAAGTTGCCCGGATCTCTCCCGAACAGCTCGATCGCCTCGCCCGCCTCATTGCGAAAGGCCGAAAGGACAGCTCCTCATGAGCACTTTTGCCAACTCCGACCTTGCACTGGCATTCCTGATTTCGTGCTGGGCCAAGGCCACCCTGCTTCTCGCGTGCGCATGGCTCCTGGCGTTCGCCCTGCACGAACGTTCTTCCGCAGCCCAGCGCCATCACCTCTGGGCAAGCGCCATTCTCGCCTCGCTAGCCCTTCCTTTCTTCGCGCTGCTCCTTCCTACGTGGCGTTCCACCACTCTCGGCAGCGCCGCCACTCTCTGGATCCCCGCGCGCGCGAATACAACGACCTCCGGCTCCGAGGCAATTCCTTCCGTCATCACTGCCGCATCGGGCTCCGCTATCTTCAACAAACTTGCCGTCGCCGCTCTTCTCGCGTGGGCCCTGGGGTTCTCGTTCGTCCTGCTGAGACTGCTCGCAGGTCTTGCCCGCCTGGCCTGGATGTCCGTGCATTCGAAGCCGCTCTTTGACGACTCTTGGATGAGCACCGTCTTAGAGATCTCCAAGTTCCACAGAATCGACCGCTCTGTCCGTCTACTCGAAAGCAGGAGTACGCTCGCCATGCCGCTCACGTGGGGGATCTTCCGCCCGGTCCTGGTGTTGCCATCGATTGCCGAGCATTGGCCGGAAGACCTCCGCCGCATCGTGCTCTCTCACGAACTTGCGCACATCGCCCGCCAGGACTGGTTCTTGCAGATTTGCGCCGAACTTGCCCGCGCCACCTACTGGTTCCATCCCCTCGCGTGGCTGGCCGCGGCACGCCTGCGCCAGGAAAGCGAACGCGCCTCGGATGACGCGGTCTTACTTTCCGGAATCGCCCCAACCCACTACGCCAGCCAACTACTCGATCTCGCAAGGACCCTGGAAAACTCCGGCCGCGCCTGGTCGACGGCTCTCGCCATCGCGCGCCCAACAAATCTTGAAAGGAGATTTGCCGCCATGCTGAATCCGTCCCTCAATCGTCGTTGTTTATCCTTTAAAGCGAAATTCCTCATTCCCCTGTTCGCCGCTGGTATCCTCGTTCCGCTCGCGACCCTGCGCCTTCCCGCACAAACTCTCTCCGGCAAAACCTCCGGCACCATCCACGATCCGAGCGGAACCGGCGTTGCTAACGCCACCATCATCATGTCCAACCACGAAGCTAAAACTATCGACATGACTAGCACCGACCGCGAAGGCAATTTCACCTTCAAACCGTTGCCGGCCGGAAATTACGAGCTGCAGATCTTGAAGCCTGGCTTTGAAACTTATCGTCTATCGCAGATCGCGCTCGATGCCGGTCGCGACTTCTCTCGAACATTCACCCTTGAAGTGGGAGCGATCACCGAACACGTGATGGTTGTTCCCGAAAACGCCGCAAAGCCTGTCCCCGTTGAGACAACCTCGGGCAAGCCATCCCGCCTCAGCATCGGCGGCAATATCCAGGCCGCCAAAATCATAACGAAAGTGCAGCCGGTCTATCCCGATTCCGCCAAGTCGGCTGGCGTCAGCGGCATCGTCATCCTCCACGCCGTCGTTGGCTTGAACGGCAAGCCGCTATCCCTCCGCGTTATGAACAGCCAGGTCGATCCTGACCTCGCGCGCTCTGCCGTCGAGGCCGTGAGCCGGTGGCGCTACAGCCCCACGCTGCTTAACGGAGAGCCCATCGAAGTCGACACCACCGTCATGGTGAATTTCAGCCTGGAGCCCTGACTGAATTCCACGATGCCTCTAGCCAGTAATTTTCGCATCGGGCCTCGCAATCATTGCGTTTTTCGCTGACTCTGCCACCCGTCGACTGCGAATCACGATCGTCGTTCCCGCGCCAGTTTCCTTAACGAATTTGCAACGAATATGCTATAAGCGCACCTAACGCCTTATCGTTGCGCGCCGGGCCACTGCGAAATTTCGCGAAGTCGTCACGCAATCCGGGTCGCCGTACGCGCCGTCGCACTGCCATTTCCTTTGGAGGAGCCCTATGGCCACGATTCCCCCAGGCACTGTGACGCCAGTTCCAGCCGCTCCGCCGCTCGCGAATACAGCTCCACCCTTTCAGCCCGGTCCACCCGAACCGGCCTCCAGAGTGTGGATCAACTGCTTTGGGTTCTACCTCATCCTGCTGAACATCATCTTGTTCTATTTGCTCTTCCGGCTCTGGCCCGGAACCGTTCCCGTTCCCGACGTTGTTCCGGGTCAAGTGACCATCATTCCCTTCTATCTCCGCCTGCAGCTCTGGCCGGAAACTCGCTATTTGTGTTTGGTTGGGATTGCTGGAGCGCTCGGCGGCTATATCCATTTATCTACTTCTTTTGTGGATTATCTCGGCAACCGTCGCTTTTACTCCAGCTGGAAGTGGTGGTACGGCTTGCGGCCGTTCATCGGCTCTTCCCTGGCCATCATCGTTTATTTCGCCGCCCGCGGCGGTCTCGTTGCTGGAACGAATGGAGCCGCAACGCTGAGCCCTTATGGCATCGCCGCCATGGCCGGTCTGGCAGGTTTGTTCTCCAAACAAGCCACCGATAAGCTGCGAGAGGTGTTCGATACTCTTTTCAAGCCAACCGATCCCCCCAAGCGCGCCGAACCGCTCGACCCGAACAAAGTTCCCTAGATCGGAATTCGCCGCGCGATCGGTTGCGGCGCTCTCGATTCTGCTTGGTCTAGGCTGCCTGCCTTGTTCCGCTTGTTCCGCCCTCGCGTTGACGGCACATTCCTCTAATGTTACGCTCGCGCCGCAGTCTCCAATGACGCATGCGCGCCGTCGACCTGATCCGCAAAAAACGCGATTCCGGTGAACACTCCCGCGAGGAGATTGATTTCCTCATCTCTGGCTACACGCACGGCGAAATTCCTGATTACCAGATGGCCGCCTGGCTCATGGCCGTGTGGATTCGCGGCATCAATCGTTCGGAGCTCGCTTCGCTGACCGAGGCCATGCTTAGCTCTGGCCAAGTGCTCAATCTCGCGGGCATTCCCAGCAGAAAAGTTGACAAGCATTCCACCGGGGGCGTTGGCGATAAGACTTCGCTCATCCTCGCTCCCGTTGTCGCCGCGGGCGGGCTCACCGTTCCCATGATCAGCGGACGCGGCCTTGGCCACACCGGCGGCACGCTCGATAAACTCGAATCCATTCCCGGCTTTAACGTAAATCTCTCCCTCGAAGAATTCTTCCGCGTTCTCCGCGAATGCGGCATGGGCCTCATTGGCCAAACCGCGGAAATTGCTCCTGCCGACAAGAAGATCTACGCGCTCCGCGATGCCACTTCTACGGTCGAAAATATCGGCCTCATCTGCGCTTCCATCATGAGCAAGAAACTCGCCGAAGGCATCGACGCTCTCGTTCTCGATGTCAAAACTGGTTCCGGCGCATTTATGAAGCGCGAAGAAGAGTCCGTGCTGCTGGCGGAACTCATGGTGGAAACCGGCGTGCGCATGGGCAAAAAAGTTGTCGCGCTCATTACCGACATGAACCAGCCTCTCGGCCGCACGGCCGGCCA
>Ga0210384_10005344_pt1 | contig 14017 bp, 14 predicted proteins | sample IncBWH2MmetaG_FD_160574 | JGI IMG/M metagenome (GOLD analysis project Ga0210384, IMG submission 160574) | Forest soil microbial communities from Barre Woods Harvard Forest LTER site, Petersham, Massachusetts, United States - Inc-BW-H-2-M | ecosystem: Environmental > Terrestrial > Soil >...
GGGCCAGGGTCCCGAGCACTCGAGCGCCCGCCTCGAGCGCTACCTGCAGCTGGCGGCCGAGGACAACATCCAGATCTGCCAGCCGTCGACGGCGGCCCAGTACTTCCACCTGCTTCGCCGCCAGGCGTTGACGGTCTGGCGCAAGCCGCTGGTGGTGATGACCCCGAAGAGCATGCTGCGCCACCGCGACTCCGCGTCGCCGATCGAAGACTTCAGCCGCGACCGGTTCCTCGAGGTGGTCCCGGACCTTGAGGTCGAGGACGCCCGTCGCGTGCTGCTCTGCACCGGCAAGATCGCCCACGAGCTGCGCCGCGAGCGCGAACGGCGCCGGGAGCACGGCCGGGAGACCGTGGCGGCGGCGGGCGCGGCGGGGACGGCCGGCGCGGCAGCGGCAGCCGGAGCGGCGAGCACCGCGACCACCGCGACCACCGCGACCACGGTGACAACGGCGATCATCGCCCTCGATCAGCTGTACCCGCTGCCGAAGGACGAGCTCGCCGCCGAGCTGGCGCGCCATCCCCATTGCAACGACCTGGTCTGGGTGCAGGAAGAGCCGGCCAACATGGGTGCCCTCTACTACCTTCACCCCCGCCTCGAGCGCCTGACCGGCAAGCGGGTGCGGTCCGTCCGCCGCCACGCCAGCGCCAGCCCGGCCACCGGCTCGGCCAAGGCCCACCTGATGGAGCAGCAGACCTTGCTGGCGCTCGCCTTCACGACCGGCGGCGACGGCGGCTGACGGTCCTGGGTAGTGGGTCAGTCTCCTCTGCCTCCCTTTAGGCGAGGCATTCAAACTCCTCCGCCCTTGCCCACACCGCCCCTCGCCCAAAGGGAGGCGGAGGAGACTGACCCACTACCCGGCTGACCGTGGGGATCAGGCGCTCAGGGGCAGGTCTTGATCACCACCTCGACCCGCCGGTTCTTCTGGCGGCCGGCTGGGTTGTCGGAGCCGTCGGGATTGGTGTTGGGCGCCACCGGGCGGGTCTTGCCGTAGCCCTTGATCGGCGTCGACGCCGGCACGAAGCGGTGGGCGGCCAGCCAGGCGCGCACCGCCGCGGCGCGCTGCTCGCTGAGCCGCTGGTTGTGCGCGTCCGTGCCGATCGAATCGGTGTGTCCCTCGATGACGATCGGGTGCTCGCCGCGCTGGGCGATCTGCGGGCCGAGCACGGCCAGCGTCTGCTCGGCGTCGGCGCCCAGCGTCGCCTTGTCGAACGCGAACAGAGCGTCGGCCACGGTGGTGAGCCGCTGCTCGCAACCCGACTCGTGCGCCTGGATCGCCTGGATGCCCTTCGGCACCTGGATCTCCCCGGGATTCTGCCACGTCCCCTTGGGCTGCTGGATCTCGCCGGGCTTCTGCCAGGTGCCGGTCGGCTGCTGGATCTGTCCCGGCTGCTGGATCTGTCCCGGCTGCTGGATCTGTCCCGGCTGCTGGCCGGCCTCGGCGGCATGGAGCGAGGCACCGTGGCCGGCGGGCGCCATGGCCCACGCCAGGACGGTCAAGGCGGCCGCCGCCCGCGCGGCGATCTTCGCGAACTGTTTCATCGGTGCTCTCCTCGTAGTGTCGGTGCGGCCGCCGGCGAGCGCCGCAGCTCTCCTTCCACCACCCCCGGCAGCTCCGCGGCGAAGTGAGGTCCGAAGGCGCGGCCCGGGGTCCAGCTGCCGGGCGGCACCTTCCCGGCCAGCACGCGCTGCACACATTCCACCGCCGACTCGGCCGTCAAGCGGTAGCCCTCCGGAGTCTCGAGGGTGGCGGTCACCCGCTCGCCCGCGGCGTTGCGCGCCTCTCCCCAGAGGTGGACCCGCGCCGTCTCCCTGACCTCGGGGGGCGGCCCGCTCACCCGCCGGGCGATCGCCGCCTGCAGCAGGCACTTGACCGGCCGCCAGGCGAGCAGCGGCAAGAAGGCACCGAGGCGCCGGGCACGCTGCACCGAGCGCCGGGGCGCCGCGGCATAGACGCGGATGTTCGGGATGCCGGTGGTGTGATACGCGGTCGCGACGTCCCCCCACGGGATGGTCATCGCCCAGCGCTTGCCGCAGCCGAACTCGATCTCGCGCACGTCGTACGCGATCGGCACCGGCACGATCTTGCCGGCGCGGCGCACCGCGCCCGCCTGCGGCAGGCTCTCCACCATGGTCTTCAGGGTGCCGCGGCTGTAACCGCCGCGGTCCACGGCGAAGGCCAGGTCGAGCTCGGTGGCATCGGCGAGGGCGTCGGCGAGCCGCGCGGCGAGGCAGTCGCTCGGCACCACGTCGAAGCCGACCCCCGGCAGAAGCACGACGCCGGCCTCGCGCGCCGCGGGCCCCGCGGCCAGCACCGCTTCGAAGACCGCCAGCTCGCCGGTGATGTCGAGGTAGTGCGAGCGCGCCGCCAGGCAGGCCCGCACCATCGGCGCGCTGGTGTGCACGAAGGGGCCGGCGCAGTGCAGCACGGCGGCGATCCGCGGCGGTCCCGCCAGCGCGCGCTCCACGGCCTCCGGATCGTCGAGGGCGAAGACCCGGCTCGGCAGGCCCAGCTGCCGCGCCAGGCTCTCCACCTTCGCCGGGTCGCGCCCGGCCAGGACCGGCCGCAGGCCGCGCCGGACCGCCTCGCGCGCCACCAGCTCGCCGCTGTAGCCGGTCGCACCGTAGAGCAACCAGTCGCCGGGACTGCCTGCGTCGCCCGCGCCGGCGGTCACGCCTCGCCCCGGCCGCCGCTGCCGCCAGCGCCGGCGAGCGGCGCGGTCCACCGGGCGGGACGGCCGGCGTCGTCGCGGAGGACGCCGGTCAGCGCCGCGCGGGCGGCGAGCACCCGGTCCCGGGCCGTCCCGGCATCGGCGGCGAGAGCCGTCAGATGGCCCATCTTCCTGCCAGGCCGCGGCTGCGCCTTGCCGTAGAGATGCAGCTTGACCGTCGGGAAGCCGCAGGCGGCCGCCCAGTCCGGCTCGCCGTCTTGCCAGAGGTCGCCGAGCAGATTCGCCATGGCCGCCGGCAGCAATAGGTCGGTGGCGCCCAGTGGCAGGCCGCAGATCGCCCGCAGCTGCTGCTCGAACTGGCTGGTCACGCAGGCGTCGAAAGTGAGGTGGCCGGAGTTGTGCGGCCGCGGCGCCAGCTCGTTGATCAGCAGGCGTCCGGCGGTGGTCACGAACATCTCGACGCACAGCACCCCGACCACCGCCAGCGCGTCGAGCACGCCGCGGGCGAGCTCGACCGCCTCGCGCGCCAGGCCGGGCGCCGCCGCGACCAGCGGCGCCGGCGCCACCGAGACGTCCAGGATGTGGCGGCGATGCTGGTTCTCGATCAGGCCGAAGTGCGCGAACGAGCCATCCAGGCCGCGCGCCGCCACCACCGAGACCTCGGCCGCGAAGTCCACGTACGCCTCGAGCACCGCCTCGCCGGTGGCCAGCGCGGCCCAGGCCGCCGGCGCCTCCTCGGCCCCGGCGATGCGGATCTGGCCCTTGCCGTCGTAGCCCCAGCCCGCGGTCTTGAGCACCGCCGGAGCGCCCAGCGCGGCCAGCCCGGCGAGCAGCTCGGCCTCCGAACGCACCGGCACGAAAGGCGTCACCGGGAACCCGGCCGCCGCCAGGAACCCCTTCTCGCGCAGACGGTTCTGGGTCGTGTGCAGCACCGCGCCGGCGGGCCTCACCGGCGCCTGCTCGGCGGCGGCCTCGGCGGTGGCGGCCGGGACGTTCTCGAACTCGAAGGTCACCACGTCGACGTCGCGGGCGAAGCCCCGCACCGCGTCGAGGTCGTCGTAGGCCGCTCGCACCTCGCGGTCGGACACCTGTCCCGTGGGCGTGTCGTCCTCGGGCGAGAAGGTGTGCACGCGGTAGCCCATGCGCCGCGCGGCGATCGCGAACATGCGGCCGAGCTGGCCGCCGCCCAGCACGCCGAGAGTGGCGCCGGGCAGGATCGGATCGCTCACGGCAGGGTCTCGCCGAGCACTCGCCGGGTCTGCTCCTCGCTCCAGTCCTGGAGCTTCCGGCGCAGCTCGGGGCGGCTGGCGGCGAGGATGCGCACCGCCAGCAGCGCCGCGTTGGCGGCGCCGGAGGCGCCGATCGCCAGCGTTGCGACCGGCACCCCGGCGGGCATCTGCACGATCGAGAGCAGCGAGTCGAGGCCGTGGAGGGCCCGGCTCTCCACCGGCACCCCGAGCACCGGCAGCAGGGTCTGCGCGGCGACCATGCCCGGCAGGTGGGCGGCGCCGCCGGCCCCGGCGATGATCACCTCGATGCCGCGAGCCGCGGCGCCGCCGGCGAGCTCGCGCATCCATTCCGGCGTCCGGTGCGCCGACACCACCCGGCACTCGTGCGGCACGCCGAAGCGGGTGAGCATCTCGTCGGCATGACGCATGGTCTCCCAGTCGGACTTGCTGCCCATGATGACGCTCACCACGGGAAGATCGTTCGGATGCATGGCGACCGGCGCTCCGGAGCTCACCCGCTCCTAGAAAGGAGGGACGAGCGAGACATTAGCATAGCGGCCGGGAGGGACGGCCGCGCTCATTCGAGAATGATGGTGCCGGATCCCGGATCGAATGCCAGGCAAAGGTCTTCGCGGCTCACAGCGGCATCGCTTCTGCGAGGACACGGCTTCGGATGTAAGGGGAAAGGGCTGCCTCAGTGACCAAATCCACAGGTCGACGGAGAAGGTCCTCGATATCCTGCTTGAGCCCCACGAGATCAAGCAGCGACCTTTCCTCCTCCATCGTCACCAGTAAGTCGAGGTCGCTACCCTCGGCACCCTCCCCCCGCGCCAGCGAGCCGAAGACGCGCACGTTGCTTGCTCCGTGGCGTGCTGCCAGCTCGAGAATCTTCTCGCGATGCGCCTCTATCAGCCGGCTTCTCATAGACACCTGGTCTTGTGCCCAGGATCAGCGCCAGATGTCCAGGTCAATGCGTTCAAGCTCCTCTGCGACGACTCGGCCGATCTCCTCCACCTCTTCGGCACTGGCTTTGCCAAAGACATTGCGCCAGCCGCGCTCCTCCAGCACTCCGGTTGCCTGGGACGCCAGATGTGCCCGGAGAGCCGCCGTCACGAAGTCCTTGATGCTTTCGCCGCGAAGGGCTGCGGCCGCCTTGGTCTGCCGGAAGAGAGTATCGGGAAGCTCGACGGTAGTCTTCAAGACCCCACCTTCCCGCATTTATGGGTCCTCGTCAATCCGCGGGGCATGGCGCCCATGACCGCTCTGTGCTACAGTGTCCGTAATACACAGGATGGCGGAACTGAACATGGCGACCGTAAGACTGGATGTCTCGACAGAAACGACCTTGAAACGCCTCGCCGCGCGGCGTGGCCAGACCAAGTCCGACGTAATTCGCGACGCGATCGCTCGGCTCGCCAAAGAGGAGACCGAGCAGCATTCCGCATATCACCGCCTCCGGCCCTTCGTGGGCATCGTCGACAGTGGTGGACAGCAGCTCTCGACCGATACGGGGCGGAAGGTGCGCGAGCTTCTGGAGGCACGGCAGCGTGCGCGCCGTACTCGTTGACGCCGGTCCCCTGGTCGCGCTCCTGGATCGCAGCGACGATCATCATCAAGAGGTGGTCGAGGTCCTGGCCAACATCGATGACGATCTGGTCAGCGTCTGGCCGGTCGTGGTCGAGGCCATGTACCTTCTGGCATTTTCCTGGCAGGCACAGAAAGCGCTCTGGGAAATCTTCGAGACGGGTTCGGTGCGGCTCCTGCCACTCGACGACGACGATATCCCCCACCTCAAGAGCCTGATGGAGAAGTACCAGGACCTACCCATGGACATGGCGGACGCGGCCCTCGTCCGAGTTGCGGAGCGAGAAGGAATTCGCAGAGTCCTGACTCTGGACCGCCGCGACTTCGGGACCTACCGACTGTCGCGGAAGGGCAGCTTCACGCTGCTGCCGTGAGGTACGGGGAAGGAGCAGAGGCCGGCCAGAGTTGGGGGAGCTCGTCGCGGCTCACAGCGGCCCCGACCTCTGCCTGGTTTGCGGCTCGCGCCAGATTTAGAATCGAGAGGCGTCGGCGGCGGGAGACGACATGACCAGAGAGGATGTGAAGGAACTCTTCAACCTGCCTGCCGAAGAACGCCAGGAAATCGCGCAAGCTCTCTGGAACAGTGTCGGCCCAGAAGAAAAAGTCCGTTTGATCTCCCTGCCGGACTGGCAGAGAAGCATCCTCCGAGAACGGTCGGCAGACCTAGATCGCAACGCGAGCGACGAGCAACCCTGGGACGAGGTTAAAGAAGAACTCTGGCCGAAGGCTGAGGATCGTCCTACGACGGGCGGCTAAGCTCGATCTTGCCGAAGCCCGAGATCGGTATCATCGTCGCCATGAAAACTACCGTTACTCTCGATGACGATGTCTACGAAGCGGCGCAGGCGCATGCACGGGCGACCGGGAAGCGACTCGGTCGCGTGCTGTCGGAGATGGCTCGGCAGGCGCTTCATCCTTCAGTGCAACGGCTGGGGAGAGGGGCTTCGCGTTTTCCCGCCTTCGAAGTGCCGGCGGACGCTCGCCTGATTTCAGCCTCGCGAGTTCAGAAGGCCCTGGACGAGGATGACACTGCTTGAAGGGCGGCGCCCTGAAGTTGCGCGTGGGTCATTGGCAGGAAATCTGACTCGGCTGGGAGGCAGGGAGTCTTTTTCGGCCGATCCCGTAACTCCCATGGATCGAGGCGATTGCAGCGGAAGCTCCTAGGAAGACAATAGCTAGCACCTTTCGCCTCTTTCGTCTTTTTGCCGCCTGTCCGCGGTGTTTGCCTCCGTTTTCGGCCGAGGTGTCACGCGCGGCTTTCCGACCGGCGCTCATCTGCTGGTTATGGGAGGTCTGGCCCAATCTGGACGGCGCACTCTGGGCAAGTCGCTGGCGGGCGCCGCCGGCGCCGCACCCTCGGCAAGTGCGTCGCTCCCAACTTGTGCTAGGCTTTGTAGGCGCACGTTGGAGGATCTTCCATGGCCGAGCCCTTTGACGTCTTTACGGTGCGCGATCTCCGGAACCGGACTGGCGATCTGATGCGCGACGCCGAGGAAGGGCGTCTGTCGATCGTCACCAAGCACGGCCGGCCGGCCATCCTGGCCATCCCTTTCGACGAACGGCTGCTGGCAGACGGCGTCCACCGCTCACTGGCGGTGCATCTCTTTGAAGCCGGGCAGGCCACGCTCGCGCAGGCAGCGAGGCTGGCGGGGCTTCCGGTGGAGCGTTTCCTTGAGGTGCTGAGCGAAGCCGGAGTGCCGGCCGTGAGCTATCTCAGAGAGGAACTCGCCGCCGAGGTCGAGATCGCGCGTTGAATGGTCCGATCGTAGCCGATGCAGGTCCTCTGATCGCGCTTGCGGGATCAGAGCCGTGTCGTAGAGCTTCTGCAGCAGGGGCAGCAGGCCGGTCCGAGCGAGGGATGGCTGGTCTGCGCCGTCGTCGCGCTGTCGGACGAGATCGAGCGGATGCAGCAGTTCGTCGATGCGGGAGAGGCCGAGACGATCGCGCTCTGCGAGCAGTACAGCTGCCGTTCTCTGCTCCTCGACGACAGACGAGGTCGCAGCCTGGCGAAGGGCTGCGGCCTCCGTGTTGTCGGCCCGATCGTGACCGACTCACGCGGTGCCTGGCCGAGCCGGAGATTGATGTGGCTTTGCAAGGCCCTGTCCCACGCCGGGACAGGTGGAGATCACCCCGGACCGGGCGGTAACACCACTTTTAAGGGACCTTGACCAAAGGTCCGCTCAGTGATAGCGTACCATCTTATTAAGCGAGGACTATCGGCGTAAGGTTCCTACACGCACATGGCAAGGACCATCAGTGACGTTTCCGGTGGCACCAACGGCTCCTCCGACATTCCACAAGCGGCTATGCGATGACTCGGATTCTAATCGCTACTTATCCGACCGATATTCACGCAACGGTAGTGGCCGATGCCCTCACAATTCGCGGCCACGAAGCCGTACTATGGCAGGGAACTGACTTCCCGACGCGCCAAGTTGCGTCTGTCGCTATAGGAAATGGTGCCGACTGCATCTGGGAGGTTCGTGGCCCGCGGTTGCTGATGGCCTCGAATTCAGTATTCGACGTCGTTTGGTACAGGCGGCCCGTCCTTGAGCCAGTGTTACCCGATAATATGCATCCCGGCGATCGCACTGTAGCCCACCGAGAGTGTGCGAGCTTCACCAGGAATCTCTGGCAAGTCATCGCGCCGAATGCCTTTTGGATAAACCCGCTCGACAGCCGACCACGGTCCTCTTCGAAGGCAGTACAACTACGCGAAGCGATATCGGTGGGGCTCCGAGTGCCGGCCACCCTCTTTAGCAATGACCCGGAGGCGATAAGATCATTCATCCGACGATTTCCAGGCAAGTCAATATATAAAGCCTTTCTGCCCGCCCAATGGCTGAAGGACAATGGGGCAGCACTTACCTGCACTAACAGAGTCGATCTTGATGATCTTCCAGATGATGATGTTTTGCGTTTGACGCCCGGAATATTTCAAGAGTGCATACCTAAAGACCACGAGCTAAGACTTACCTACATCGGCAATCACCTCGTGGCCGCCAAGTTACTGTCACAGGAAATCCCACGCGCGCGACTCGATTGGAAGCTGGCATTCACTGACCTGCGAGTGCTTCCGGCGGCACTCCCCCCAGTCGTCGACCGCGCTTGCAGGGAGCTTTTGCGCCGCTTAGGGCTGTCATTTGCATGCATTGACATGATCGTAACCCCGGAGGGCGATTACGTATTTCTCGAGGTGAACGAGATGGGACAGTTTCTTTGGCTGGAAGAGTTGAGTCCCGACCTGCGTCTTCTCGATTGTTTTTGTGAATTGCTTATTCAGGCGCGCACCGACTTCGCTTGGAGTGAGTCGGGCGACAATATTCGGTTTGCAGACTTGTTCAAGGCAGCTGATGCAAGACAACGCGAGCTACTTTTGCCAGCACACGTTCCGCGGCCGCTATATTTTACGGTGAAAGATTAGCAAGAAGCAAGTGAGACCTGAAAGGTGCCGAAGGAGCTCTACCATGAAGAAAAGGAAGCTGAAGAACCGGATCCTCACCAGGAGACTAGCCAAGGATCTGTCAAAGGAACAGCTTAAGGAGGTTATGGGCGGAACTGTCAGCATGTGCGGCGGGAGTGAGTACTGCGATACGGATAGCTTCTTTTCTGACTGGGGCCTCTTAGAATAGCGCCGAGATTGGCGGCGATTTCAGGGCAACTGTGTCTGATGATGCCAATCCGGCGCCTGCCAGCGCCGATACTGTTGCTTCAGATCTATTACCGTCCAATCTGATCGCAATTAGGAAGGAAGTGGAGACTGTCGTCGATCGCCAAATAAACCTCCTGAAGGTCGCCTTAGCCATTGTGTTGGGCGCTCTCCTTCTTTTTGGGTTGAAGACTTTTTCTGACATAAAGCGGGCAGTCACCGAGGCGGCTAACAAGAGAGCTGACGAGGAATACAAGAGCGTCGAGCAGCAATTGACGAAATTCGTCAACCGCGCTATAGTGGCGGATTTTCTAATCCATTCAAGAGGGCAGGCTTACTTGCTGCATCAGAATTCTGCCGATAGGTCACAGCAGGCGAGGGAAACCTTGACGCCAGGTGACTGGAACCGCCTGAGGGAATGGTTAAAAGAGGATGAAAAGAATGATAGTATAACCGTGAATGACTTCGCAGATGTCGTGAGGGTCTTGGGTATGCAGGATGCCACGAGGGCAAATGAGGTCGCCGCAGAGATTCTGGCGCCCATGCTCAATCCTGCGACTAGTCGGACAACCGACGACAAGCGACTCGCGATTCTCAAATACTTCGCCGGGCCTGGCCTGGAACGCGAGGCATTGAAGGTGGCGGTTGGGGAAGCTAATCCCAATGAACTGCGCCTCTCAGCAATCAGATATATTCAAGCAACTCGGTTTCGTGATGCGATGGGTAAGCTCCTCCCGCTGGCATCGATAATGGACGATGACGAGGTACACGAAGAATCAACATACGCCTGCGCGTCCCTCGACCCAGTGAGCAAAGAGATAGGCAAGATTGTCGCCGCTATCACTGCGCTTCCCAACCTGGCCAGGGTAGATAGAATGAGGGATAAGGCAGTTAAGCTTGCCACTTCAATATGGTATTCACCTGTCACGGGGACCGCCGACCGGATTCGGATGAAACTAGAGGAAGGAAAGCTTCAGAATGCGAAAAAACTACTTGAGTTTGCGTTCAAGGAGGAAGGTGTATACATCGCCGTGCTTGACAATGGCACTTTCGTCGCATTCGTCAATGCCAAGTATCAGCCGTATGAAGCATTTAGTACATCGAGGGACGACTTCGCCCAATTAACACCTTACTGGATGATGCTGGAGGACGCCGCGAACCAAGGTGATGTCGAGAAATTCTCCCGGTTAGTTCCGAGGTCAGCGCTTCAGAATGGGTTATGTGCACTGCAAGTAGATCTCACGAAGAATTCCGGCATCGTCGTAGATCAAGCTCGGGTTGTAGACACATCCAAGATCACGCGGTTAACCCTGATCCGGACCGGTGAATCTGAGCGAAGGAAGGACTACCGAACTCTCAATGTGGTATGGACAGATCGGGCTGGGGAAACCCACAAGGGCCTTCTCGCAGGCTTTAGAGGTAAAGGCTTCAGTTTTTCCATCCCAAAGGGAGACATGTCCAGAGGCTGTTCTTAACGAGCCGCCCGAATAACAGTTCTCCCCAGAGTCTTGTCTTCCTGACTCCTGGAAACCCTAGAAACGACAGGAGGAGGCATCGCCACATCTCGTTAGCTGCTGAAAAAGAAGAACTTAGGGGCTCGGGGGACTGCTTGGCTGGGAGGCAGGGACTCGAACCCCGATTCTGCGGTCCAGAGCCGCATGTCCTACCATTGAACGACCTCCCAGGAGGACAGCGCAAGAGAGTAGCCGAACGGGGGTAGCGGGTCAACCCTTCCCCGGCTACGCCGGCTGTGCCGAGGGGGCCGCCGGCTCGGCCGGCGCCACCGGTACGGGCTCGCGCAGGCGCTCGAGCAGGTGGTCGAGGTGGCGCAGGGTCGCGTCGCGGCCCATCACCGCTACGAGGTCGAAGAGTGGCGGGCCGGCCTGGCTGCCGGAGAGGGCGGTGCGGGTGGGGTGGATGAGGGCGCCGGCCTTGATGGCGCGCTCGCCGGCCACCGCTCTGAGCTCGGCTTCCAGGGCCTCCCTGGTGAAGGCCGGGAGGTTCGCGAAACGGTCGCGGAGGGCCGCCAGGTGCGCCGGCAGGTCGGGATCGGCCGCGAACTTGGCGATCGCCTCGGGCGGGTAGTCGAGGCGGTCGCGGAAGTACGGGACCAGGACCGCGGCCAGCTCCCGGAGGGCGTGGACGCGGCCGCGATGCAGCTCGATCGCGGCTGCCAGGCGCTGGGGATCGATGTCGGGGCCGCCGAGCTCCACCTCGGCGAGGAAGGGCTGCAGGTGCGGTAGCAGCTCGGCGAGGGGCAGGCTCGAGAGGTACTGCGCGTTCACCCAGGTCAGCTTCTCGCGGTCGAACACTGCCGCCGAGGCGTTCAGGCGATCGACGGAGAAGAGGGCGATCATCTCGGCCCGCGACATGATCTCGCGGTCGCCTCCCGGGCTCCAGCCGAGCAGGGCCAGGTAGTTGTACAGCGCCTGCGGCAGGATGCCCTCGGCGTGGAACTCCTCGACCGAGGTGGCGCCGGAGCGCTTGGAGAGGCGCTTCTTGTCGGTCCCCAGGATCAGGGGCAGGTGGCCGAAAACCGGCACCTGGCCGCCCAGGGCCTGGAACAGCGGGATGTGCTTCGGGGTGTTCGAGAGGTGGTCCTCGCCGCGGATGACGTGGGTGATGCGCATGTCGATGTCGTCGCAGACCACCGACATGTGGTAGGTCGGCGAGCCGTCCGAGCGCAGCAGGATGAAGTCGTCGAGGGCGTCCGGCGGGAAGTCCATGTCGCCGCGCACGAGGTCGGTGAAGCGGATGTGGTCGTCCGGCATGCGGAAGCGCACGGCGAAGGGCTCGCCGGCCGCGATGCGGGCGGCGACCTCTGCTGCGGTGAGGCCCAGGCAGGTGCGTGGGTAACGGAAGGCGACGCCCCGCCTCTGCGCCTCCGCGCGCTGCTCGGCGAGCAGCTCGGCGGTGCAGAAGCAGCGATAGGCGGCGCCGGCCGCCAGCAGCTCCTCGCCGCGCTCGCGATGGCGCGCCAGCCGCTCGCTCTGCAAGAACGGCCCCTCGTCCCACGCGGTGCCGATCCAGGCCAGCGCCGACTGGATCTGGCGGGTCATCGCCGCGTCCGAGCGCTCGCGGTCGGTGTCCTCGATGCGCAGCACGAAGGCGCCGCCGACGCTCTGGCGCAGCAAGTCGTTGTAGATCGCGGTGCGGGCCCCGCCGACGTGGAGGAACCCGGTCGGCGAAGGGGCGAAGCGGACCCGCACGGGGCCTGAGATCGTCTGGCTCATGATTCTCCGAGGATCTGCGGGAGCCTCCGGGATTCTCCGGACCGGCGGCTCGCGGAGCGCAGGGGGTAGAGCGTGGATTGGCGGAGAGGGAGGGATTCGAACCCTCGGTCCGGGTTTACCCCGGACAACTGCTTAGCAGGCAGCCCTGTTCGACCACTCCAGCACCTCTCCGCAGGGCACGACAGGAGCGTTTATTCTAGAGGCGCCCGCTGCGAGAGTCAAAACGGCAGCTCGACCAGCCCCCCATGGCCCTCCGAACGCAGGCCCGGAGATCCGGGCGCTCGGCCCCGGGCGTAATAGACTTGCGCCGGCCGCCAGGGCGGGGCCGGCGGGGCCACTTGCATGGGAGGGTTCAACGATATGGCGACTACTGCGACGGCGACGAGCGCGACCCGGTCGGTTGACGAGCTGGTCATCAACACCATCCGTTTCCTGGCGGTGGACATGGTCGAGAAGGCCAACTCGGGGCACCCCGGGGCGCCGATGGGGCTGGCGCCGCTCGCTTACCAGCTGTGGACCCGCCACCTGCGCTTCGACCCGCGGGACCCTGCCTGGCCGAACCGCGACCGCTTCGTGCTGTCCGCCGGACACGCCTCGGCCCTGCTCTATTCGCTGCTGCACCTCTCCGGCTACGACCTGCCGATGTCGGAACTGCAGCGCTTCCGCCAGTACGGCTCGATCACGCCCGGCCATCCCGAGCACGAGCTGACCCCCGGCGTCGAGACCACCACCGGCCCGCTCGGCCAGGGGCTCGGCAACTCCGTCGGCATGGCGATCGCCCAGCGCAAGTCCGCGGCCGCCTTCAACCGCGACGGCTTTCCGCTCTTCGACTACCGGATCTGGGTGGTGGCGAGCGACGGCGACATGATGGAAGGGGTGGGGTCGGAAGCCGCCTCGCTCGCCGGTCATCTCCAGCTCGGCAACCTCAAGGTCTTCTGGGACGACAACCACATCTCGCTCGACGGCCCCACCGCCCTCTCCTTCGGCGACGACGTCCCGAAGCGCTTCGAGGCCTACGGCTGGCGCGTCGAGCGGGTGGCCGACGTCAACGACCTGGCGGCGGTCGAGGCGGCCATCGCCGCGGTCGAGGCCGAGACCGAGCGTCCGTCGCTGGTGGCGGTGCGCACGGTGATCGGCTACGGCGCCCCGAAGAAGCAGAACACCTCGCAGGCGCACGGCTCGCCGCTAGGCAAGGAGGAGACCGAGGCCGCCAAGAAGTTCTTCGGCTGGCCGCTCGAGCCGACCTTCTACGTGCCGCCCGAGGCGGTCGGGGCGTTCGCGGCGGCGCGCGAGAGCGGCGGCCGCCAGCAGGCGGCGTGGCAGGAGCTGCTGCAGCGCTACCAGGCCGCCTTCCCGCGGGAGGGGGCCGATCTCGGCCGGCGCCTCGCAGGCAAGCTGCCGGACGGCTGGCACGAGGCGCTGCCGGCGTTCTCGCCCGCCGACGGCGCCATGGCGACGCGCGCCGCCTCCGGCAAGGTGATCAACGCCATCGCGTCGAGGCTCCCGGAGCTGTGCGGCGGCGCCGCCGACCTGGCGAGCTCCAACGAGACGCTGATCAAGGGCGAGGACAACTTCGAGCCGGGCAAGCCGGGCGGCCGCAACTTCTACTTCGGGGTGCGCGAGCACGCCATGGGCTCGGCGCTCTCCGGCATC
>Ga0210384_10005346_pt1 | contig 14015 bp, 15 predicted proteins | sample IncBWH2MmetaG_FD_160574 | JGI IMG/M metagenome (GOLD analysis project Ga0210384, IMG submission 160574) | Forest soil microbial communities from Barre Woods Harvard Forest LTER site, Petersham, Massachusetts, United States - Inc-BW-H-2-M | ecosystem: Environmental > Terrestrial > Soil >...
TCAGCCATCGCCTTCTAATAATATAGAGATATGCTTGACGCTTACATCCTCGGCATCGAAAGCTCTTGCGACGAAACTGCGGCGGCAGTGGTGCGGTCGGGCGAGGAACTCATTTCGAACGTCGTGGCCTCGCAGATTGCCATGCATCAGCCTTATGGCGGGGTCGTGCCCGAACTGGCTTCGCGGGAGCATCTGCGGGCGATCGTTCCAGTGGTTCGGCAAGCTTTGGCCGAGGCCAAGCGCTCCTACGAATCGATCGACGCCATTGCAGTCACGCAGGGACCCGGTCTCGCCGGAGCGCTACTGGTCGGAATCAGCTACGCCAAGGCTTTGGCGTTCGCGCTCGACAAGCCGCTGATCGCGGTCAACCACCTCGAAGGCCACATTCATGCGGTGCTGCTCGAGGAAAGGCGAAAGGGAAACCGTGAACTACAATTTCCGGTGCTGGCTCTGGTCGTCTCCGGGGGACACACTCATCTGTATCTTGCCGCGCAGAAGGGCGAGCCATGGGCCTACGAAAACATCGGTCATACGCGCGACGACGCCGCCGGTGAAGCCTTCGACAAAGTTGCCAAACTGCTTGGTCTGGGATATCCGGGAGGGCCGGTGATCGACCGGCTTGCGCCGCATGGGGATGCGAAAGCGGTGAAGTTTCCTCCCGCGCAAATCAAGCATGCCGACCGGCGCGCCAGAAAGGACAATCGCGCTATGGAAGCGCCTTTCGACCCGGCCGACCATCCACGCTTTGATTTTTCCTACAGCGGGATCAAGACGGCTATTCTGCGCTACGTCGAGACTCACAACCTGCGCGAGGGCGTGGAGACAAGACAGCAAGCGCTGGCAAAGCTCACCCAGCCGAAGCTCGAAGACTATCTCGCCCACTGCGACAAGACCACGCTGGACCTGATCGCTTCGTTCCAGCGAGCGATGGTCGATGATCTGGTCGAAAAGACGCTGACTGCCGCGCGCGCGTACGACGTGGCCACGCTATTCGTGACCGGCGGGGTTGCGGCCAACCGGGAGCTCCGGGAGACTTTTGAGCAGGAAGGCGCGAAGCAAGGGTTGCCGGTGTATTTTCCGTCGCGCCCGCTCTCGACCGACAATGCGGCGATGATCGCCGCTGCCGCGTATCCTAAGTTTCAAGCGAAAGATTTCGCGCCGATGGATTTCTCGGCAGAAGCCGGGATGATTCTGCGCTAGCCTCTAGTACTCGGTCTCGCTTGCTGAGGCATCCTCAGTTCCCATTCGACTGAGCACGACCGGCTTCACCGAGCACGGCATCCAGCGCCTTGGCGAGCTGGCCTTCGATATCGATGTCTTTGTAGATGGCGAAATCGGCCCGCTTTTCCGACTCGGTGAAGTCGCTGGATCGCCCCGCCACAATGATGATTGGTACCTTGGCCGTTTCGGGCTTGCGCTTAAGCTCGCTGATCAATTCGCTCCCCGACATCTTTGGCATCTGCATGTCAGTGACGATCAAGGCTGGCTGCACGCGCGTGAGGATTTCGAGGGCTTCCACGCCGTTGGACGCGGACTCAACGGTAAAGCCGCGTTCTTCGAGAAAGCGGCACACCGTAAAACGGATCAGCATGGAGTCGTCAACCACTAACGCCACCATGGACATATAGAGAGGCCTCCGCCTTGCATAGGCCCCCCGAACCGCACCTTAGCAAGCTGTCGCTACTGTAACAAGCCGAAACAAAGCGTTACCATTACATTCGTCACTAGTGAGGGATCAGAGTTCGTCGGGAGTGCGCTCTTCGATATTCATATCTTTGAATTCGCTGGATTCGAAGATCTCGCCGCACTCCTTGCATTCGACAAATTCAGCGTCTTCATCGCGGCTCACAATTTGAACGCGCGGATGCTTGCAAGGTGGCTTGGGATCTGCGCTTTGACGAGCCGAGGGCGTCTTTGACGTCATAAATCCAGAAGCACCCTCAACGAAGTTTAAAGAGGGACAATTTCGCGTGGATTTCCCGGTATTTTAGAACGGCGTCGACGCTTGTCAAGCCCCAAGGCGGTACGGCTCGCAGTGAAACCTGTTGAGGGTAAGGAGAAAGACGGACTGGCGCACTTGAACGATACGCACGGGTCATTCTCGCTGAGCGCCAGCTGCCCCTAATCCATTCAATCCCCAATAGTTACCGTTCGGATGCGTCAATTCAACATTGGCTGGACTGCCTTGCTGGCAGAGGGTTCGCTGTCGTACAATAAACTACGACGAAAAAGGTCGGGATTCTATCCGACCCTATTGGTCGGGTTTTACACAAGGTCAACCGGGTGCTCAAGCTCACGAAAAAAGCCGACTACGCGCTCATGGCGATGAAGCACCTGGCCGAACAGTCTGCGCCTGGAGCGCACAGCGCGAAAGACGTGGCTGATGCTTTCGGCATACCGCCGGAGGCTCTAGCGAAGATTTTGCAGCGGCTGGCAAAAGCCGGACTGCTGCATTCGCAGCACGGCATCAACGGGGGATACACGCTGGCGCGCGCGGCGCACTCGATTTCCGCTTTCGAGGTGATCGAGGCGATCGACGGACCGCTGTTCATCACCTCGTGCGTCACTGTTCGCGGGGAATGCGGCCAGAGTGATCGCTGCAACATTCGCGAGCCGCTGCGCAAGGTGAACGAGAGCATTGAGGCCGTGCTGAAGCGCATCAAGGTTTCGCACATGCGCGAAGAGCCGGAGGATGTAGTGCACGAGACAGCTAAGCCGGCGGAGTTGGTCACGATAACGTGATTCGCTGTTGCGATGAGAATCATCAAAAGAAGTGTCGAAACGAGATTTCAAGGCAGGAGAGGCCACCGATGAGCACGGAAGTGAAGATCCCCCGGGATTTGGAGAAAAACGACTTGAGCAGGGTGCAGCATGAAGCTCCCAACGGAGTGAAGCTGCCCATTTACATGGATAACCATGCCACCACCCCGATGGATCCGCGGGTGCTGGAAGAGATGCTGCCTTATTTCATGGAGAAGTTCGGCAACGCGGCCAGCCGCAATCACTCCTTCGGATGGGCAGCTGAAGAAGGCGTTGAGACCGCGCGCGAGCGCATTGCCAAGCTGATCGGCGCGACCACGAAAGAAATCATCTTTACCTCGGGCGCCACGGAGAGCGACAACCTCGCCATCAAGGGCGTAGCCGAGATGTATCGCGAGAAGGGCAACCACATCATTACCGCGGTCACCGAGCACAAAGCCGTGCTCGACACCTGCAAGCGGCTGGAAAAATACGGCTACCGAGTAACCTATCTGCCGGTACAGAAAGACGGCCTGATCGATCTCGACGACCTGAAGCGCGCCATGGATGACAAGACGATCCTGGTGACGATCATGTATGCGAACAACGAAATCGGCGTGGTGCAGCCCGTTACCGAGATTGGCAAGCTGTGCCACGAGCGGGGCGTGATCTTCCATACCGATGCAACGCAAGCCATCGGCAAGGTGCCGGTGGATGTGATCAAGCAGAACATCGATCTGGCTTCGATCTCGGGCCACAAGATGTACGGCCCAAAAGGCGTTGGTGCCTTGTATGTGCGGCGCAAGAATCCACGCGTGCAAGTTTCGGCGATCATCGACGGCGGCGGTCACGAGCGGGGCATGCGCTCGGGCACGCTGAATGTTCCCAGCATCGTTGGTTTGGGCAAAGCTTGTGCGATCGCGCAGGAAGACATGGCGAAGGAATCGTGCCGTATGGCCGGCCTGCGCAATCGCCTCCGTGATCGCATTATGAACCGGCTTGACGAGTCTTACATCAATGGATCGATGGAGCACCGGTTGCCAGGCAACCTGAATATCAGCTTTGCCTACGTCGAGGGCGAATCGCTGCTGATGGGCATCAACGACATTGCCGTTTCTAGCGGATCGGCCTGCACCTCGGCGACACTGGAGCCATCTTATGTATTGAAGGCTCTGGGCACGGGTGACGATCTGGCGCACAGTTCGATTCGCTTCGGCATTGGCCGATTCAACACCGAAGCTGAGGTTGACTATGTTGCCGACCGTGTCATCGAAACAGTCGAGCGCCTGCGCGAGCTTTCTCCGCTATACGAGATGGCGAAGGAAGGCATCAACTTGAAAGATGTGAAGTGGGCGGGAGAAGCGAGCCATTAAGGACCTGTTTCAAGGTGGCAAGGGTTCAAAGTTTCAAGGTTGCCACCTTGGCCGAATATTGAACTCCTTGAAACCTTCGGAAACTTTGAAACCTGGAGAGACCAATGTCATATAGCGATAAAGTCATCGACCATTACAACCACCCCCGCAACGTCGGCTCCATGGACAAGTCGAGCGCCGACGTGGGCACCGGCCTGGTCGGCGCGCCCGAGTGCGGCGACGTCATGAAGCTGCAGATCAAGGTCAACCCGGCGACCAACGTTATCGAGGAGGCCAAGTTCAAGACCTTCGGCTGCGGCTCGGCCATTGCTTCGTCTTCGCTCGCGACCGAGTGGGTCAAGGGCAAGACGGTGGATGAAGCCCTCGCCATCAAGAACATGGACATCGTGAAGGAGCTGTCGCTGCCTCCGGTGAAGATCCATTGTTCGGTGCTGGCCGAGGACGCGATCCGTGCGGCGATCGGCGACTGGAAGAAGAAGCAGGAGAGCGCGAAGCCGGTGGCTGCCGAAGCGAGGTAGCTTCGAGCCGTCTCTCTTCGTGTCATCCTGAGCGCAGCGAAGGATCTATGTACTCTGCGTGCGCTACCGACTCTGCCGAAAGGTTGCATAGATCCTTCGCTTCGCTCAGGATGACAAGGCGCTTTGACTGGAGCCAATGACCACTGTGACTGAACAACCCGCGCAGGCTGCAGCGAAAGGCATTGCTGTGACCGACAAGGCCATCGCCAAAGTCCGCAGCGCGATGGACAAGGAAGGCATTTCGCCTGAGCAGGGAGGACTGCGCCTGGGTGTGCAGGGTGGTGGATGCTCCGGCCTGAGCTACAACATCCGCTTCGACACGCAGCCGCGCGAGCGCGACCGCATATTTCAGTTCGGCGGCGTGCGCGTGTTTGTTGACCCGAAGTCGTTCATCTATCTGCACGGCATGACACTCGACTACCAGGAAACGCTGATGCAGCAGGGATTTGTTTTTGTGAATCCGCAGGCGACTAAATCGTGCGGCTGCGGAACTTCGTTCTCCGCCTGAGCTTTCTCGGCCGATCCCAAGAGGAAGTCAACCGCCGAGGACGCCGAGTGCGCCGAGAATGAGCCAAGGCTGTTTCCTGGTCCTCTGCGTCTTCCGCGAGCTCGGCGATAGTTTTTAGGACTGGAACGTGATGACACACGCTTTCACCATGATCGACGCCAAGCCCCTGCCAGCAGAGACCCATAGCTGTTGGTCTTGTGGAGCGATGCTCGCCGCGCACTTCTGCGGATCGTGCGGCAAAGTGCAACCAGCGGCGCCGGTCGATTACTTTGCGTTCTTTGGGTTGCCGAGGAAATTGAATCTCGATGTGGCCGCGTTGGAAAAGGATTTTTACGAATTGAGCCGCAAGCTGCATCCCGACTTGAACGCCCGCGCCAGCGCTCAAGAGCAGGAGTGGAGCCTGGAACAGAGTTCCCTGCTCAACGACGCGTACCGCACGCTGCGCGATCCGATCAAGCGCACGCAATATCTTTTGCATCTGGAAGGTGTGGAGTTGGAAGAGCAATCCAAGAGCGCGACCGAAAAGGCCCGGGCGACCGGCGAGGTCAAGAAGCAGATCGTCCCGCCGGACTTGCTCGAGGAAGTCTTCGAACTGAACATGCAGCTCGAAGAGCTACGCATGGGCAAAAAGATGGGCGAAGACGATCCGGCGCTGGCAGCCGAGGTCGGCGCGCAAAAGCAGAAGCTCGAAGCCAAGCACGAAGTGCTGCTGGGTGAATTGCGGGTGCATTGGAATGAGTGGGACGCGCTTGCCGCTCCCAGCGCAGACGGGAACACGGCGCCCAGCGCGGAGCGCGCTCACGTTGTGAGCCAGATGGTGGACGTGCTGAACCGCCGCAACTACATTCGCAATCTGGTGCGGGATGTGAACGAAACGCTGGGGAATTGAGAAATTGGAAAACTCAGTGAGTAATTTGAGCCGCTAAAAGATTTCTCAATTACTCAAACACCAAATTACACAATTACACAATGGCTTCCGATCGCATCGTCGGCATCGACCTCGGCACCACGAATTCACTTGTGGCGTTCATGCAGGGGGGGACGCCCGTTGTGATTCCGGGCGAGGATGGATCGAACCTGCTGCCATCGGTGGTTGCTCTCGATAGAGACAGTCAACCGGTGATTGGGAATGCCGCGCGCAAGGCTCTGATCGAGACGCCGGAGCGCGCCGTCTATTCGATCAAACGTCTGATGGGGCGCGGCATAGAAGATATTCGCGAGGAGCTGAAGCTCTTTCCTTTTCGCCTGGCCGACGACTTGCAGGCGGGCGAACTGCTGCGTATCAAGCTTGGCGAAAAGACCTTTACGCCTCCGGAGATTTCGGCGTTGATTCTTCGCCAGCTGAAGCGCAACGCCGAACGCTACTTCGGCGAACCGATAACGAAAGCCGTCATCACCGTTCCGGCATATTTCAACGATACGCAGCGGCAGGCGACAAAAGACGCCGGCCGCATCGCCGGACTCGAAGTCGTGCGCTTGGTCAACGAGCCGACCGCCGCGTCTCTTGCCTACGGCCTTGACAAGAAGCGAAACGGAATCGTCGCGGTGTACGACTTGGGCGGCGGCACCTTCGACGTTTCCATTCTCAAGCTGCATGACGGAATTTTCGAAGTGATCGCCACCAATGGAGATACCCACCTTGGCGGCGACGACATCGATAATCTGTTGATCACCATCGCGTTCGACGATATTCGCGGAGACCTGGGCCTCGATTTGTGCCGCAATGCCGAGGCGGTGCAGGCAATCCGCAAAGCGGTGATTGACGCGAAAATTGTTCTCTCGTCTCAACCGACCGTGAAGCTAGACATTGAATTGCCCGACGGCAAACGCTATAAGCGTGAGATCACGCGCGAGCAGTTCGAGCAACTCATTCAGCCCATCATCGATCGTACCGTCGGCCCGTGCAAGCAGGCCATGAAAGATGCCGATCTCAAGCCCGAGCAGATCGATGAAGTCGTGCTGGTCGGGGGTTCCACGCGCATACCGAGAGTTCGCGCACTGGTTAAGGAATTATTTCACCGCGAGCCGCACACCGATCTGAATCCCGATGAAGTCGTGGCTCTCGGTGCGGCAGTGCAGGCCAACATTCTTGGTGGCGGTTCGGAAGCGACGCAGAATATGCTGCTCCTCGACGTTACGCCGTTGTCACTCGGCATCGAAGTGGCAGGTGGCGTGACCGACAAGATCATTCTGCGTAATTCGACCATCCCGGCTTCGTCCACGCAGTTTTACACGACACAAGTCGACGGCCAGGCGAATGTTGCGATTCACGTGCTGCAGGGCGAGCGTGAACTGGCGAAGGATTGCCGCTCGCTGGCCCGGTTTGATCTCAAGGGCATTCCGCCGATGGCCGCGGGCATTCCCCGCGTAGAAGTGAAGTTTCTGATCGACGCCAACGGAATTCTTAACGTTACCGCTCGCGAACAACGCAGCGGCAAGGAAGCCGAGATTCGGGTGCAGCCCAGCTACGGGCTGACCGACGATCAGGTCGAGGGCATGATTCTCGACTCGTTCGATAACGCGGAAGAGGATTTCCGCCGCCGCCAGGTCATCGAGGCGCGCAATGAAGCGGCAACGATTCTCGCGGCGCTGGAAAAAGGCAAGAAGAGCGCGGCGTGGGGACATCTGACTACCGACGAGAAGAAGCGCATCGCGAAACTCGAAAAAGCTTTGACCGCGGTGAACGCGGAGGACGACTACGCAGCTATCCGCAAGGCGATTGAAGCGCTGAATCAGGCCACGACCCGGCTGGCGGAATTGATGATGGATACGGCGGTATCAAGGGCGCTCAAAGGCAAGACCATGGACGAAACCGATCTGGGGGATGGTCCGACGGCGCCGCATCCAGTGGCGAAGGCAGAGTTTGAGTGAAGTTGTCATTCTGAGCGGAGCGCGGTTCGCGAATGCGAAACGAGCGAAGTCGAAGAATCCCTGCGATCTTTGATGGGGCTCGCGAGATGTACCGCTCTTAGAAACGACGCCGTCGTAATAGAGGTAGGGATCCTTCGACTGCGCGGATTTCGCGCCTCGCGCGAAATCCACTTCGCTCAGGATGACAATCGATCGAGGTTAAACGATGGCAGACGAAAAGACACAAGGAGCCGGCACGTTGACGGAAGACGCTCCCGGCGAAAATGCGATTCAGGTTACGTTTTTGCCTGAAGGCAAGACGGTAACATTCGAGAACGGCAAGCTGCCCTATGAAGATCACGGGAAAGAGCAGTCGCTGCTCGACGTGGCGCTGAACTTCGGCATCACGCTCGACCACGCCTGCGGCGGCAACTGCGCCTGCACCACCTGTCACGTCTGGGTGAAAGAAGGCGCGGAGAATCTTACTCCCATGGAAGACGACGAAGCCGACCGGTTGGACATGGCCGCCGATCTCCAGCTAAACTCGCGTCTCGGCTGCCAGGCGCAGATCGTCAAGCCGGGGAAGGTCGTGGTCGAAATTCCCGCGTGGAACCGGAACTACATTTCTGAAGAGCATCACTAGCAAAGTTGCAAGGTTTCGAAGTTTCAAGGCAGCAAGGTTGCAAGGTCTCAAGTTCTCAAGGTAACGGCGTTTTACTTTGAAACCTTGACACTCTGCAACCTTGAAACGTCAGACCGCAAGGAGCACCAAGATGCCCAAGCAGATTACCTGGGACAACGCTGAAGATATCGGCATTTTGCTTTCAGAAACGCATCCAGAGCTGGACCCGCTGGCCGTGCGCTTCACCGACCTGCATCGCTACGTCACGGAGCTGCCCGGATTTGCCGGCGATCCGAAAGCCTCGAATGAGGGCAAGCTGGAGGCGATTCAGATGGCGTGGCACGAAGAGTTCCTCGACCGAACCCAGGCTTAAACTCGTGCGCACGCATGACCCGGCAAGCGCGGTGAATCCACCGTGCACATTGCGCGCCAATCAGGAGTTCGCTGTCGCCCCCAGGACCGCTGAGAACTCGCGTTTCTGCCGAGCCGTCCGCGCTGCGATCATCCTCGTCTATCTAATCTGCTGTTTCAGCCTCGCGCTCACGCGCGCGCCCTGGTACGACGAAGGATTCGTCGTCAACCCGAGCTACGCCTGGCTCACCGACGGGCATCCCGGAATTTCAATCCTCGACGACAGCGGCCCGTTTCTGCCGTTCCCGCAGCGCATGAGCATGAAAGGAATTCGCGAGCACATTTATGCCGAGATGCCGCTGCATACAGTGTTTCTCGCAGCATGGTTCAAGACGCTGGGGTTCGGCCTGGTGAGGGCACGCATGCTGACGATCCTGTGCGGGCTGGCGGTTTTGCTCAGCTGGTATGCGGTGGTTCACCGCCTCACTTCGGATGCGGCAGTTGCTCTCGACACAATGGCGCTGATGGCGATCGACTACGGGTTTGTGCTGCGAACCTCGGAAGCGCGAATGGACACGCTCAGCGGGGCATTCGGATTCGGCGCGCTGGCGGTGTATCTCGGGCTGCGGGAGCGGAATTTTCCGCAGGCTGTGTTCTTGTCCCATGCCTGCGTTGCGGCTAGTGCGTTCACGCATCCTGACGGAGGCATGCTGGCGTTTGCAGGGCTGGCGTTTTTGACGCTTTATTTCGACCGCGAGCGCATCCGGTTGCGCCATTTCGCCCGCATCTCTGGGCAATGGCGTGGCCGAAAGCATCGCCAACAGCCGATAGAAAACGTAATAGCAAAGCCGCAGCCACCAAGATTCCTTGCGGTTGACACGCCGCACGTAGACCACGTCATAACCCTGCCGATAGGCGTCAAGCAAGGAAGGAATCGCCTCGGGGGATCCTGCAGGTCGGCGTCCATGAGGATGGCCACGTCGCCCGAAACGTGATCGAGAACCGCCGTGAGCGCGGTCTGATGCCCGAAGTTCCGTGAAAGCGCCACTACCAGCAGACGGCCGTCTTCCTCCGCTGCTTTCTCCAGCATTTCCAGCGTGCGGTCTGAGCTGCCATCGTCGGCAAAAACAATCTGATGAGGACCGCCCGGAAGACTATCGAGCACTGCCCCCGTCCGCCGCAGCAGTTCGGGCAACACCGCCTCCTCGTTGTAGACGGGAATGGCGAGAGAAACCTGGGGATGCTCGTTGTTAGTGGCCGAAATTCCCATTCCAGAGCCTCAAACAGAACCCATTTTAGGATCCGCGTTTCCCCGCCCGAGGGAAGATGGTGACGACTTTTTTACATGGCCGTGACAAAAACCATTCTGGCTCACACTACTCTCACCACATGAGAGTCGTGGCTACCAAAGCCTTCGACTCTTCTCTCTCTCCGGCCAAATTGGAAAGGGCACGGCTTCCCAAGCCGTGCCCTATTTTTTGACGGCTTAAGGCGCCTGCCGCGCGACAGATCAGCGTATTGAAATCAACTCATGGGAACCGGCGTCGCCTCTTCTACGTTAGCTTCGCGCAGAAATTTTGCGGCTTCTTCGGGTGGCGTGGGATTGATATAAAAACCCGTGCCCCATTCGAATCCCGCCGTCTTGGTGAGCTTCGGCATGAACTCGATATGCCAGTGGTAGTGGTCGTTGGTGGGGTCCTGCGCCGGGGAACTGTGAATCACAAGATTGTAAGGAGGATTGTCGAGAACACGGTCGGCGCGGCCCAGCAGGTTTTTTAGGGCTCGGGCCAGGTTCTCGAACATATGCGACGATGAGTTCTCAAATGCCGACTCATGCTGCTTGGGAAGAATCCAGGTCTCGAAGGGAAAACGCGGAGCATAGGGAGCCAGCGTCAAAAAGTTCTCATTCTCCGCGACGACCCGGATGCCGGCGTCCATCTCCTGGCGGATGATGTCGCAAAAGACGCAGCGTTCCTTGTACAGGAAGTATTGCTTGGCGCCCTCTAACTCCTGCGTCACATTGATAGGCAGAATCGGCAACGCGATGAGCTGCGAGTGCGAGTGCTCCAGGGAAGCACCCGCGGCTTCGCCATGATTCTTGAAAATCAGAATGTATTTGAAGCGGCGATCTTTCTTGAGATCGAGAATTCGATCGCGGAAGGTCCACAGAACATCTTCGATTCTCTTGGAGGGCAGAGTCGCCAGATTGGCCGTGTGGTCGGGAGTCTCGATGATGACCTCGTGAGCGCCGATCCCGTTCATCCGGTCAAACATGCCTTCGGCTTGCCGGTTCAGGTTGCCTTCAATGCCGAGAGCGGGAAATTTGTTGGGCACCACGCGCACCGTCCACCCCGGGCCGTCACGCTGCGGCGGAGGCCCGCCATTGGGATTGGGGCGGTAGGCTTGAATTTCCGGAGGCGTCTTGCCCTCGTTGCCATAGCAAAAAGGGCAAAAGCCGCCCTTGATCTTCATGTTCTCCCGGACAAAATCTGTGGGACGCTTGGCCCGATCGGTCGAAATGATGACCCAGCGGCCAACGATCGGATCTTTTCTCAGCTCAGGCAATTACGGATTCCTTTCACAGGAGTGCGCAAATTTTGTATTTTATGCCGAGAGGGAGGCATTGCGGAAAACTTCGATCTGCGCGCCGCTCATGAGTTGCTCATAGTATACGGTGACGATGTCGAATCGCCACTGGCACGATGGTGGCAGAGCTTTTCGATACTCTCGCGCAACCTCCGCGATCTCGCGCCGCTTGTGCCGGTCGACCGCCGCCTCTGCGGTCTTCACGTCGCGCGAAGTGCGGGTCTTAACTTCAATAAAACACAGCACATCCTGTTCCCATCCGATCAAATCGATTTCACCCCGGCAACGCGGCGAGCGAAAGTTGCGAGCCACAATTCTGTAGCCGAGCTTGCGCAGATAAAAGTATGCATCCTCTTCTCCGCGAACGCCGACGTGCAGATGAGCCGGTTTTTCGTCTGGCGAAAGTACATGCTGCGCAACCCAATCGAAGCTGCGCACGATGGTTCGCGTAACTCTTGCGGAAAGCATAGGCGCGAGTGTAGGCGGACTTGGTTTGAGATGCGATCACAATCGCGAAAGAAGTGAGGCGAGAGTTCCAGAGCGGGAATGGTTGAGACGAGGGGTGCTCTTTCGCGGCGAGAAACCACAAAAAATGGGCAGAGCTGTACTCTGCCCATCCCTTCCGTGCGAGTCTTACGCCTCTTTGCCGACCGTGGCGATGCACTCGTGCAGCACGTCCACGGCGACGTCGGCTTCTTCTTTTGTGACCACCAGCGCCGGGCAGATACGAATGCTGCTCGGCCCGCACCCAAGAAAAAGCACGCCGCGCTCGAAAGCCAGCTCGACGATGCGGTCTCGTTCGGCGGCGGCGTACTCTTTCGTGACTTTGTCTTTCACGATATCCACGCCGATCATCAACCCGCGTCCGCGCACATCGCCCACCAGTTTCAGCTTCGAGGGCCAATCCGCCATGCGTGCACGCATGTGATCGCCAACGCTCGCCGAGTTTTCGAGCAGGCGTTCTTTCTCGATCACATCGAGCGTGGCCAGCGCCGCTGCGATTGCTACCGGGTTGCCGCCAAAGGTTGAGGCGTGCGAACCCGGAACCCAATCCATGATTTCAGCCCGCGTCATGGTCACGCCGAGCGGCATGCCCGACGCAACGCCTTTCGCCATGCAAACGATATCCGGCTCCACGCCGGTATGCTGAATCGCCCACCACTTGCCCGTGCGTGCGATTCCACTCTGCACTTCATCCGCGACCAGCAGTATGCCGTGGCGATCGCAGATGCGGCGCAGTTCTTGCATGAAGACGGTAGGCGCCACTACGTAGCCGCCCTCGCCCTGCACTGGCTCAACAAAGATCGCGGCGACTTCTTCTGGAGGCAGTGTGGTCTTGAACAGCTTCTCTTCGATAAAGCGGGCGCAGCCGAGCGCGAACGCGTCAGCATCCTGTGTGCCGCCCACGCAGCCGCGATACACATCGGGATAGCGCACGTGGGTCACACCCGGCACCAGTGGCGCGAACCGCCGTCGCTGCTGCGGCTTGGATGCGGTGAGTGAAAGCGCGCCCATGGTGCGTCCGTGAAACGCGCCGAAGAACGCGATGATGTTCTGCCGTTTGGTGTGATAGCGCGCCAGCTTCAGCGCGCACTCGATCGCCTCGGCGCCGGAATTGCCGTAGTAAATGCGGTGCGGTCCGGGCATGGGCGCGATCTTCGAGAGCCGCGCCGCCAGTTCCACCATGCTTTCGTAGTAGAAATCGGTACCCGACATGTGGATCAGTTCGCCCGCCTGCTTTTGGATGGCAGCGACCACGTGAGGATGGCAGTGGCCGGTCGAAGTGACGGCAATTCCGGCGGAGAAATCGAAAAACTCGTTACCGTCAACGTCGGTAACGACAATGCCGCGCCCGCTCTTGGCGACCAGCGGGTACGAGCGAGTGTACGACGGCGAAATATATTTCTCGTCGCCCTCAAGCACACGCTTGGCGTTAGGCCCGGGCAGGGCCGTCTTGATTTTGGGACCGATCGCGGTCATGGTCTTGGTGGTCATGAGATTTCCTCCCTAAGCAGCTGTTAGTAGTCAGCTACCGGTTGTCTGTGATCGTGACCTCGGCTGAACGCGGCTGCGGTTTAAGCACACGTTATGCCGAGAGAATCAGGCGGAGGAAGGAATTAGTCGCTACCGAAGAGGCTGGGGCGCAGGCGCGACGGCAGATTGGCCCGATAGCGCCGGGGACAGACCAGGCAGTCCAGCCAGCACTCGGATCGAAGAAACCGCGAATTGGAACTCTTCTGGGCCATCGCAATACATCGAACTCAGCATTGATTATAGCCGCAAGCGAAGTGCCGGCGATACCCCATTGGTAACGAAAGGGATATGAAACCGCGTGTGTTTCTGGGCTCTTCACTTTGGCTTCCATTCGGAAAGATACGTGTCCTCAGCCAAATATGTCACCACTTCTTCACTGTTGCGTGACAGCACAGTCCGACCATAAGACAGGCTGTTTTGCACAAAATAATACG
>Ga0210384_10005348_pt1 | contig 14013 bp, 13 predicted proteins | sample IncBWH2MmetaG_FD_160574 | JGI IMG/M metagenome (GOLD analysis project Ga0210384, IMG submission 160574) | Forest soil microbial communities from Barre Woods Harvard Forest LTER site, Petersham, Massachusetts, United States - Inc-BW-H-2-M | ecosystem: Environmental > Terrestrial > Soil >...
CGATGCGCTGCATCCCCACGACCTCGCCACCGTTCTGATTCACCAGCTCACCGGGACCGCCAAACCCGCGGAGATCGTGCCGGGCCAAATCCTGCATGTCGCCGGCGGCAGCCAGAACGCCATGTCCCTCGCCCAACTCACCGAATGGTGTAATCAGCGCTTCGGCCGCCATCCGGCAGTCAGCTATACCACCAACCGGCCCTTCGACGTCCCCTGGGTCGTTCTGGATTCCACCCGGGCCGCCCAAGCCTTTGGCTGGAAGCCCGAGATGACCTTGCCGAAGATCCTGGACGAGATCGCCGCCCACGTGGACGCTCATCCCGATTGGCTCAGCATGACAGGTGCATGATGGAAAATGCTCTGGTCCCGGCCGAAGCCGCACCTCTAGAACCCCTCTCCTGTCTCTCCGTCGTGATTCCCGCCCGCGACGAAGAGGGCTGCATCCGCTCCACCATCGAACACCTGCACCTCGAGCTAAGCATTCACAATGTTCCCCACGAGATCGTCGTGGTGGACGACGGCAGTTCGGATACCACCTGGCAAATCCTGATGGATCTCTGCCAGCGGATTCCAGAACTGCATCCCGTGCAGAACAACGGCGAGCACGGTTTCGGACGGGCAATCATTGCCGGCCTCGATGTTATGCAGGGCGACGCGGCCGTCATCATGATGGCCGACGAATCGGATGACTGCCGCGACGTGGTCCGTTACTGGCACACTCTCAACGAAGGCTACGATTGCGTCTTCGGCAGCCGCTTTATCAAAGGCGGAGGCGTCATTGATTATCCGCGCTTCAAGCTCACCATCAACCGCCTGGTCAACACCGGTCTGCGTTTCGCTTTCAATATCAAATTGAACGATACGACGAATGCTTTCAAGGCTTATCGTAAGCGGGTGATCGATGGTTGCCGCCCCCTCATTTCGCCGCACTTCAATCTCACCGTGGAACTGCCGCTGAAAGCCATCGTGCGAGGGTACACCTGGACGGTCATGCCGATCACCTGGCGGAATCGCCGCTCCGGAGTCGCCAAGCTGCAGCTCAAAGAAATGGGCAGCCGGTACTTCTTTAGCTGCTGCTACGTCTGGCTCGAGAAATATTTCAGCCGCGGGGACTTCAAGAAGTGAATGAGGGGTCTCTCTCCAAAACCAAACGCCAGCCCGTTTTGTGGGGTAGCCTCGGCGCGGCTACAACGCCGCCAGTACCTCTTTATAGAGATATTTCGAGCCTTCCACGCCGTCCCAAGGTCCGTCCTCGTACTCCAGCGCGAACGTTCCTTCAAAACCCGCATCGGTCATGATCTTGACCGAACGCTTCACATCATTGTCCTTCCAGCGATTCCAGTATTTGGCGTGGACGTTGGTGTGAGCATAGGGGGCCAGCGCCTTGAGGCCGTTGTACATGAGGTATTCGTGCTCCCAGTTGCAGAAGTCCGGTGAAGCTTCACAGAACGGATGATGCACCTCGTCGACGATGATACGGATGTTGGTAGGATTGGCGGTCAGTCCCCAGTGATTTTCCAGCGTAACCTTCACCCCCACTTTGCCGCCATGATCGGCCATCTCCTTGAACGATTCGATGCAGTTCTTCAGATAGACGGCAAGTTCGTCGCTCTTGGGGTAATCGGCAGTTGCGATGGGACCGGGCACGATGCGTGGTCCACCGCTATTGACGCGCATCGATTTGGCGCCCAGGATCGCTCCGCCATCCAGCCACTTCTTCGCCACCGCGATACCGGCCTTGCGCTTCCCGGCATCCAGTTCGCAAATGTCGCGGGGGGCGTTGTTGGAGATGTGCTGGCATTTGGTGCCGGTGGCGGACATCTTCGCAGCGAGTTTTTCCAACCATCGCTTGCCGGTGGCGCTCGAGGGGTCGAATTCCTGCGTCACACGAGTAGCCGCACCGACGTAGATGGGCACCTCGACATACATGGAATCGTCGGTGACATCGCCGAACAGGCCCGAGAAAATGTCCATGTGAGTCACACCGGGGAAGGTGTCTTTGGTGAACTGCGGGAAGTCCAGCATGGTGATCTCGCCGTACTTCTTTTTCATCTCGACAGCCGTGGTATTGCGTCCGAAGCCCGTCCGGCTTTTGAAGATGTAGCGGAGAGGCCAGGTGTTGGAGGCGATGCGCGACAGCTTTTCTTTTTCGGTGAGAGGCTTGGCGGTTGCGGCGTTCGCGGGGCTGAGCGCCAATCCTGCTATACCGGCGGTCTTGAAGAAATTACGGCGATCCATGATCCGGACTCCTCTTCTTTCGTGTGCCGGGCGCATTGTGCGAATGCTACCCGGTTCATAAAAAAGGTTACTACGAAAGGCGGGATCCACGCCTGTATCTTCGGAATCATTGGGCATGCGAGTGCATATTTCCCTTCCGTGAAATGAGTCCAAGGAGGGACTATGAAAGTCGCGATAGTAGCTTTGATTTCTTTATTCGCCGGCTGTCTTGGTGCGCAAACGAACCAAACTGAAAGCACCACCACCACCACGACAACCGTCAACTTGAATGGTACTCTTATCGACCAAGGGTGCTATACAACGCGCACGCAGAGAACCGAGACCACCAATTCGGGCGAGAATGCCACTACCAGAACCGAAACTACGCGCGTAGTCACGGAGTGCCCGGCGACCATCTCCACGACTTCCTTTGGATTACTGACACCTGACGGCAAATTTGTCCGCTTCGATGATGCCGGTAATACGCGAGTCGTCGAGATGATGAAATCCAATAGGGATTGGAACGACTATGTAACCGCCCACAAGCCCGTGAAGGTCCATGTAGTAGGTAATCACAATGGCGACGTGGTGGTGATCAAGGAGATCCGGTAAGCGTGACAGCATGCCGGTAGATTGTTCCGTGCGGATCCGCTAGCCTTCGTAAGAGCGAGTTCCGACGAGTTGGCCACCAGGAGTAGCGGGCGGAGGAACGTCCATTTCCGCCCCCTCCCGGCCAACAAAGGCGATGTCCTTTCAGGCGCTCAACAAGCTGCGGTGGCGATTCCCGAACCGGCGCTCACAGCTGGCCCAGATCATACTGCCTCCATCTAATTACGCGCGCAACCCGGCGGCAAACTATGCCAGTGCGCGAAATGATACTCGCCGGTATCTTATCTTCTTGCGTCCCCAAAGAAGTCAGCTGGGAGTATGCTATGCTCTATCTTTAACCAGCGGGCTGTAACCCACACTGTCGCGATTTAGATCGTTTCCCGCGGCCGGCTCTTTTCAGAGGGACCACTAAACTCGGATGCATACTGAGGAACTCCTTCCCGCGGCTTCGGCAGGATCTTCTTCCACGGGCGAGGGCAAGTTACGACCAACGTCTACTTACACAAGCGCCAATCCAGCCTGGAACGGCGACTTCTTCTTTGTTCTCTCCAGCCTGGTTCTGAAAGACTTCAAGATCCGCTATCGGAACATGTCGCTGGGAGTGTTCTGGTCGGTCTTGAATCCCATCGTCATGATGGGGGTCCTGACTTTCGTCTTCACCTTTATCAACAACAGCCCCATTAAGCACTTCCCGGTCTATGTGATGTGCGGGCTGGTTCCGTACAACTTCTTCACCATCGCCTGGCTTTCGGGGACCACGTCGCTGGTGGACAATGCAGGATTGATCAAACGACTGCAGGTTCCGCGAGAGATCGTACCGATCGCGGCGGTCCTTTCCAACTGCCTGCATTTATTGATCCAGATCTGCCTGTTGTTTATCCTGGTGTTCGCTTCCGGTTACCATGTCAACCGCTACTGGGCGTGGCTGCCTTATGTGTGGGCCATGGAAGTCATTTTTGTATGCGGCTTATCTCTGGTTACTTCGGCGTTGAATGTCTATGTGCGGGATATGCGCTACCTCGTCGAGTCGACCAACACCGTATTGTTCTGGCTGGTGCCGATCTTCTATACATTTGACACGCCTCCCCGGATCTATACCGCGATCGCCAATGTGAATCCCTTGTTCGCTCTCATCCTGACGATGCGGTGGATCATCCGAGACGGGCTGTTCCGGTGGCAAACGGTGGCACTGCTGACCGGCGTCGCGCTGTTTATGTTCGCCGCGGGCTGGATGTTCTTTCAAAAGATGAAGCGGCGCTTCTATGACCATCTTTGAAGCCATATGAACATTGTCGAGTTCAGTAACGTTTCCAAGCTTTACTACCGGCACGGTGACCGGCTTCTGCTGCGCAATCGCCTGCAGCAGTGGATGTCCGGCAAGCGTCCGGAGAGTTTTGCCGCGGTAAAGAACGTTTCTTTCACCATGCAGCGCGGGGAAAGCATGGCTGTGGTGGGCCCCAACGGGGCAGGAAAGAGCACTTTGCTCAGCCTGGTCGCGGGACTCTCCAAAGCCGATTGCGGTTCCATCGCCGTGAACGGACGGGTCGCGGCTCTGCTCGAACTCGGTTCCGGATTTCATCCCGATTTGACGGGCGCGGAAAACGTCAGGCTCAACGCCGCGCTGCTGGGATTGAGCCGCAAACGCATCCGCGAGATCTTCGACGAGATTATCGAATTCTCCGGAATTGAACATAAGTTCGTCGACGAACCGTTGCGCACCTATTCAACCGGTATGATGATGCGCCTGGCCTTTTCCGTGGCCATCAACATGGATCCCGACATCCTCCTGGTTGACGAGATTCTGGCCGTGGGCGATGCCGCGTTTCAGGAGAAGTGCTTTCAGAGGGTGCACGAGTTCCGCAATTCCGGCCGCAGCCTTCTGTGTGTCTCGCATGCCGCCGGGATGGTTCAGCAGTTGTGCGATAAGGCCATCTGGCTGGATCATGGCGAAATGGTGATGAGCGGGGCGATCACAGAAGTGCTGGAAGCCTACAACGGGCATGCGGCGATCGCGGTCTAGTTGCAGTGCTACCAGGACGTGCGGCGCATAGGTGTAGGATGAATGTCAGCCGGTGATGCCCACGGACGATGACTCCCTGCAGCGGATTGAAGCGCTCGAAAGAAAAGTCGCCCGGCTGGAGGACGAACTTGCTGCCGCACGATCGAGCGGCCGGCGCGCCTTGGTGCAGCAAGCCCTGATGGATGATCGCCTCCTCACCCTGGAGGGCAATCGCTTATTCCGCCTGTGGAACAAAATCTATCGCGCCGCCGCGGCACTCTACGGCCGCCTCGGTGCTGACCAACGCTACGGCGGGCTCTCCGACTTGCGAACCCCGGGCGACTACGATCGCTGGGTCAGTCGCGAGCAGCAGGAGATGGAGTCGGAAGATCATCGTGGGTCCATTGCGCGATGGCGCCGGCAACCTTTGATCACCGTGTGCTTGAGCGGAAGTGCGGGAGCGCTCAATTCGGTGCGATCCGTAATCGATCAATGCTATGCGAACTGGCAGTTATGCGTGCCGCGATCGTTGAAAGGGGAGTTGGGCGCGGCTGACGACTCGCGCATTCGTTTCGTGGATCAGGAAGAACCTGCCGGAGAGTGTTTGTTCACTCTGCACGCGGGAGATCTTCTCTCGCCGCACGCTTTATATTTTTACGCTCAAGCACTCGCGGAGGACGAATCTCTCACCCTGGTATACGCGGACGAAGATGTCCTTGATCATGATGGCGATCACACCGGCAAGCGCACCTCACCCATTTTCAAACCGGGATGGTCACCCGAGCTGTTGCTTTCCACTATGTACCTGGGCCGTGCGGTCCTGCGTCGCGGAGTGGGCGCGAACGTACGCCACATTCCGCGAGTGCTTTATCATCGGGCGGCATCCACATCGGTGGAACATAGCACGCCGCAGTACAACGCACCACCGGACGCCCGCCTCAGCCTCATCGTCTGCTCCCGGGAGGTCCGGCAGGTTCGTCAGTGCCTGCAAGCGATCAAGGCAACTGCGGTTGTCGCCCTGGAGCTGTTGGTAGTCCATCATCTGGATGCGGGTAATGGCGATGACATGCGGCGATGTGTCGAGCAGTTCAGCGGAGAGTGGATCCCCTATCGCGGTCCCTTCGACTTCGCTCGCATGAATAACCTGGCCGCTGCCAAAGCGACTGCGTCTCATCTGCTCTTCCTTAACGATGACGTCATCGTACAGCAACCCGGCTGGGACCTGGCACTCGCGGCTACGCTCACCCGCGCCGAGATTGGAGTCGCCGGCGCCATTCTCGAGTATCCAAACGGGACCACTCAACATGCCGGCGTAGTGGTCGGTATGGGAGATGGCGCCGGGCATTGCGGACGTTTTCAAATGTCGAGCGACCTTTGGCCGTGGCTGCGCATGACCCGTGATGTAACGGCGGTTACCGGAGCGATGCTCGGCATCCGCGCAGAAGTGTTTCACAAGTTGCAAGGCTTCGACGAGGCCTTCCCGGTGAACTATAACGATGTCGACTTGTGTCTCCGTGTGAGGGAGGCCGGCTTGCGCGTGGTGTGTCTGGACCTGGGAAAAGTGATTCACCGGGAAAGCCAGACTCGCATCGGAGGCACGCGTCATGAGGAACGCGAGGCGCTCTATAGGAAGTGGCCGAAGGTTCTGGCGGCGCCGGATGAATTCTATTCCATACACCTGGCGCCGTTCGAAAGGATCGCCTTGAATACGGGTGTATCCGATAACCCGCTCAAAGACCTTCTGTAATGCACCGCGGACCAGCGGCGTAAAACACCGGGCTCAAATAAGTTCACTGGATGCCGAACCAATGGGGTATGATTTGGTACTCCCGCGGACCTTCTCCGCGGCGCGTCCGATCTATTTGGGATGGGGCATCAGCTCAGAGATGCGGTAGGTATCACCCTGGATGGTGAAGTAGAACCGCCAGTCATCGTTGATCCGAGCCTGCCAGCGATCATTGGCTTCGTCATACTTCTTGGCGTGCAGGGAAGGGTGAGTAAGACTGCGGGCCATGAAGTTGATCTGTTTGATGAATGCCTTTTGTACCGGCAGGGGAGCAGCGGCCAGGGTTTCGATGGCCCGCTGCGAGAGGTAAACGTTCATCGAGAGGTTTTTAATTTAGTCTTTTTGCCGATCCGTTTCTTCAGGAAAGCGGCGACTTCGGCACCGTCCTTGAACGGGCCGTAGTAGGGGCCCTTTTCAGCCTGGGAGAGGCGAGCGTCGATGATTTTGCGCTGGGCTAGGGTGTACTCGTCACCGGCAGCGGGAAACCTGGACCGATCGATCAGCAGAGCGGGAGTGATGACGATTTGGCCGCGTTTGAAGGTAAAGTTGACCAGGTCGCCTTTGGAGAGGCCGGCCTGACGGCGCACTGCGGTCGGAATAGTCACCTGGCCTTTGTTCTGAATTTTACCGGTGGTGTTCATAAAAACGCTTGGTGGGTTAATTGGTTTTGTCAGGAAGTCAGGATTCCTGACCTTCTGTCCGTAGCATAGCAGGCCAGCCGGGACCATTTCGGGAATTCGTACGCTAAGGTCGCCGCAACCAACCGCACGGAGGGATTATGGAATCGCCCGCAATGCTGTCGCAACGGCCCGACGAGGCAGCCGGGGCACATCATGCCGACGAGCGAGGCTCGGAATACAACCTCGGGCTCGGCGATGCCCGCGCCACTGCCGCCAAAAACTATCAGGTGCAGGTGGGAATCCCGGCGGGTCAGTTGAAAACAGGAATCCAATTCTTAGGATTGGGATTTCGCTTCGCAACTGACGGTTGGATCAGGTTACCAGCCAATCTGAAGGCGATCCACGCGCAGAAGCTGTATCGGGCCGAGGTGGGTCACGCTGATCCGGGACTAACGTAAGATTCTAGACCGGTTTAGACCGGTTGCGCGGCTAGCTCTCTATCGGAGCCGCACCATTCTGCTCCACCGCAAACGGCAGGATCGCCTGTTGCGCACGATACCGCAGGTGCCATCGATCAAACGGTGGCGCTTCGGTCCGGGCCAGGTCCTGCAGGATGAGTTCTTCCGCTTCCTGCTGACGCACATCTTCAGGCAACCGCTTGAAGCGTTCCTGCTCGCGCAGAAGATCCAGCTTCTGCTTGGACAAAGCGCGGCGCTTATCCTCGCTGAGGTCATTCCACACCTGCTTGGCGAGTTCCTGCCGGAACGATTCATATTCCAGGATCAGGAAGCGTTCCTCGGCCTGCTGTTCCTGACGCATCATGCTGACTTCACGTTGACGGAAGCGGGCCTTCGTCGCCATTTCCTGGTCCTCGGTGAACAACCGCCGCCGGATCGCCTCGTCTTTGATGAAGCTCACCAGAAAACCTCCGGCGTTGCGCAGTTTCTGACCCGATTCGCGCTTCTGCCGGCACACATCGATCGCCATTTCAATCGTGTCCAGAAGATCGCGGCCCTCGCCTTCCGTCGCGTGTAACTCCAGGGCACGGCGAATGAGGCTCAGCGCGACGTGTGGCAGAACTTCGTGCTCTTTCATTGCCTCGAGCAATCGCACGGCCCGTTGCACCGCATAGAAGTCCTGCTTTCCGGGAACTTCCGGCAAAGCTGCAGCCGTGAGCTTGCCCGTAAATCCGGCCTTCTCGAGCAACTTCACCATCTGCTGGCGCTGCAACTCCGGAGCTCCCGCCGGCGATTCCAGCATCAGCGTTTGCGTGGCCGGCACATACGATGGATGCCGGTGTAGCGCGATCTTCCAGTCCTCTCCCGAGACCACATGATAGGAAGCCAGAATTTGCAAGCGGATCAATTGATCGAAAGCGGGTTCGAGCGTTTGCAGCAAGCGCGAGAAGTACTTGGGCAAATTGAGAATCCCGAGATTCTGCGTGGCCAGCGTGCGCGCATCCAACACCAGCAGATCGGTTTTCTCGAACGCCACGGCCAGGTAGCGGTACATGTGCTTGGCCGTAATTCCATCCAGTTCCATATAGCGTCCGGCATCCAGCAGGCGGAAGAAACCGCTATCCATGGAGCGGATGAGTTTATCTGTCCAGGTCACGGTGCCCACGCAACGGCCGGTTTCGCGATCCAGAGAGAAGCTGGCTTCCTGGAAGACGTTCAGCCATTTCACTTCCTCCTGCCGGTCGGTGGTGGTGATGGCGCGGAAACGTAGCGGGATGAAGCGGTCCATGGCCATCTTGAGGCGCTGATAGAACTTGCCATGGACGTTGGAGTTCAGGATCTTGGCGATCTCGCGGCCAGTGAACGAAACAGTTTTCTGGAAATTGTTCTGGAAGGTGAGTACCCCCAGTGCGACGAAGATGTCAAGATCCTGCTCGGTGGGAAGTCCCAACTCGTTGTTGCCCTGTATCTGCCAGACGACGCGCATCTCCGTGCCATCAGGCAATGTCTTGGTGCCGTTCAGCTCCAGTTTGCCGATGGTCTTGCCTACGCGCCGCTCCAGCACGGCAAACGGAATCGACGCGAGGTTCTGTTCTTCAACGGAGAGGTTGAGGAGTGAGGGTTTGCTCTCTGGCTTTTTCAAAACAGGTACCAACTAAATTGTTTTTACAATGCCGGAGCCAACGAAAGCTACACATTTACGATGAAGCACATGGGTTCCCTGTACTTTTATTGGCAAGCACATGCCGGAGGCTGACATGGCTACCATCTCGCCATGTTTCTCCATGGTTTTAAACCATTACCATAAGAACCATAAAACCATTACCATATACGCGCTCGCGCCAAAAACCGCAGCCCATCTAAGTCATTGTAAATGAATGATTTACCTACAGTCACCCAAATCTGGCGCCATGTGCTTCACCGTAAGCACTATGTGCTTGATCGTAAGAAATCGCTAAGTCATTGAAAATACGTAGAAACCGGCCATGTGCTTGACCGTAAAACGCTAAGTCTCAGAGACTCAAATGGTTAGGTGGGTCGCCGCAGAGCCGCACAGGGCGTATTTACGATGAAGCACATGGCAGAGGCCATTTTTTACGATCAACCTCACGCCACCCCCCCTGTTTTTACGATCAGGCACATGAAATTTATGGTCAGGCACATGCCCTTTGGGACGATCGGCCGTGCGGAGTCCGGCTACCCATGTGCTTCATCGTAAGTGCTGCATCGAGCGTCGCGTTCGAACGTGAGCGTTGCGACCGGATCGGATAAGATGACGAGGTATGAGTTTCTTGTCGCGGGTCGTCTGGTCGGAGGGAATGTACATTGGTCCGCACCATTTTCAAGCGCAGAGCCGGTATTTCGAAGACTCCGCTCAGTTCGTGGTGTCCTCCTTGCGGCGCGACTACTATGGTTTTCTCGGTTGTGAAGTCGATGCGGAGGCCCTGCGCAACGGCACTCTCGCGCTGGTACACGCACGCGGAATCTTCCCCGACGGGTTGTTGTTCAAAATGCCCGAGTCTGATCCGCTTCCCGCGGCGCGGCCCATCGCCGACATCTTTCCTCCTGACCGCGACCGGCTTACCGTGTATCTTTCGATTTCGGCGCGCAAGCCCCTGGGTGTCAACTGCGCCCTCACCGAAAACGCTGCCAACGGGGTCCGTTTCACGGCGCAAACGCAGACGGTTCGTGACGATGTGAACGGCATCGATGAGAAACCGCTGCGGCTCGGCCGTAAGAATATTTCGCTGGTCCTGGAGACCGAGTTGAATGCCCAGGCGGTTACGTTACCCGTGGCGCGCATCATGCGCTCCGGTTCCGGGCGCTTCATTTTCGACCCTTCGTTTATTCCACCGATCCTTGAGATCAGCGCGAGTAACCGCCTGATGACGCTGAGTCAGCGCCTCATCGAAATCCTCGAAGAGAAGAGCGACACACTGGCCCGAAGCCGTGCGGCCAACGCCGGCAAGACCGGTTATGCGAGTGGTGAGATTGCCGGTTTCTGGTTTTTGCACGCCGTCAATTCCGGCCTGGCTCCCGTGCGCCACATGTTCTATTCGACACACGGGCATCCCGAGGAGTTGTATCTGGAAATGGCTCGCCTCGCGGGCGCCCTTTGCACTTTTACGCTCGAACACCACCCGCGATCCATTCCACCGTACGACCATCTGCAGCCCGACAAGTGCTTCGATGCGCTGGATAAACTGATCCGCCTCCTGCTCGAAACCGTACTCCCGACCAACTGCATTTCCATCCCGCTCACCGCCGCCGGCAACTACCTGCACTACGGAGAGGTCATGGATCAGCGTTGTCTCGGCCGGTCCAGTTGGGTCTTCGCTATCCGCTCCAATATCGGCGCCGCGGAGCTGATGCGCGAGACACCCAAGTTGATCAAGATCTGTTCCGAACAGTTCGTGAAGAAACTGGTTGAACGCGCCCTCCCCGGACTTACGCTCACGCACATGCCCATCCCGCCGCGAGCCATTGCAGCTTCCGTGGAAACGCAATATTTTCTGTTGACCAAACAGGGTCCGTGCTGGGACAACATCGTCGCCACGCGTCGCGTGGGAGCTTATGTGCCCGGTGAGTTCGTGGATCCCGATCTCGAACTACTGGTGGTGCTGGATGGCTGAGCGCGCTTGTGGGAATACCACAGTAGGTTGTGGTAGCCGCTACGCTTATCGATGAAAAAGCCAATCGCAGTCCAAAACAAATACGGAGGACCACTTCTACCCTGTACTCACCGCCCTCAGCAGCGCTGCGCACGATCAATTCGAGTGGATTAGGCCGGTCGCCCATTTTCACGCCGTTCGATCTGCGTTGATGATGGCTGTAATGAGGTCAAACACGCTCTTCGCCAGAGTGAGGCCCGCCGTCGCCGCGGCGAGATATGCGAGGATTTCCGGGCCGCTTTCGTGTTCAAGGAATTCTATGTCGGGCATCGCGCGGTTGAGATGGGTGTCAATCTGGTGCTTCCCGAGAGCGGGCATACGCCTCGTCGCTTTTGAAGAGAAGCGACTCGGAAATCCCGCGACCGATGCTCGGCGATTAAGACTTGTCGCTCCTAAGGCGTCGGCTTAGACAGGCTGGGCAAGTGCAGGTAAAGCGGTCTGAGTGCTTGTGGCAGAGGCCATGGATGACTCCATCCACCTCGTGAAACCGGGATGCAATGATGTCGAAATATTGGGCGTCGCCCGCATTGTAGCGGCGGAAAACCGAATAGGCGACATGGTCAGCGATCTGGATTAGGCGCGAAGCCTTGGAATCGACGAAGAATGGCGTATCGGCAATATTTTTCAGGGAACCCCAGCGCGTGCCAATCTTGCGGAATTCGCGGCTGAGCTTCTGGAGCGAGGTCTCCCGCGTGGTCTTGTCGAGAATGACCATTCCGCGGTCGCGATCGCCGGCCGTGCTTTGCTTTGCCAGGAACATATCGAACCGCTGACAGAGATCCTCGAACGCCATCTCCACTGGGTCATGGGAGGCATAGGTTTTTTTCTCGATCGCACAAGCAAAGAGACGGGCGGTGTCATAGCTGCCGCGGACGACGCGAAGAACGGCCTTCAGCATGCCCCGAGCCTCATCTGTGCTCATCGCGTCCCAGGGCGGCTCGCGACGCGAAAAAATTGCCGATGCGTGAAACTCTATGTCTTCGGGATTGGCCGCGTTGTATGGCGTGGCGAGCTTATCTATCTCGCGGCTAATCCATTCGACCTGAGCTTCGTAGACGCAGATGCCGCCCAGAAATAGTCCTCTTTGGTATTTGCCGGCGAACCCGCGTCATCAAGGTAAAGCAGGTACATAAAAAAAGCAGCCGAGTGGGCTTTCGCCCAGCGGACCGCGTTGGCAGCCCTCTCAACCGCAGTTCTATTTTAGCAGAGTAAGCGGATAGGCGTACCCGGCAAAGTTTGACCTATCAAGCTCGCCATTCTCACGCTTTTCCCTGCCGACCGTGCATGTCGTCAGATCGGCCGAGGGTGCAGGCTGGCTTGACTTTAAACACGAGAAAATACATTTTCGTGTTTAAACTTCGGCATGTGCGGCTACGGCGAAGCTGGGGCGATCCTGTCCAGATTGTGTTTCAGGTCAGTTCAAGACGGAGTTGACGGCCGACCGCCAGGGCGGCGCGCTGCAGCGTGTGCAGTGTAACGCTGGTATTGGTTGGATCAAGCAGACGGTCTAACGCCCTGCGGCTGGTTTGCATGCGGACGGCCATGGCCGCTTTGGTGAGGCGGTCTTTCTCCATGGCGGCTTTGATCTGATCGGCGAGGATCTGTTTGATGGCTTGTTCCTCGCACTCTTCGAGAATTCCCTGCTCAGCCAGAAAGCCGTCAAAAGACGAGCCAACCTTTCCCTGATCGCTGCCACCGCCCGCTACGGTGGTGATCACTCCGTTCGAAACCTTGCGAACGCGGGCGTTTCCGTAATCCGCAACATAGACGTTGCCGGACGGGTCGACAGCGACGCCGGCGAGGTCGTAGCTGAACATGGCGCTGATCGCTGGGCCATTATCGCCGCTGAAGCGATCGTTTCCGTTCCCCGCGAGGCTGGTAATCGTTCCATTCGAGACTTTGCGGACGCGAGTATTATCAGCAATGTAGAGGTTGCCGGAGGTATCGAGAGCGACACCTTCGGGATACCACAGTGAGGCGTTTGTGGCCGATCCGCCGTCGCCCGCGAATGCACGCGTGCCGTCCCCCGCCACGGTGGTGATCACTCCGTTAGAGACCTTGCGGATGCGGTTATTAGCGGAGTCCGCAATGTAGAGATTGCCTTGGGTGTCGGTGGCGATGTCCCAAGGGTTGTTCAACGACGCATTTATGGCTGGGCCGTTGTCGCCGCTGAAGCCAGCGGTGCCGTTTCCCGCAATGGTTGTGATCACTCCGTTCGAGACCTTGCGGATGCGGCTACCAACATATTCCGCGATGTAAAGGTTGCCGGATGCGTCGACAGCGATGCCGACAGGTTCGTTCAACGAGGCACTGGCGGCCGGGCCGTTATCACCGCTAAAGCCGGCCGTGCCATCTCCAGCAATGGTCGTGATCACTCCATTCGAGATCTTACGGATGCGGTTGTTATCCGTAATATAGAGGTTGCCTGACTTGTCGACGGCAACACGGTTGGGAAAAGATAATTGCGCATCGGTGGCTGGTCCGTTGTCGCCGCTGAAGCCTTGAACGCCTGTGCCTGCGACCGTCGTGATTATCCCGCCGGAGACCTTCCGGATGCAGTTATTGGATTGGTCCGCAATATAGACGTTGCCGGATGTGTCAACGGCGACGCCCCAGGGTCCCCGCAACTGGGCGTCGGTAGCCGGGCCATTGT
>Ga0210384_10005349_pt1 | contig 14012 bp, 11 predicted proteins | sample IncBWH2MmetaG_FD_160574 | JGI IMG/M metagenome (GOLD analysis project Ga0210384, IMG submission 160574) | Forest soil microbial communities from Barre Woods Harvard Forest LTER site, Petersham, Massachusetts, United States - Inc-BW-H-2-M | ecosystem: Environmental > Terrestrial > Soil >...
ACATAGCGCCGCGCCTAGCCCCTTACCGGACACATCTGCCAGGAGGAACGCGGTGCGCGTGTCGCCAAGCGAAAAGACGTCAAAATAATCGCCGCCTACGGCCAGGCACGGGAAATTGATGCCGGAGACAGACAGGTGGGGATAGTCGCGAAAATTCTTCGGCAGGAGAGCTTGCTGAATGTCGCGGGCAATGCCGATTTCCTGCTCGAGACGCTGGCGCTCGCGCTCGCGTTCGACCAGGCGGGCATTGTCGAGAATGCTTGCGGCGTCGGCGGCGAGGGCATCCAGAATCTGGCGGTCGAGCTTCGAGAATGCCGCAGGGCGCCGAGAATCCAGGTAGAGAACGCCAAGAAAATCGCCGCGCTTGATATTGATCAGGGACTGATCGGTATTTGCGCGCGACATGGCATAAAGCGGAATGACGACGACCGCGCGTAGGCGTTGCGCGACGATGCTTTGCGCGGCTTGCAAGTCCATGTCGGCTTGCGCCAGATCTTCGGTGATGACCGCGGATTGTCTGCGCAACGCAAGCTGAATTGCCGTTTGACTCGGCGACAGGCTTTCCGGCGGGAGACGCATTCCGCCGCTTCGCCGAGCCAGGCGCACTTTCAGAGTGCCCTTGTCATCGGCTTCCAGGAGTAGCCCGCGGTCCGCGTCGGTGACGGAAACGGCGTGATCAAGCATGTGCCCGAGAACGGTATCGAGCGGTAGTTGCGAGTGCAGCAGCGTCGTAGCTTCCAAGAGCAGATTCAACTTGCGAAGTCCGCCGCTGCCGGGCTCCGAGCTTGTGATGTGTTCGATGCGGGTCAGTAGATGAGGAAGGGAGTCGGTGCTGGCATTTGCAGCAGAACGGTAAATAATTTCGTAGGAATCATCGAGACCAAAGGTAATGGAATCGCCGTCCTGCAATTCACGGCTCTCTATTTTCTCTCCGTTAACGAACAGTCCGCGGCGCTGACCGCGATCTTCGATATAGTACTTGTTCGCCTCGGTGACGATTGCTGCGCAGTTCCGGGAAATACGCCGATCGGCGAGCTGCAAGTGATTGCCGGTTTCCGCCCCACGCCCGATCAGGAAAGGCATCTGCGTCACGCGGACATAACGCCGCGCGCCGTCTGGAGAGACCACCTCGAGCACGGTCTCCGCTAAATTTGGAACGGTGTCAGGCATGGGTGACGAACGGCGGGATTGTAGCACGCGAGGGGCGAAGAATCGGGTGGCTCAGAACAATTGTGGCGATCCGCCATTCGCGAATTGCTTCGATCGAAGCGTGCCTGTTCAGAGTCGCGAGCAGGTCTCAGACGCGCAGGCCGCTTTTTTCGCCAAGACCGCTGGCTTCCATGCCCGCAGACCGCGATCGGCTCGGCGAGCGATCAGTTCGTTGTTGTGAAGTGGAACGCCCAGCCCGCTCAGGCACCGGCTGCTCAAAAATGGAATATCGTTTGAGTGCTTCGTCGAGCGGAGTGCGGTGTAGCAGGCGCGAAGCCCGAGAGAGCCATCGCCGTACTAAATGCGGCGGGGCATCGGAAGCCGGAATCTTGGAGTCCATGAAGCGCCGGTCGCAGCGCGCGCAGCGGTAGGGTGAGAGTCTCAGGAAGCGATGGAGCGTTTCTTCGAGGGTGCCGTACGGATCGGCTTTCCAAACGGAACGGCTCTTGCACTGCGGACATTCATGGAATCCCGCTTTGTTCCGGAAGCCAAGTCGCACCAAGTACACCCCTGTTGTACACAGATGCGAGACCCAGCCTGGGGGACGCGTTGCCGCCCGCGAAGCAACGTTGCGTGTATTTATGCCAATCACGGGGCATATATGCAATAGTAAAGTGGGTGTAAAATAGGCACAAATCTTTAAACAAGAGTACTATACCTATGATTTTGGAGATTTTGGACACCGCAGAACTCAAGGGTAGTGCCATTGCTCAACCGATGCGGTACACGGCCGAACTCGGAGCGTTGATCGTTTAAGTTTTAGTACGTATGGAACTAATGCCCGCAATCGAGTAAGATCTTCGCGATCAATTTGCCTCGAACGGCTCCTTACCTCTCAATCCGAAACGCAAATTTCTCTTTTATTATCATATACTTAGGCGCAGGGTTGCAACTTCGCATAGTCCACATGGGTTCTAAGTTGCAGGGGCAGACCCTGCTGCTAACGTTACTCTATGAGGCTAACGAGACTCATCTGGGGCTTGGCTCTGCTGGTCTGGGCGGCGCCCGGCGCGCGTGCCGACGTTGCCGTCCTGCTTGAGGAGCCTTACAGCTACGACGGCGCCTTTGCTGGAACCGGCCATGCGGCCGTCTATTTGAGCCGGGTGTGCGCCGCCTCGCCGACCATACTCCGGCGTTGCCAACCCGGTGAAGTCGGTGTGGTTTTGAGCCGCTATCACCGCGTCGCCGGATACGACTGGATTGCCGTCCCTCTATACCCATATCTTTACGCTGTCGAGAAGCCTGAACACGTCCCGCTGTTTGCAGACAACAAACTGGAAGCAGCCCTGCGCGATCGCTACCGGCGTAAATTCCTGAAAGATATCGTCCCCGATGGGCCTTCCGGAGAAACGCCCGGCGGCGATTGGTATGAACTAGTTGGATCGGCCTACGACCGAACCTTGTATGGATTTCAAATCGAGACGTCGGCGGCGCAGGACGACAAATTTATCACGCAGTACAATGCGCGGCCCAATCGCGAAGCCTACAAACTGGTCTCGCGCAACTGCGCCGACTTTGTGCGCGAAGCCGTCAACTTCTATTATCCGAAAGCGATCAAGCGAGCAATCATTGCCGACTTGGATGTCTCTACTCCCAAACATGTCGCAAAATCGCTGGTGCAGTTCAGCAAGCGTAATCCCGAGCTGCAATTCACGGCTTTTGTGATTCCTCAGGTGCCAGGAACCATTCGCAGAAGCAGGCCGGTGCGCGGTGTGGTTGAGTCGGTCTTCAAGGCAAAAAAATACGAATTGCCGCTGCTTGCTTTGCATCCGTTCGTCGCTGGCGGATTCGCCGCCGCCTATGTGGCCGGAGGGCGCTTCAGCCCACCACAGGACGCGCTCGTGTTTTCGGCGGATGACGGTTTGCAGTCTCCGCTGAGCTCGCAGGAACGGCGTGCGTATCAAAAGGGCCTCGAGGAGGTAATACGGGCCAAAGGCGATGCAGGACCTCGACGCGAGGAAGCTTCCTGGCACCATCTCTTGGACGGCGCCCAACTGCGTCTCGACGAAAATGGCCGGCCGGTTTTGCAGGTGCGCGATGGCGACGCTCTGATCGAGGTTGGCATCACGCGCGAAAGTGTTCTAAGCAACGACGCGCCCCCTGAAGTCAAGCAAGAAGTCCTGGTTGCGCGACTGCGCGAACAGTTGCGGGGTGGACGCGCTTCGAAGACTTCGGAACCCGAATTGCGAAAAGATTGGAAGCTCTTGGAAGCCGCCTTTTCCGATGATGCGGAAGATGCGGCCATGCGCCGGAAAGTGGATCGCAACACGCTCGAAAGCATGACGCTGCCATAACCGCCCGGCTACGCAAACCTAACTTCAGTCCTCCCAACGATCCAAGTATTTCCGCCTACTAAAGACGCAACCAAACGCACAAATAGCGGTTGCTCTGATTACCCGGCCATGTGATAGCGTCTGACTCCGGATTCCGGAAGGCGTTCGAGCAGGCAACGATTCAATCAGGAGTGGAAAGCCCGATGAACCCATCGATCGTTTTAGTTGCGACTGTGGTGTTTGGACTAATTTGCGGAATTTTGGGGATTGCCCCGGTCGTTTCGGCGGCCGACAAGCATCCGTTCAATACCGACGACTATTCGGCAATGCACCGGGCGAGGGCAGTCGCGATCTCCCCGGATGGAAATAGCATTCTGTATCAAGTCCTCTATGATGGCACCAGCGGTCCCGTAAATAAGCACGATTGGCGCCTCATGGACGCCTCCGGTGAGAACGCCCGGAAGCTGGACTTGCCCGAGCACTTCGAGCCATCGGGCTTCACGAAAGATGGCCGCGCGCTCTACGGAACCGAGCCGGTTGGCCAACTACCGCAACTTGCCATCATCCCGCTGTCCGAGGGAGGACCAACGCAAATCCTGGCGCTAGCTTCCGGTATTCACTCGGCTATCATCTCGCCCGATGGAACGCGCTTTGCAGTATTGGCCGACCCGCGCAAGAAAGATCCGCTGGCGCAGGTGCACACCGTCGCCGAGAACGACGAAACGAGTTTGTATGTCGTGGGCGCGAGCGGGACCGGTGGCGGCTGGTGGTGCCCGACGTTGAAAGACATCAGCGATATCGCCTGGTCGGCAGACGGCTCACAGATCGCGGTGATCACGCAGTGGCAAAAGTTGGGTCATCACGACTTACATTCCTTTGTAGACGTCTGCAGTGCCGGCGGGACACGGCGCCTCGCTGAAATCCCCAATGGAACCAGCGGCATCGCCTGGGCGCAAGGCGGCCAGGAACTCGTCTTCGCCAGCACCAGCGCGCCAGTACTCACTCCGGAGCACATTTGGACGGTGCCGATTGGCGGTGGACCCGCGGTCGATCGCACCCCCAACCTGCTCGGCACCGCAGTAACCGTCGCGGGTGATCCGCGCGGCACTGTTTGGGTGGAGATGCACAACGGTGTTTTCTCCGAAGTGGACACCTATCGCGCCGGAAAGCTCGAACCGGCGTACCGCTGGCCGGATGGTGTGGTCGTCGGCCTTCCCGTCGCGGCAGCGATAGCGTCGGCACCCGCAGTCCTGGCGTTCAACGTCAGCGATCCATACCACGCCGACAATATCGCCGTGATTCGCGGCGCCGAATTGCGCAAAATCACGCATGAGGGCGACGACACCCTGGCCAACGTGAATCTCGGCGAAGCAAAGGTCGTGCAGTGGACCGCAAAAGACGGCACAAAGCTCGAAGGCATCGTCACATTCCCCGCCGACTATACCGCCGGGAAAAAATATCCGTTCCTGGTTCTCCCACACGGAGGCCCCGAGGCCAATGACGAATTCCGATTCGATCTCTTCTCGCGACTCATTTCCAGCATGGGATACGTCGTGTTGCAGCCTGAGTACCGCGGTTCCACCGGCTATGGCGCCGATTTTCTAGTTGCCATCTATCAGCACTTCGGCGATCGCGCCTATAGCGACGTGGACAGCGCCACCGATTTCGCCATCGCACAGGGCTGGGCCGATCCCAGCCGGCTGGCCATCTTTGGCTGGAGCGCCGGCGGATTCATGACCTCATGGACGGTGACGCAGACCCACCGCTATCGCGCCGCCATCGAAGGCGCGGGCATAACCGATTGGCTCAGCTTCATCCCCACTAGCGACATCTGGCAGGTCGACTACGACGCGAGATTACAGGAGAAAGATGCCACGCCGATGCTGCAGTTTTCCGCGGTCATGCATGTCGATCAAGTGACCACGCCGCTGCTGATCCTGCACGGCGAAGCCGACCTGCGCGTTCCGGCATTTCAAGGTCGCGAATACTATGTTTTGCTCGCCGAGCGCGGAAAGACCGTCCGGATGGTAACGTATCCGGGAGCACCGCATTTTCCCCGGCTCGCCGAGCAACGCCGCGACGTCTTCAAGGAAGTGCAGGACTGGCTGAGGCAGTACAACCCTTGACGAAGGGAAGTACAGACTACCCTGGTTCTAGCGCGTGGCAGCGGCCAGTCGGCGGGTAACGTAGTCCGCGACGTGCGTATCGAAAAGCTCGTCCAGTTGCCGGGTCACCGGACCCGGAGCCTTCGCGATCGCCCGTCCGGAGATTTCGCCCACGCCAAGCAAGTTGCGGTTCGTGGATGAAATGAATACCTCGTCGGCAGCATAAAGGTCCTCAGGACGCAGCGTTTGCTCGATAACTGCAACACCTGCTTCCGGCGCAATCTCAAACAGAATCCCGCGGGTGACACCCTCCAGGCATCCGGAGTTGAGGGGTGGCGTATAGACCTTGCCGTTCTTCACCGCGAAGATATTTGCCGCAGTGCATTCCGCGATTTCTCCACGCTCGTTCAGCAGGACGACTTCGTCCAATCCTTGGCGTTGTGCTTCACCCACGGCCCAGACATTAGGTAGCCACGACGTGCTCTTTACGCCGGCCAACGGAGATGCGGCATGTCGCCCGTGCTCCTGCAGCCCCAGGCGAATAGGCTCTCGATACTCCGGCAGCGGCGCGGAGTAAATGATCAGGTCCGTTTGCGGGCGCTCCTCTTCGCTCTGCCAGAAGCCGACGTTGTTATAGATCAAATAGATCCGGGCGCATCCATCAAGGACCTTGTTGGCGCGAATCACTTCGTGGAGGTGCACACGCACCTTCGGACCTGTGTGAGGCATGGGAATGTGGGTTATCCCGGCGTCCTTTTCCAATCGTCGCCAGTGCCGCTCGTAAGCGAATGCTTCGCCGCGCGCGATCCGCATCGTAGTGAAGATGCCCCAGCCGCAGATCAACCCGGCTTGTCCTGGCGAAAGCCGTACCTTCTCAACCGGCTTCAGTTCGTCATTGTGAAAGACGTAGCGGTGAATCACTCAGACCCTTCCTCGATAACCCTTAATAATTGTACCTGAGTTTCTTCGTGGGAATGGCCAGCGAACCCACATCATGAGGTTCCGAAAGAAATGGGCATCGAAGAGGAAGACGAGACCCCCAAGAGACGCCCCTAGAATTCCGTGTGGCTGAACAGCGATACTTCTTTAGCTCCCGCTGTCAATCAACAGCTCGGCTGCTCTAACTAATTCCATCTGCGTTTTCTTGCCCAGCATGCCCGCGGTGGCTTGCGCTCCATTGATGAGCAGAACCAGTTGCCGCGAGAGCGCCACGGGGTCGCGCGCATCCAATTGACGGCAAATCTTCAACAAGCGGGAGGCCAGCGCCTCCTTGTGACGGACCGCAAGTTTCCGGCCGGGATGCGATGCATCCGCGTAGTCGCTCGCGGTGTTCAGAAAAAAGCAACCGCGATACCCGGGTTTAGAGGTGCGCTTCGCAATCCCGCGGATCACGCCGCGAAGCTGCTCGCGCGGGTCACCCGGATGTTGCGCGACCACGCCGTCAAACCATTGCCAATAACTCTGATCTCGCTGTTCCAGGCAAGCCGCAATCAAGTCATCTTTCGAGCGAAAGCTTCGGTAGAGGCTCATTTTTGCCACGCCCGATTTCGCTATGACCGTGTCGATGCCCACGGCTCGCGCCCCCTGCTGATAAAACAGTGGGATGGCGGCATCCAGGATGCGCTGACGCGCCGAGTCCGCGGCACCCCGTGGTGCGTGCGACGTAAAAGCCTTCTTCAGCGACTTACGAGCCATATTGGATCGATTGACATGAGACAGACCTGTCTGTCACTTTTCAAGTCTATCACGCATCTCTGTACCAGAGCAAAATGGCGTGGAGGCTACAGTGGAACCGGTATCGTCGGCAAGTCGCAAGCTGCATTACGCCTGGGTCGTCGCGGGTGTCACCTTCCTGATCTTGCTGGTCACCGCGGGTATCCGCGCGACGCCCAGCATCCTGATCGTCCCGCTGGAGCACGAATTCGGCTGGACCACTGCCGCCATCTCTGGCGCCATCGCGATCAACATCGCCCTCTTTGGAATTATCGGACCATTCGCAGCGTCGTTCATGGCGCGTTACGGATTACGCAAGATCGTGCTGTTCGCGCTCGCCCTGCTCGGGTTCGCAGTAGCGCTCTCTTCGACCATGCATCACCGCTGGGAATTGATGTTGTACTGGGGCGTGCTGGTGGGCACCGGCTCCGGTGTCACCGCGCTGGTGCTCGCTGCTGTCGTCGTAAATCGCTGGTTCGAAGAACGTCGCGGCCTGGTGCTGGGACTGCTGACCGCCGCCAACGCCACCGGCCAACTCGTCTTCCTGCCTCTTCTGGCAAAGCTGGTCACCACGCACGGCTGGCGCAGCGCTGTTTATTTCGTGGCGGCTATTGCCGGCCTCGTGTTCCTTGCGGTGTTCTTCTGGTTGAAGAACAGTCCTTCGGATGTCGGCTTGCTGCCCTACGGCGCCCAGCAAGGCGCCCCCACGGTTGCGCTCATCCCGCACCGGCCTCTGCGCGGGCTCGTGAGGGCCGCGAAATTGCGGGAATTCTGGATTCTTGCGGGATCGTTTTTCGTCTGCGGCGCCAGCACCAACGGCTTGATTGGCACGCACCTCATCCCCGCGTGCATGGATCACGGCATTCCGGAAATCCGAGCCGCCGGCCTCCTCGCCGTCATGGGCATTTTTGACCTAGCGGGAACGACGTTCTCGGGTTGGCTGACCGACCGCTTCAACAGCCGCTATCTGCTGTTCTGGTACTACGCGCTGCGTGGACTGTCACTGCTGTTTCTCCCATATGCTCTCGCTCATCCCGCAAACGGGCTCTCGTTCTTCGCCGTTTTTTACGGACTGGACTGGGTCGCCACGGTCCCGCCCACGGTGCGGCTCACCGCGAACACCTTCGGCAAGGAAAACGTAGGCGTCGTCTACGGATGGATCGGCGCTGCGCACCAGCTGGGAGCATCGCTCGCAGCCCTGACCGCTGGCACGATACGCACCTACCTCGGCGACTACCGTGACGCCTTCTGGCTCTCCGGGGGACTTTGTCTGGTCGCGGCTACGTTGCTCCTCTCGACTCGCAACGCGCCGCGGCATTCTACGCAACTCGCCTCCGCAGTTGCTGAAACCGCCTGAACGTAGGATCACCGCACGGGGGCGATAGCCACTGAGCCTCCCAGCGGTCGCCAAGGGGACGCGCGCGCGCTTTTACGTGCGTGGAATGTCGCGCAACCTGGAAGAATCCCGCCACAGCTTCACGCCAGTTTCAAAATCCTGACTTTGACGCCGTGTTTGGCTTACTATCTGTCGGCACAGTGTGTGCATTCACAAACGGACGGAAACCTCAAGATGAAGCAAGAGCCGACACTTATTTCTGGCCAGCCGACGACGGAACTTCTTGAAAGTGGGCGTGACATGACGCCCTGGCAAGGTCCCGACGTTCCAACGCGTCGCGAATTCTTGCGCGCTAGTTTACTTGCGAGCGTCGCTACTGCGGCGGCAGCTTTGGTTGAGCCAGTGGCCACTCGGGCGCACTCCTCGGCCGCACAGCCCGCAGACATTCCCTCCTTCGAACTCGACGAAACCACCATCACCGACTTGCAAGAGGCCATGAAATCGGGCAAGTACAGCGCTCGCTCCCTGGTCGAGAAATATCTGGCGCGCATCGATCAGATCGACAAACAGGGCCCCGCGATCAACGCGGTGATCGAACTGAATCCAGACGTTCTCGCCATAGCGGACGGTCTCGACAAAGAGCGCAAAGACAAAGGCGTGCGCGGCCCGCTCCACGGCATTCCCGTGCTGATCAAAGACAATATTGACACCGGCGACAAAATGATGACCACCGCGGGATCGCTCGCTCTGCTCGGCTCCAAGCCGTCAAAAGATGCCGCGGTCGCGCAAAAACTCCGCGAAGCGGGTGCCATCATCTTGGGGAAAACGAATTTGAGCGAGTGGGCCAATATTCGATCCGACCACTCTACGAGCGGCTGGAGCGGGCGCGGTGGGCAAACCAAAAATCCGTATGCGTTGGATCGCAACCCTTGCGGCTCAAGTTCTGGCTCCGGCGCCGCAGTCTCCGCCAACCTGTGCGTTGCGGCCATCGGTACAGAGACGAATGGATCGATCGTGTGCCCGTCGTCGAGCAACGGTCTCGTCGGTATCAAACCCACCGTAGGCTTGGTCAGCCGCACCGGCATCATTCCCATTTCGCACAGCCAGGACGGCGCCGGACCGATGTGTCGCACCGTCCGCGACGCGGCCATGGTTCTCGGCGCGCTCACCGGAATCGATGAGCAGGACGCCGCGACCTCCGACAGCCGCGAGCATTCCTACACCGACTACACACAATTCCTGAAAGAGGACGGCTTGCGCGGCGCGCGTATCGGCGTGGTGCGGAAAACGTTTGGCTTCAGCGAGAAAGTCGACAAAATTATGGAAGACGCCCTCGACACTCTGAAGAAGCAAGGCGCCATCCTCATCGATCCTGCACCCATCGAGACCGCTGGCAAATTCGGCGATTCGGAACTTACCGTGCTCCTGTACGAGCTGAAAGCCGATCTCAATGCCTATCTGGCGCGCCTCGGTCCAAATGCGCCCGTGAAAACACTGCAAGACATCATCGACTTCAACGAGCGCAATCGCGAAAAGGAAATGCCCTACTTCGGACAGGACACATTCTTGAAGGCTCAGGAGAAGGGTCCGCTAACCACGCAGGAGTATGTGGACGCACTAGCGAAAAATCGTCAGTTGGCCCGTAAAGAGGGCATCGACGCCACGATGGACAAAAACAACCTCGATGCCTTGATCGGACCCACCGGCGGTCCCGCCTGGCTCACGGATCACATCAACGGCGATTCTTTTAGCGGAGGCAGTTCCGGCGCCGCAGCTGTAGCTGGCTATCCCAACATCACCGTGCCCGCCGGATTCACGAACGGGCTGCCTGTCGGAATTTCCTTCTTCGGCCGCGCCTGGAGCGAGCCCGTCCTGATTCGCCTGGCCTACGCCTTCGAACAAGCCACACGAGTTAGGAAGTCCCCAACCTTCCTACCCACCGTAAACATCTAGTTGAAACTTGTAGAGGCGCAGCACTTTAGTCTGGGGAGACCTGACGATGGAGCCTCCCCAAGGTTCTCGAAGCGTCGTGCAGATCTACCCCGCCGCGCCTACCGCCTTGGCCCCTTCCACTTCCATCAGCTTCCCCGTCTTCACGTCATAAATATACCCGTGCACCGGAATCGTCCTGGGCACCAGCGGATGCGTCTTAATCCGCGCCACATCATCCAGCACCGCCTGCTTCTGATCCTTGAACGTAAGCCAGTCGATATATTCACCTTCCCGCGACCCTGGACCCTTGCCCACATCCTTGAACCCATCGGCCGTCAGTTGCGCCGTTTCCAGACTGGAAGCCAGCAGTCCGCGCATCACGTCATTCGTGAAATACAGCATTCCGCACTCAGTGTGGTGGATCACAAAGAATTCCTGGGTCCCCAGCAGCTTGTAGCTGATTACCAGCGAGCGTATGGCATCGTCGCTTGCCCGCCCGCCGGCGTTGCGGATCACGTGCGCGTCGCCCTCCGCCAAGCCCGCAAACTTCGCTGGGTCCAATCGCGCGTCCATGCACGTCAGGATCGCGAATCGCCTCGCAGGCGGCATCGCGAGTTTGCCCTTCTCCGTGAATTCCGCGCTGTATTTCGCGTTTGATTCCAGTACTTCGGTCAGTATCTTGCTCATCTGTGACTATCTCCTGACATTGAAATGCACGGCTAGAATGATTCGGAAAGCTATAACAATCAAAAGAAAATCGAGGACGTCGAAACACTCAGCGGCTTCAACAAGAAAGATGAACACGAGAAGCGATGGCGAAGTGCATACCCACAAACCATACAAGGGGCGAAACCGGTCGTCAATATCCTCGCTGCCCTTCCGGCCGGAACTTCGTTGACAGAAAGCTAGGCATCCTCTAACATTAGCGTTTGTCTCTACAGGGAAAGGTGTGACTAAGGGCAATGCGCACGTATGTAGCCAAGGGAGAAGAAGCGGAAGCGCTCAAAGTGGGCGCGGATTGGTTTGTGGTAGACGCCACCAACCAGGTTTTGGGCCGGCTCGCGACGAAAATCGCGCGGATGCTGATGGGGAAGGATAAGCCGAGTTTCACGCCGTACCTGGATTCTGGTGACCACGTCGTGGTCATCAACGCGGACAAGGTTCGCATGACCGGCAACAAGGTCGAGCAGAAAGTGTATTACTCGCACAGCGGGTACCCGGGCGGCTTGAAGGAAGTGCCGGCGAAGAGATTGCGTGTGAACAAGGCCGACTGGATGATTCGCGAGGCGGTTCTCGGTATGCTGCCGAAGAACAAGTTGCGCGCGCGGCGAGCGAAGAAGCTGCGTATCTACCGGGATGCTGCTGGCTTGGCGCGGCACGCCGGGCAGAAGCCGCAGCCGATGGCGCTTTAACAAGCGCGTAGTAATTTTCTGGGATTGTTGTTCTGGTAGGTGTAACAACCTGCAGTATTCCAGTCCCGAGGTCAGTCGGTCCGTTGGGTCTTTCCGCGCGTTGCGTTGCCTTCCTTAGTCGAGTAGGGAGCAAGCCAGCGTGGTGTCAAGTCTAGGAGGAACGTTGAGTTCTACGGGTACGCCCATAGTGGGCACAAAGTCTTGGTTTCTGGGCACGGGCCGCCGCAAAGAGTCCGTGGCGCGCGTGTTCTTGCGCGCGGGTTCCGGCAAGTTCACGGTGAATGGCCGGACCGCGGAACAGTACTTCCCCAATTTTGCGTGGAAGCACGACGCGCTGGAACCGTTGAAGTTCACGAACCTGGCGGATCAGGTGGATGTAGTGATCACTGCGAACGGCGGTGGCGTCGGCGGACAGGCTGGCGCGGTGCGCATGGGATTGTCTCGCGCGATCTCGCGTTTCAATCCGGAACTGCGACCGGCGCTGCGCACTAACGGTTTTCTAACGCGCGATTCCCGTATGAAGGAACGCAAGAAGTACGGGCAAAAGGGCGCGCGTAAGCGCTTCCAGTTCACGAAGCGTTAGTTTTTGCTGGCCCCGCTTCGCGGCGGGGCCAGGACGAACTCCGTCCTGACTCCGGTCGGGGCGAGATCATGGCCGGCAAGCTGCCGGCGAGAAGGCTGCTCTGTTGTAGGGGCCGGTCTTTAGAGCGGACTCTATAATTGCAAGCAGCAATCCTAAGAGGAGGAAACTTGGCAGTAGAAATTACAATGAAAGAGTTGCTGGAGGCTGGAGTTCACTTCGGCCACCAGACGCGGCGATGGAACCCGAAGATGAAGGAATATATTTTCGGGGAACGCAATGGTATTCACATTATCGACCTGCAGAAGACGCTGAAAATGTTCCGCGAAGCGAGCCGCTTCGTGAGCGAGATTTCCGCGCAAGGAAGAACCGTTTTGTTCGTGGGCACCAAGCGCCAGGCGCAGGAAGCGGTCGCCGAAGAGGCCAAGCGTTGCGGCGCATTTTACGTGAATCACCGCTGGCTCGGCGGAACGCTGACCAACTGGGCAACGCTCCAGAAGTCCATCAAGCGGCTGAAGCTGCTGAAGGCCATGAGCGAAGATGGCCGCATGGACGAGCTTTCCAAAAAAGAAAAGGCACGCCTTGAGCGCGAGATGAAGCACCTGCTGCAAAATCTGCAGGGCATCGAGAACATGGCACAGCTTCCCGACGCAATGTTCGTGATCGACTCCAACGCAGAAGAAATCGCGGTGAAGGAAGCGCGCCGCATGGGCGTACCGGTGGTTTCCGTCGTGGATACGAATTGCGATCCCGACGTGGTGGACTGGATCATTCCCGGGAACGACGACGCGTTGCGCGCGATTCGTTTGTTCACTTCGAAGATTTCGGAGTCGGTGCTGGAAGGCCACAACTTGTACCAGCAATCGCAGGTTGCGGACCAGAAAGCCGCCCAGGATCAAGCGCTGGTCGATGGCGTCGAATACGTCGATACCAGCAAATACGAAGAATACGAAAAGCAGGAAGGCGACTTCGTCGAAGGCGAAGTCCCTCTGGAAGTCCCGGAAGCACCCGAGGCTCCGGAACCCGCGACCGTTCCGCCGGACGCAGGATCGCATTAAGCAGATAGCGCTGGCAGCATTCCAACGGCCCGGCGCTTTCGTCACGGAAATGCGCCGGGCCGTTTTGTAAGCGGGCGCGGCAGCAGACGAAATTCAAATTCGTGGAAAGATGAAGAGATGAGTACACCACCGCAAGCTGCACAAGTACCGGCACACCTCGTGAAAGAGCTGCGCGAACGCACCGGGGCGGGTTTCAGCGACTGCCGCGCGGCACTCGTGGAAACGGCCGGGGACGTCGAAAAGGCCATCGATGTGTTGCGCAAAAAAGGCCAGGCGGCCGCTGCGAAAAAGGCGCAGCGTCAGGCGTCGGAAGGGCTCGTTGGACACTACATTCACGCGGGCGGGAAAATCGGCGTGATCGTGGAAGTAAATTGCGAGTCCGACTTTGTGGCGC
>Ga0210384_10005351_pt1 | contig 14008 bp, 8 predicted proteins | sample IncBWH2MmetaG_FD_160574 | JGI IMG/M metagenome (GOLD analysis project Ga0210384, IMG submission 160574) | Forest soil microbial communities from Barre Woods Harvard Forest LTER site, Petersham, Massachusetts, United States - Inc-BW-H-2-M | ecosystem: Environmental > Terrestrial > Soil >...
GTAACCATCTCCTGCGGGCCATGCCTGAAGCTGCTCGTGCCCATGGCGGTCGCTGGGGACTTGACGCCTTCTTCCCAAAGGAGCCTGGCCTCTTGGCAACTCCCCAGACTGGAACCACGAGCCAGAAAGTAATAGACGGCCCCGGGTGCAAGCCAAGTCGTGTCTGCAACCTGTGCCTGCCAGCATGCAATGGCCGACGCGGTCTTTTCGATGGCACGCGATAGCAAGGTTACTAGACTGGCATTCAAAGACCCGACGACCGCACTCGCTAGAATCCCGGCGGCCGCTGCCAGAGTGGAATACGTGTTGACAGAAATCCCGTGATCCAGCTCGACGGGAACCACAATGGAAATCTGCGCTTCTTTTGCGAGCGGCCCATCTTCAGAATTGGTGATGCCGATGACAGTCACGCCGCGGCTGCGAATTTTGGCAAGCAAATTCACAATCTCCACACTGCGGCCGCTGCGCGAAATCACTATGACAACAGAATCGGTTGGAAATTCCGCGAACTCCAGCAGCTCGGCTGCGTCATGCGCATAAACCGGATGGGCACACAAGTGAAACAGCGGCACAGCAGTCAGCGCCGCATGCCAACTGCTGCCGATTCCAGTCAAGTAAACATGGCGAGCGCCGCGAACTGCAGCCGTCGCCGCATCCAAGGCGGGCCGGCCTGCTCCCAATAGAAAGTCGATGGTCCGTTTTAACTCGTTCGGCTGGCGAAGAATGTCGCGTAAGAATTGGGTCATTGGCCATCCCGGGGTCAGGCTTCGCTTATCGGAGCCTTAGGACTTGATCGTCTGCGAAACGGAATCCCAATATACAGGGCTCTTCCGGTAGTAAGACTCGTTAGCCATGTGACAGCCGAGCGCTGCGTTGTGGCCGAAGACAACGTCCTGCACGACCGGCTTCCGGGACCTGACGGCCTGGAAGAAATTCCAAAGATGCGGCCGTAGATCGTCATAGTCGTTCCCGCGATACGTTTGGGTCTCCGGGGCGGGCTCCTCCCCCGGTTTAGGATCATGCTCCTCGTGCCACTGTTTAAAATAGGGACTCCTCAAACGGCTCGGGAGTCCGTAGCAGTAATAGCTGGGAGCGAGATCAATGCCTGGTTGAGGGGTATAACTAAGGTTGAACTCGGTGAGTTCGAGGATACCCTTGGAACCCATAAACCGGGTGACTTCTGCAGTTTCCGTGCCCAGCGTCAAGCGCATGTACACCGGGACGTTCGCGTATTCAAACAGAACCGGATGCACATCGGGCGTATTGCGCCCGTCTTTCCAGCGATAAATGCCGCCAAAAGCTGACGCTCGTTTGGGAGCTTCATTGATTCCAAGAACAAACTGCATCCCGCTGAGCAAGTGAACAAGCAAATCGCCAGCTAGGCCGGTTCCATATTCCTTCCAGCAACGCCAGCGGGCGAATAGATAGGGGTCAAACGGCTTCTTCGGCGCGGTCCCCAGCCACGTATCCCAATCCAAGTTTTCTGGAGACAAGTCCGCAGGAGGTGGATATTCCCAAGCCCCCGTCGGATCGTTCCGGCCCAAGCTCCCTTCGACAAGGCTTAGTTCTCCAATGGCTCCGCTTGCAAAGAGCTCTTTTGCTTTTGCGCACAAGACGGAGCTCGTCCGCTGTGCGCCAATCTGCACGATGCGATCCGTCTTCTTTGCGGCTGCGACCATCGCCACGCCGTCCGCGGTACTATGCGACATCGGTTTTTCGCAGTACACATCTTTGCCTGCGCCCACGGCGTCCACAACGACCTGTTTGTGCCAGTGGTCGGGAACGGCAATGATGATGGCGTCGATTTCTTTGTCGTCGAGTAGCTCTTTATAGCGTCGCGTCGTCTTAATAGGTTTTCCGACAATTTCTCGCGCCAGTTCGTGACGGCCATCGTAGAGATCGCAGGCGGCCGCGCATTCTACCCCGGGCAGCTGAATCGCAGTTGTCAGCAGTCCGGTGCCCTCCATTCCGACTCCTACGATCGCAAAGCGAACTCTGTCACTGGCGCCAGTCAAGCGAGGCAAAGCGACCAATGGATCAGGCTCCAGCAGAATGGAGCCGCCTACAAGCGAAGCACCTGCGATTCCTGCACTCCTCTGCAAGAACTCACGGCGCGAGTAATTAGACTTAGTCATACCGCAAACTCCTTTGGTGTCATTTACACCTTCAAGTCCCCATTGCCTGGCTCCCGCGAGATCGTCCGTTCTGGGCAGGAGAGGGCTGAGCCGCCGAGACATGTCATCCAGGAAATGGGTCATGAGGCCGATGCAACTCGCTCGGAGCAAACCCTGCGAAACCTGGAAGATCATGAAACCGCCTGCTGAAACCGGTTTCACACTAACTCTTTTGTATGCTCTCCCTTTCTTCGCCGTCAAGTTCTTTTTCTCTTGGCTCTGGAAACTTGCTGCTGACAAATAGATCCTTACTCTTCAGATCAGAAGGCAAGCGGCTGGACTAGTTTTCTGCATTTTCCCTTTGTGGCAGACCAATTTGAGGACCGGCCGTGCACCCGACCCAGTCTGGCCCGGCTCTCCTCATTGCCACCCTCTTGTACGTCCGTTTAACACGACTCTAGCGAGGAGTCGCGGTCGACCTGCGAATGACGAGTTCGGTTTCCAAGTAGTAGTCCGCACCTTTTCGCCGTTTCAGTTTCAGCATCCTATCCAATGCCTCGAAGGCGGTTGTCCCCACCCGCTCGCGGGGAACTCGGATGGTGGTCAGCGGCGGCCGCGCCAGGAAAGCAAAGGAGATGTCGTCGATGCCGATAACGGAGATGTCTTCCGGAATCCCCGCACCCGCCTCTTCGAGAGCGCTCATGGCGCCCAGGGCAATAAGGTCGCTGCCGCAGAAGATCGCCGTGGGCTTATCCGGCGCTGAAAGAATGGCGCGCACCGCTGAGGCTCCCGCATCGATGCGGTAGTTACTGCTGATCACTGGCAATGGGTTGAGGGCTCTCTTTTTCAATCCGGAAACCAGCGCGTCCTTGATTGTAATGGCCGTCCGGTTGTCGTCCGGTCCAGCAATGATCGCGGCGCGGAAGTGACCGAGTCCTACGATATGCTCGATGGCCTGCTCGATACCCCGCTGATAGTCTATCGAAATGGTGCTCACGAGCTTCTCGGCCGGGCTCACGTTGCAGAACACCACGGCAATTCCCGCGTCGATGAGTTCCGAAGCCATGCTCTTGTCGATCGAAGAGGTCATCACCGCGACTCCGCGGACGTCACTTTCGATCAGCTTCCGCAGGATGGATTTCGTGCGAGCTTGGTCGTATTGGGTGTTGCAAAGAAGGACGTCGAACCCGCGATCCCATGCGGCAGCCTGGAATCCGCGAATGATTTCCGGGAAATACGGGTTGGCGATCTCCGAAATCACCAGCCCGAACAAATCGCTCCGGCCCGTGGCCAACCGCCGGGCGTGGACATTCTTGAAGTATTTCATTTGCCCGACGACTTCTAAAACGCGCCTCTCGGTCTCCACAGAGATGTAGGCTGTCTTGTTGAGGACCCGGGAGACGGTAGCCGGGGAGACTCCGGCGCGTTTGGCCACTTCCCTCATCGTGTGGCCCATGCGTTTTCCTCCGCGAAAATAGTCTCTGCTGCCGTCGTGACGCTGCGGGAGCCATTCTGTCCAGGCGATGGGCAGTGCTGGAAAGCGCTTTCCCTCAAAGATTGTCACTCGCGCGCCCAACCTATCATGATTCGCGAGCCTAGACTACGAGCATCGAAGAAGAAGATAACGATGAGAAAAAGAACTTGACAAGCCTCAGCCAGCGCTGATAAACGATGAAAGGGGTAGCAAGTAACCGGTTTCTGAAACCGATTGCATGAACGGCCCCATCTGCGTTTTTGCCGGTGAGGTGACGGACGGCAGGAATTTCAATGCGTCGCTTGGAATGCGAACAGCTCTTTGGGATTCGGTCGCCGGCGAAGTAGCCGGTTTGTACGGTGATCGATGCCTTTTTTTTGGGGGGGGTATGCGATTCAATCTGTCCTTGTTGAGGTGTCTTTCCTTTAGTCTTTTCCTTGCATTCTCCGGGATCACGGCTCGATCTCAGTCGGACCGTGGCACCATTGCCGGCACTATTCTCGATTCCTCTGGCGGCGCGGTTCAAGGGGCGACCATTGTCGCGACGGGTGTCGATACTGGCGCTGTTTACAAAACGACCTCCGCCGACACAGGAGCCTACCGGATTTCCGATATGCAGCTTGGCGCCTACAACCTCACTGTTGGAGCTCCCGGCTTTAAAACCTCCGAACAAAAGGGGCTCGTCGTCCAAGTCAATACGACTTCCTCACTCGACATCACACTCCAAGCAGGTGACGTAAAGGAGACGCTAACTGTCCTGGCTGATATGCCCACGCTCGAAACGGAAACTTCCGACGTCGGGACCATCGTCGATAAGCGGCAAATCATGGAGTTGCCGCTGGCGCTCGGAGGCCAGGGCGTTTTGCGCGCACCAGAAGCTTTTGTGTTCTTGACGCCAGGCACAACCGGGCCAGGAAGCAATGACAGCAGTAACGGAGTATTTGAAGCAAAGTTGGGCGGCGGCCAGAACTTCGGCAACGAAGTGATTCTGGATGGTGCGAGCACGGCGCGAGCGGACAGCGGCTCGGCTTTCGACCAGACCGCTCCCTCCGTGGAGTCTCTGCAAGAGTTCAAGGTCACCACCTCCACGGTTCCGGCGGAATTCGGTCGCACTTCGGGAGGTGTGGAAAGCTTCGCGACGCGCTCCGGTACCAATTCCTACCATGGAACTGCCTACGACATCTTTCGCAACGAAGACTTGAATGCGAATTCGTGGTTCAACAATCTGCAGGGGCTGCCGAGGAATCTCGATCGCAAGAACGACTACGGAGGCACGCTCGGCGGGCCGGTCAGAATTCCTAAGCTGTACAACGGGCGCGACAAGACGTTTTTCTTCTTTTCCTGGGAACAGTACCGGCAAACCCAAGGCTCTTCGAATATCAGCACCTTGCCGACTGCCGCCCAGCGCGGAGGCGACTTTTCCAGCCAACTGGGAGCACCGCTAAAGGATGACAAAGGCAACACGATCATTAATCCTTGTGACGGCACTCCAATTCTCCAAGGCCAGATCTTCGACCCCTCGACAACAAAGACGGTTAACGGCCAGCAATGCCGGACGGCTTTTCCAGGAAACAAAATCCCGACGATCAGCGCCGTTGCCAGGAACATTTTGAAGCTCATCCCCGCGCCCACGAACCCAACCGCGTTTCAGAACAACTTTGTCCTCACCTCGAACAACCCCATCCTCTCAACAACCATGTCCTTCCGCATTGACCAAAACTTAGGAGAAAAGCATAAGTTCTTTTTTTCCTATAGCAGCCGGGACAATGAAAACATCAACGGGTCGCCGTCTTTGCCCAACCCGTTGGACACGACCTTTTATTCCTCTTTCTTTACGCACTACGCGCGCTTTGGTTGGGACTATTTCTTCAGTCCAGCGTTGCTGAACCATTTGAATGTCGGCCTCAATCGCGTGAACAGCAACAGCATCGCGACCTCCGTGAATGGCACTGACTGGGACAAGACCATTGGCCTGACCGGTGCCAACGGACCCACGTTTCCGCCGATCGCTTTCAACAATGACAGCCAAGGTCTGAGCAGTTTCGGGTCAGCTAACGCCGACGACGACGTGGTTAACAGTCTGGTTGTGTCTGACAATATCTCCTGGACCCGCGGACGCCACAACTTGCGCTTCGGTGTGGATTGGCGCGCGTTTCAGTTCTCCGTGATAGACCAGTCGCACGAGTCACCCAGCATAGGTTTTGATATTGCTCAAACGGCCGCAGAGCAGGGGCAGGGCAAACTAACCGGCGATCCCTTCGCCAGCTTTCTCCTCGGCGCCCCAGCGAGCGTCTCGCTTGCCGTGCGATCGAATCAGCCGCGTTTCGTTTCGAACTACTACGCCGCGTATGTCGTGGATGACTTCAAGGCTCGCAGGAACCTGACGCTGAACCTCGGCCTGCGCTACGACATTGAGACGCCGCGCCATGAAGCAGCCGGCGCCCAATCTGTTTTCGACCCGACGGCCCCGAATATCGGCACGGGCGGGGATCCCGGCGCCATTGCGCCAAATGGCATTCCGTTGAATGGTGCACTGATCTTCGGAGGTACAGGACCTGGCCGAAGCGGCACAAACGCATCGGGTGCCAGAACCTATCACAAGGATTTTGCCCCCCGTCTTGGTTTTGCATACTCTCCGGAAGCTCTATTCGGGAAACTCCGACAAACGGTGGTGCGCGGAGGATATGGCATTTATTACGCGCCCCTCACTTACGGCGATTTCGGCCAAGCCTTGACGGACGGCTTTACCGCCTCGCCGAGTTTCAACGGGGTCTTTGCTCCGGCATTGCTCCTGGATTCCGGGGTTCCAGCCTTCGCACCCCCGCCCAACCTCGATCCTGCTCAGGATAACGGAGGAAGTGGCGGTGGTTTTGGTGGAGTCACGTATCTGGCGACGAGTTATGGGCGTCCGGGCATGGTGCAGAATTGGGACGTGGAGATCCAGCACCAATTCACAACGGATCTCATTCTAAGCGTGGGTTATGTGGGCAATCATGGAACCCATTTGCGCTCCTCCTTAGCCCAAATTAATAACTTGAACCCACAGTTTTTCCCGTTGGGCAACGCTCTGAACTCACCGATTAACGGCGCGACCGCAGCGACCCTGGGCATTAATCCGCCCTTCAAAAATTTCGAGAACTTGTATGGACCGGGCGATATTGCCCAAGCGCTGCGGCCCTTTCCGCAGTACCAATCCATTAATTCAGACTGCTGTTTGGAGAATCTCGGGCAGTCGACCTACAACGCATTGCTTGCCAAGCTGGAACGGAGATTCCACAACGGGCTCAACCTGCTGGCCTCCTACACGTATTCAAAAACACTGACAGATGCGGACAGCGCATTGCCCGCCTTCGTGTCGTTCTCGGGTGGCGGCAGCGTGCAGAATTCATTCAACTTGAGAAACGAGAAAGCCCTCAGCTACCAGGATATCCCGCACACCTTTGTTGTCAGTTACATCTACGAATTGCCTGTCGGCAAAGGCAAGAAATTCCTGAATAAGCCCGGCCCGGTCGATAAGGTCTTGGGCGGATGGGAAGTGGGAGGCGTGCAGCGCTACCAAAGCGGCCAACCATTAGCCTTTGGTTGCGCAACGGGTGTTCCGGCATACGACGGCTGCATTCGCTACAACCTCGTTCCCGGCCAGCCGTTGCTCAGCACTACGGCGTCATCCTTCGACGTGGGGCAGGTGTTCCTGAAAGGCGGTGTCGGTTGTACGGAGAATGCCAACGGGACATTTTCCGCCCCGGCGGGTGTTTCCACCTACTGGAACTGCGCAGCGTTTATTGATCCGAATGCTCCAAATCTCGTCGCTGCCCGCGGCTATACATTCGGAAACATGCCGCGCATCATCGGGAGCGTGCGAAGCCAGCGCTACGACAACGAGGATTTTTCGATCATCAAGCGCATGAGTCTTTTCGAATCCCATGCCTTGATCTTAAAGGCAGAACTCTTCAACGCGTTCAACCGGCACGTGTTCACGAGGCCTGACACCGGGGTCCAAGACGGAACATTCGGCGGAAGTTTTGGAACCGTGAATGGACCGCGAAACGTGCAGTTCACATTGCGATACGATTTTTAGCGCCATTTGCCCGGCCAGCGCCTTGTCAACCGGGCCACTGACGAGACGGTCTAATTCCTGCGTACGGTCGAGAGAACGGCGCGAAGCAGGCCTTCTTTTGGGTTCGCGGCAGGTTTAGAATCTGAATGTGCGAGTGAGACTGCCTTCTGTGGCCGGCTGTTTTAGAGAGCCCTTTCCCTCTTCTCGATGCCGGCGAGTTCTGAGAACGCAGGTTTTTGGGCTCGTTATCTCCGTCTGTCTGGCCTACTTTGCTTGCGCGCAGTCCGTGCCCGTCAACGAACGCTTCCAGCGAGCCACGCAAGCCATGCGTGCCGGCCATCTGGATGAGGCTGCGGAAGGATTTCAAGCCGTAACTGCCGCGCAGCCTGGTTTTGCGGAAGCACATCTTAATCTGGGGCTCGTCCTCGAAGAGCAGGGCCGCAACGAGCAAGCCATCGCGAGTTTCCAAAAGGCCCTGGCGCTGAAACCCGGTCTGCGGGGAGCAAACCTGTTCCTTGGCGTCGCTGAATACCGGTTGAATCATCTCGACAAGGCAGTCGCATCCTTGCAAAGAGAGACTGTCGGCAATCCGAAGGACGCCGGAGCCTGGATGTGGCTGGGAGTCGTGCGACTGGCGCAGGAGCACCCCGAAGAAGCAGCCGACGCATTGGACAAGGCGGCAAAACTCGCGCCGGACAATGTGGACATCCTCTACCAAAGGGGCCGTGCGCATCTTTTAGTCTCGAAGGACAGCTATTCCCGGATGTTTAAAGCCGATCCAAATTCCTGGCACGTCCATCAGGTGCTGGCGCAAGCCGATGCAGAAGCTGACCGTGATGAAGATGCCATCGCGGAATACCAGGCCGCCATCAAACTGGCTCCGAACCAGCCGGGCCTGCACGAAGAACTCGGCGTGGAGTACCAGAAAACCGGAAAAATCGAAGCCGCGGAGGCTGAGCTTCGGCGGGAGCTGGAACTCGACCCGAACAATGTGCCCGCGCGCTATAAACTGGGGACGCTACAGATTGAACAGGGAGATGCCGCGGAAGGCAAAAACGCGGTCGAGGCGGCGCTCAAACAAAACCCGCGGCTCAAGAATGCCTCCTACTATTTGGGCCGCGCGGAGATGCAGACGGGCAATGATGAGGCTGCGGCCGAGGATTTCAAACGAGCCGTCGCCGCGGATTCGGACACGGAAATTGTCCAGCAGTCGTGGTACCAATTGGGAATCGTCTACCGAAGAATGCATCGCATGGCCGAGGCTCAGCGAGCGCTTGCGACCTTTCAGAGAATGAAGGACGAAGAGACGGAGCGGCAGCGGCAATCGCTGGAGAAGAAGAAAAAGGCGCAGGGCTTGAATGAAACGCCTCAGGATCCCTCGCCAAAGAATCCCTAGACAGGCCAAGCTTTGATGGACGCGTGCGAGATGGTGTGGAGGCCAGTGTGAATTTGCGCCGTTCGAGTTGGATCCTGGTGGTGATGCTTTGCTGCGCTGTTGCGAAGCTGCGCGCGGGGAAGAGTTCTGCACCTGACAAAGATGCTGTGCGCATCGACGTTGTGGAATCCTCGGAGCAACTGCACGAGTCGCTTAAGGAGGAGTCCCCGCTCGAATTCGCCTCGAATCGCGCCGCGGCGCTCACCATTGACGTCAACGATTCTCAGAAATACCAGCAAATCGACGGTTTTGGAGCATCCCTCACGGATTCCTCAGCATGGCTGATTTCGCAGAAATTAAGCGAAACGCAGCGCCGGGAACTTCTGGGCATGCTTTTTGATGCAAAGAAGGGAATCGGGCTGAAGATTCTGCGCCAACCCATGGGAGCAAGCGACTTTGCTCTGGAATCCTACTCCTACGATGACATGCCCCAAGGACAAGAGGATCCGGAACTTAAACATTTTTCCATTGAGCACGATAAGGCGTACATCATCCCGATTCTGCGCGAGGCGCTGGCTATCAATCCTGATCTGAAAATCATGGGAAGTCCCTGGAGCCCGCCGGGCTGGATGAAAACGTCAGGTTCGATGATTCAGGGCAGGCTGCTCCCCGCTGCGTATGCTCCGCTTGCCAAATACTTCGTCGAATATGTCCGTGCGTATGAATTGGCGGGTGTTCCGATCTCCGCAGTGACCATGCAGAATGAGCCGCTGAATATTCCGAATGATTATCCGGGAATGGGCATGAGCGCAGGCGAGCAGGCCAAATTTCTCGGCGAGAACCTTGGTCCCGCGTTCCGGGCCGCGGGAATCAAGAGCAAAATCTTGGCATTCGACCATAACTGGGATCTGATTGCGTTTCCTATTGAAGTGCTGAGCGATGCGAAGGCTGCCGCCTTTGCGGGCGGAATCGCGATTCATTGTTACGGCGGTACGGTGACGGCGCAGAGCGAACTGCACGAGCGCTTCCCGGAGACGGGCATCTGGTTGACCGAGTGTTCGGGCGGCGAATGGCAAAAGGGCGATTTTCTCGAGCAAACCATGGAGTTGGTGATCGGAGCAACGCGAAACTGGGCCAAGAGCGTGGTGTTATGGAATTTAGTGCTGGACCAGAATCACCAGCCTTTCCTCGGAGGGTGCCAGACGTGCCGTGGCGTAGTTACGATAGACCATTCTGTTTCGCCCGCGAAGATTGTGCCGAACCCGGATTTCACGGCGCTGGCACATGCCAGTAAGTTTCTCGCGCCCGGCGCGGTGCGGATTCGATCGAACACATTCGGTCAGGGGAGTCTGGAATCTGTGGCGTTTGGCAATCCGGATGGCTCGATTGTTTTGATCGTCCTGAATTCGGGAGGTGCGGCGACGACGTTTAACGTTGGATGGAGAAACAAGTACGCGACGTATCGTCTCGATGCCCATGCGGTGGCCACGCTTCATTGGTCACCCTCAGCGGGAGTCCATTGATCAGCAGCACGTTTCATCGTTCCGCTATTCCCTTGTTTTCAATAACTGTAAAAATGCCGTCAACGGCAGCCAGCGTGATTTGCTCTTTGGCTCCGCTCGGCCAGTGAATCTCCACCTTGTCAACTTTCATTGCCGCACCGAGGCCAAAGTGCAAGCGCTGATCCGAGCTGGAAGCGTAACTCCCGCCGCTAAACACGTCGCCCCGCTGCCGGACCCCTCCGGCGGTCACGAAGACTTTCGCTCCGACGGCATCGCGTGGACTCTTCGGCCCGCCGACAAGTTTCAAGGTCACCCAGTGATTCGCGTTCTTCATCACGTTTCTCAGCAGAGTCGGGTGCGAATCCACGTTGTTCAAAACGACGTCGATATGGCCGTCGTTGAACAGGTCACCGAAAGCCGCGCCACGCGCGGGAACCACGACGGCAAGGCCGCTTCCGGTGGCCGGCGGAACTTCCTGAAACTTAGTTCCGTCCAGATTCCGCAATAGCAGCGGGCGCTGCGCCCAGGTCGTTCCCCAATCCTGTTTGTCCACCCCGGGATATACGTGGCCGTTGGCAACGAAAATATCAAGCAGGCCATCGTTGTCGTAGTCCAGAAAGCCGGTTCCCCATCCGAGGAAAGGGATGGTGAGGGTCGCGATTCCTGCGCGAAAGGTCACGTCCGAAAACGCTGCCTCGCCGTCGTTGCGATAGAGCGTGTTGTAATCATCAGAGAAGTTGGTGATGTAAAGGTCGACCTTGCCGTCGCGATTGTAATCGCCCACCGCGATCCCCATCGAAGCCTGCTCGCGCCCTTCGTCATTCAGCGCAAATCCTGAAATGTAGCTGATGTCCTCAAATGTTCCATCATGTTTGTTCCTGTAAAGATACTTGGGCACGGAATCGTTGGCCACGGCCAGGTCGACCCAACCGTCGTCATCCACATCGACAAACACAGATGCAAAGCCGTAATAACCCTTGGGGTCTGAAACACCGGCTTTTTTGCTTACGTCCGCAAAAGTTCCGTCGCCGTTGTTACGAAAGAGATGATCGCCTTCGCCAGGCAGCCCCCGAGGTCCGCACATTACTTGGACTCCGCGAAATTGACAGTAGCCCTGAGGCAGGCCGCCCTTGCCGGATATGGGAGGATGATCGGGATCGAATTTTGCGTATCCGGGTACGAAAAGATCGAGGAAACCATCGTGGTCGTAGTCTCCCCACGTCGCGCCCGTCGACCAGCCACCAAGAGTTACGCCCGCTTTCTCCGCGACGTCGGTAAACGTGCCGTCGTGGTTGTTGTGATAGAGACGATTTTTTCCAAAGTTTGAGACGTAGATGTCCGGCCAGCCGTCGTTGTCGTAGTCTCCGACCGCCACTCCAAAGCCCCAGCGCTCGTTCGCCACGCCAGCCTTCTCCGTCACATCGGTGAACGTGCCGTCGTGATTGTTGTGAAAGAGCATCGCGCGCGGAGGCGCTTCCTTGCCCTGCAAGGCGCCGAACGTTGAACCGTTCAGTAAGTAAATGTCCAGCCAACCGTCGTTGTCGTAGTCGAGCAGTGCGACTCCTGAACCGGGCGTTTCGAGGATGGTATTCTTCTCGGGTTCTCCGGAGCGGTGAAGGAACCTGTCGAGCCCGGCAGCGTGGGTGATATCCGCAAAAACGACGGGCGCCCCATCCACGAAGCCTCCAGCCGTAATCGGGCGGGACAATGCGTCTCTAACCGGGGCATGCGCAGTGCCCGTGCTCATCCCTGATTGCTGCGGTGGCTGTGCTTTCTCGGAAGGATTCTGCTGCGACTGACCTGGCCTCAGAAAGACAACGAGGAACAACGAGAGAGCGCCAGCTGTGAGTACGAGTGTTCTGGACGCTTTCGGGAACTTCCGGCTCATAGGTGACATGGTTGACTCGAATCAAAATCCTATCTTCGCATGGACAGGGTCGACAGGGCTCGAGCGGGTTCAGCGCGTTTTGAGGTTCGGGGCCAGTTGGGAGGTAGGTGAGCCGAGACTGGCGGATTGTTCATGGAGCTGCGGACGGTCTAGCCCCAGGAATCTTCCGTACGCATCAGTGAACGGCATTTGGTGTTATTGCTCTTGCCTTTACTTTGGCGCTATTTGGTTATTTGGGGCCAGGAATTGACAGCAACGCCATTCGCGAATACGCTTTCGGACGCTTACCCCGCTCTTCAGGGAAATCTTTTGAGGATCCGTGCTCATGCGGTCTTTGCTTATTTTTCTGTCCTCGCTGTTCCTGTTTGCTGCCTGCGCTGAGCCCTCCGCACAGGCCCCCTCAGCGCAAAACGCGCCTGTTGAGAAGCCCGATCTCACAGCAGGCAAGGTGATCTTTGAAGGTCACTGTTCTCTCTGCCATGGTATCGACGGAGGTGGCGGACGTGGGCCGAGCTTGCATCGCGCGAAACTCAGCCGGGCACCTGACGACAAGGCGTTGAAGTCCCTGATCGAAAATGGCATTCCACGCGAAATGCCGGAGGGCTGGTACCTGTCTGAGCAAGACATTTTGAACGTGGCCGCCTTTGTACGCAGCCTCGGAAGTGTGCCACCGGAAAAACTGCCTGGCGACCCTCAACGTGGAGAGGCCATCTACGCGCGGAGCGGTTGCGCCACATGCCATATTCTTGCTGGCAAAGGCACCGGCTTTGGTCCTGAACTCACGGAAGTCGGCGCGCGCCGGGGAGCCGCCCGCCTGCAGGAAACGCTACTAAGCCCGCGTAAGACCATCCCAGAAGATTTTCTGCTGATCGAAGCCATCGCGTCATCCGGCGAGACGATCCGCGGTATCCGCCTGAATGAAGACACGTTTACGATTCAACTGAAGGATGCACAGGGACACTTTTACAGCCTACGAAAAAGCGACTTGCGCGAACTGAAAAAACTTCGTGGCGAGACTCTCATGCCCTCTTACGAATCGCTTTTCTCCGCCGCGGAACTCGATGATCTGGTGGCCTACCTGGCTTCGCAGCGAGGCCAACCATGAGGCTGCTCGCGTTATTCCTGCTGGCGGCTACCGTTGTCCCGGCGCAGGTCCCGTTCGAACGAATTGTCAACGCCGATAAGGAGCCAGGGAACTGGCTGACGTATTCGCGTACGCTGGACGGAAAAAGATTTTCGCCGCTGAGCGAGATCAACACGCAGAACGTTTCAAAACTCAAAGTGAAGTGGGCCTACCAGTTTCCCGATCCTCATACGGAAGTCTCTCCCATTGTGATTGATGGCGTCCTGTACGTGACCGGCCCGAATGCCGCCGCGGCGCTTGATGGCCGCTCCGGGCGTTCTCTGTGGACGTGGAAACGTCCGCTGCCGAGCGATTACCAGAGTATTGGTTTCGGCCACACCAATCGGGGAGCGGCGGTGTTGGATGACAAATTGTTCGTCGCGACGCTCGATGGGTTTCTCGTTGGGCTGGATCTCAAGAGTGGCGTGGAGCGGTGGTCCGCCAAAGTTCTCGATTACAAATTGGGTTACAGCAT